>Ga0181529_10000650_pt1 | contig 49543 bp, 40 predicted proteins | sample PEATcosm2014_Bin_36_FD_119763 | JGI IMG/M metagenome (GOLD analysis project Ga0181529, IMG submission 119763) | Peatland microbial communities from MTU Mesocosm Facility, Houghton, MI, USA - PEATcosm2014_Bin10_30_metaG | ecosystem: Environmental > Terrestrial > Soil > Wetlands > Peat | place...
AGTACACGGTATCTTTGGCCAAGCGGGTCAACGGCGTGGTGACGGATCTGCCCGGCTCGGAGACCTTCGAGGTGGCGCTGGCGACTCCGGCGACTCCCGAACAACGCATGGCGATGGTGGAATTCCAGGACAAGCTCGGCAAGCTGCAGAAAGCGCTAACGGCCACGCAGGAAGCGGCGACGGAAGCGGGGACGCGTCTCGATTCCATCAAGCGCGCCATCGATGCGACGCCATCGCTTTCACCGAAGTTGCACGAACAGGCGCTGGGGCTGCAGCGCGACCTGGATGCGATCAACGAGGCACTGTCGGGCGACCGCATCTGGCGCGCGCACAACGAAGGCACGCCGGCGTCCATCAGCGAGCACATCCAGGCGGCGGCGGGACCCACTCGCGGGACCACCGGGGCGCCCACCAAGACGGCCATCGAGCAGTATCAGCTCGGTTCCGATCTGCTGGCGGCGGAGATTCCCAAGTTGAAGAAGCTGATCGAGACGGATATTAAGAATCTCGAAAAGCAGCTCGATGCGGCGGGCGCGCCTCCGACTCCGGGGCGGTTGCCGGATTGGAAGGGCGGGAAATAGGGGGCCGAGGCTCGGCGGCCAAGGCGTCGCGGACGCGCCTGGCGACGATGTCCCAGCGGCCGGGCCGCGGCTGTCCGAAAATGCGCAGGACGCCGGGATACCACGGACTGTCGTCGCGGCCGTGCAGCCAGCGCCAGCAGCTATCGAAGCGGTTCAAAAGCCATACCGGCTTGCCCAAAGCCCCGGCCAAGTGGGCAACGGCGGTATCGACGCTGATGACCAGATCGAGATTCGCGACGAGCGCGGCGGTATCGGCGAAGTCGCGGCAATCCGCCATCCAATCGATGACGCCGGAAGCGTCGGGGAAGCGCGAGCCGTCTTTCTGAAGGGAAAAGAAACGCACGCCGGCGACGTCCAGTAGAGGAGCCAGCGTCTCCGGCGCAAAGGACCGGCGCCGGTCCGCGGCGATCAGACCGGGCAAAGTGCCGCGCGGTTGTCCCGCCCACACCAGTCCGACGCGCAGCGCATCGCCGGCGACGGCCGCCACGCGGGCTTGCCACGCGGACTGATCGGCCGCATGGGCGCTCAAGTAGGGAAGCTCTGCCGGGATCGTTTCGGCGGTTGTATGAAAGATCCCAGGCAGGCTCATGACGGGACAGTGAACATCGAACCGCGGCAGCGGATCGCCGCGGGCCACCACCGGCTCGACTCCGTCGAGCGATTGCAGAATCCGCCGCAACTTGCGCGGCGCCTCCATCACTACGCGGAACCCGCGGTCGCGGGCTTCGGGCGCATAGCGGCAAAACTGCAGGGTGTCGCCGAAGCCCTGCTCGGCATGGATCAGCAGGGTTCGCCCGTGGCCGGCTTCCCCGCGCCATGGAGGTTGGGCGAAGGCGCGGCGCGCCCCGCGAAGCTGCGCGGTTTTCCAGCGCCATTCCAGTTCACGCCATCCCTCTTGGAAGCGGCCGGAGGCCAACAGCGGAATCGACAGATTCGCGTGCACATTGCCATTTTGGGGTTGCAAACGCAGGGCCCTCTGAAAGGCCGCAATCGCCTCTTCGAAACGCCTGGCGTCGCTCAAAGCGTTGCCGAGGTTGTTGAGCGCCTCGAGATTGTCCGGACACAAAGCCAAGGACCGTTGGCAATACTGAATGGCCCCGTCGAAATCGCCCAGCAGGCGCAGGACGGAGCCGAAATTGGTAAGAGCCTGGGGATAGGCGGGCCGAAGGGCGAGTGCGCGACGGAATAGCGCGGCGGCGGTGTCCAGATCGCCTTGCTGCAGATAGACAATACCGAGGTTGTTGGCCGAGCGGGGATGGTCCGGCTGGAGGGCCAGGGCGGCACGGAGCCGCGGATCGATCGATTGTAGGGACGCGGGCTCCACGAAGAAATCATCGGCGGAAGCGCCGTTTCGGAATAGGCCGCGGAGGATCAGATCTCGTATTCCGGCGGCTTCGGGCGGCCGAAGTTGATGTGATTCCACAAGCGCTCGTGCACGAAATACGCACCGATCTTCAGAATGATATCGAGAGCTCCGGCTTGCAGGAAAATGGTCTTGCTTCCGGTGAGGACGTAGGCGATCAGACCGGTGCAGGCCGACCCCAGAATGCGGTAGCTGACGGCCTTCGCGATGCTCCGGCTCTGGCTCTCCATTTGGTCATTGTACTATAAACCGATAGAGATTATGGTGTTTGCGCGGCGGCCAGTTGTATCGTCACTTCCAGGCCGCCTCCCGGCCGGTTGCGGGCGCTCACCGTGCCGCGGCAGGCTTCCACGCAGGTCTTGACGATGGCCAGTCCCAAGCCCGCGCCGCCGGTCTCGCGCGTGCGCGATTCCTCGGGACGATAGAAGGGCGCGAACACGGCTTCCAGTTGATCTTCCGGCAGGCCCGGACCGGAATCGGCGATGGTGATCGAGACTTGGTCCTGCTCGCGGCGGGCCGAGACGGCGATGGGTCCGCTGGCGGCGGCGTAGCGGACGGCGTTGCGCAGAATGTTGGCGACGGCGCGCACCAGCGACGCCTCGATGGCCATGGCGGTGAGCCCCTCGGGCACGGCGATCTCGATGGACACCTCGGGCGCCGTTTCGCGCGCGGCCGCCTTGCGGACCACGGCAGCGACGTCCACGGCGGCCAGCGGCGCCAGATTGGGCTGCAAGCCGGCTTTCGAGAACTGGAGCAGTTCATTGACCAGGCCGGACATCTCCTGCACTTCCTCGTGCAGCACCGCGACGTGCGGCTGCAGCGGGTCGTCGGCCTTGCGTTCCAGAATGCCGAGAGCAAACTGAATGCGCGCAATGGGCGCGGACAGTTCATGTGCGATGTCGCCCAGAAATCTCTTTTGGTTTTTCACGAAGCCCTCCAAACGGCCGCCCAGGCGGTTGATCTGCTGTCCCAGGTCCCCCAGTTCGTCGCGCCGTCCGTGAGCGGTCTGGGCGGCGAAATTGCCGCGCGCGATTTCGGTGGTGGCGCGATCCATGGCGGCGATGGAGCGCGTCAGCCCGCGAATGAAAGGCAGCCAGCACGCCACCGACAGCACAATCACGCCGAGCGCGGCGCCGAACCACAAGCGCCATTCGAAAAACACCCCGCTCGCCAACAGCGAGGACGACCGCAGCAGCAGGATGCCCGGCCGGCTCTCGGCCGCGCTCAGCATGCGGAGCGGGACGCGGATGCCGGCCCAGTAGCGCGTCGGCCGGTGAGTGATCACCAGGAATACCGATTCGCGCACCTCGCTCACCTGCAACGGCGGCTCCTGGCGCGGCGGCGAATCCCGCGGCTCACTGTCCTCTACGGGAGGTGGCAACTGTTCCCGCGGCGGCGGTTGTTCGCGAGGCGGCGGACCGTCCGAAAACTCATCTGCGGGAGGCGGGGCTTCTTTGCGTGGCGGACCTTTCTTGCGTGGCGGATCGGCTTTGCGCGGGATCTTCCGGACCGGCGGAGGATCCTCGCGCCGGCGGGGCGGCGGCACGATGCGCCGCATCTGCTCCAGCAGTTCCGGCGGCAGCGCCACCTGAGGACCGGCCACCCATTCGCCGCGCGGGGTGCTGAGGAACACGTCGACGCCGTAGCGGCGGCAGTAGGAGGCAATCAGTGCGTTCTGCGCCTCTTGCGCGGTGTTCTCGTACTCCAGGCTGAAGGCGTTACCGACCGCCAGCAGCCGCTCGTGCACCGGACCGAGCAGCACGTTCTCGGCCCCGATGTCGAACTGCGAGCGCGCGATGGCGAAGAGCAGGCCGGCCAGCAGCAGCAGGTTGAGCAGCGCCAGCAGCAGAATTTTGCGCGACAGCGACCAGCGCACCGTCATGGCGTCTCCGGCCGCTTCAGCAGGTAGCCCACGCCGCGCACCGTCTCGATCCAGCGCGGCGACCGGGCGTCGTCGCCCAGCTTCTTGCGCAGCGACGAAATATGGACGTCGATGGAGCGGTCGAAGACTTCGAAATCGCGCTCGGCCACTTCGAGCAGCAGGCTCTCGCGCGACAGGACGCGGCCGCTCGAGCGGGCCAGCGCCAGCAGCAGATCGAACTCCTGGCGGGTGAGCGTGATGGGCTCGCCCGAGAGCCGCGCCTGGTGGGTCGCGGGATCGATGTACAGATCGCCCACCACCACCGGAGCGTTGCGGCGGTCCACGGCCTGCGTCTGGGTCATCATCGACCGGCGCAGCACGGCGCGCAACCGGGCCAGCAGTTCGCGCGTGGAGAACGTCTTGGGCAGATAATCGTCGGCGCCCATTTCCAGACCGACAATGCGGTCGGCTTCCTCGCCGCGCCCGGTGAGCATGAGCACCGGAACGTTCGACAGGATGCGGATCTGGCGCAGCACTTCGAAGCCGTCCATGCCGGGCAGCATGACGTCCAGCAGGATGGCCTGGAATGGTTTGCCGAACGCCAGCTCCAGGCCGGCGGGGCCGGTGTGCGCCATGGAAACGGCGTAGCCCATGGTTTCCAGATACTCCTTGATCAGCCGGCAGAGGCGCACATCGTCTTCAATCAGCAGGATGTGCGGCAGGTTGGCGGAAGGCTGGCTGGACATCGCGTTTCTCCTACTCTAACCGGGAAACGGCGGCGCGATCCCGGCTTTACATTACGCTAACAATTCTGCCGCGCCCGCCTACAGTTCCCTTACACGCGCCGACGTCAATGGTAAGCGAGAGGGAAAATGAAACACTCGCCGAACGCTCACTCACACATTACCGCCTGCTGCCTGTTACTGGCGTCCGCGGGACTGGCCCTGGCGCAGACCGATCCCGGACCGCGCAGCGGCGGTCCGCCGCTCTCCGGTCAGCCGCTGCGCGGATTGCAGCCTAACGAATCGCAATTGTTCAATCAAGGGAGGAACACCTTCACTGAAGTCGACGGCGTCTCCGCGGGCTTGGGGCCGCGCTTCAATCTGGATAGCTGCGCGGGCTGCCATGCCCAGCCGGCGCCCGGCGGCACCAGCCCGGCCATCAATCCGGAGATTGCGGCGGCGCTGAAGAACGGCGCGCTGAATCATATCCCGGCGTTCATTCAACAGAACGGCCCGGTGCTGGCGGTGCGGTTCCGGCAGAACGCCAACGGGACACCCGACGGCAGCGTCCATAACCTCTGGGTGATCACCGGCCGCAGCGACGCTCCGGCGGCCTGCAGCATCACGCAGCCGGATTTCTCCAACGCCAATAATCTGTCCTTCCGCATTCCCTCGCCCACCTTCGGACTGGGACTCATCGAGGCCATTCCGGACTCCGCGCTGCGCGCCAACCTGGCGGCCAATGCGGCGCAGAAGACCGCGCTGGGCATCGCCGGGCAGTTCAATCTCAGCGGCAACGATGGAACCATCACTCGCTTCGGCTGGAAGGCTCAGAACAAATCGCTGCTGATGTTCTCAGGGGAAGCGTACAACGTGGAGATCGGCGTGACCAACGAGTTGTTCCCCAACGAGCGCGAGGACAACCCGGCGTGCGCCACCAACACCACGCCCGAGGACCAGCCCGGGCCGAACGGCGCGCCCTCGGACATCGAAGCCTTCTCGGCCTTCATGCGCTTCCTGGCGCCTCCCGGACCGCCGCAGCCGAATCCCAATACGGCAGCGTCCGTGGCTAATGGCAAGGCGCTGTTTTCGAGCACCGGATGCGCGCTCTGCCACACGCCCACGCTCGTGAGCGGCAATGCGGCGTCGCCGGCGCTGCGCAACCAGACCGTCAATCTGTATTCCGACCTGGCGATTCATCACATGGGCCAGACGCTCAACGACGGCATCACGCAAGGCATCGCACAGGGCGACGAATGGCGTTCGGCGCCGCTGTGGGGATTGGGCGACCGCCTCTTCCTGCTGCACGACGGACGGACCCGGGACCTGGTACAGGCCATCGAATTGCACGACAGCCCCGGCTCGGAGGCGCACGCCACCATTCTCAATTACCAGGCGCTGACGGCCAGCCAGAAGCAGGATCTGCTGAATTTCCTGCGATCGCTGTAAGGGGGTGTGGGGCAGGCAATCGTGGCTGCCCCGCCCCACAAAGCCCACTTAGCGCAGCGAGACGTCCCAGATTTTTTCGCGGCGGGACTTGCCTTCGGGGCCTTCCACTTCCAGGGTCACAATGTAATCGCCGCCGGCCTTGTAGGTGTGCATGGGATGCTGCTCCGCCGATGATGCGCCGTCGCCGAAGTCCCATTTCCAGGACGTCACGGTGCCGGTCGACTTATCCTGGAACGCCACCAGGCGGCGCGCCATGTCGACGATCTGGAAACTCCAGTTGGCGTCGAACTTGCGGAATTGCGGCTCGAGCGGCATCAGCTTGAAAGCGACCAGTTCATCCGCCTTGCCGTACATGGTGTGCTGGCGCGACAGATTCCAGAAGGCGTGCGACTCGCTATTGGCGTCGTCGTAATCCAGAACGGCCCAGGCCAGGCCGATCAGCTTGTTTTCGGTAAGCACGCTTTCGACGGCGCGCTGCGGGCCTTCGCAGCCGGCGTAATCGAAGGGCGTGATCCAGAATTCCAACGTCAAATGGCCGGATTCGCCGGGCTTGAAGTTGTAGTTATAGGCCGCGTTGGCGTAGGGCAGGTCCTTCACGTAGGAGTTGCAGCCCCACGCCAGCGCCCAATCCTTGCCGACGGCGGGCGTCATGATGTGATAGTTCTGGGCGTGCACGCCGTGCATGGAAAAGTGGGCGTCGCGCTCGCTCAATTCCTTGGTGGGCTGAAAGCGCTCGATCAGCGGACCACCGGAGAGATCGCCGTCCACCACCACTTCGAAGATGTCGTTGTGCAGGCCGGGGCGCGAGAAGTCCCAGTAATTGTCGTAGGCCTCATAGAGGAAATACAGGCGGTTGAGACCCTTCACCCAGCCGACCTTCACTTTAACGTCGAGGTCCTTGGGATCGGGTTTGCGGCCGGGGTGGGTGTCGTCGACCAGTTGGTCCATGCCGATGGCGTAATCGTCGGGCACCATTTTCCAATCGTCGGCATTGCCGTCGATGCGCGGGATCATGTTGGGCGGAAACTGAAAAATCTTGAAGGTGACGCCGGGGCGGTCGAGCGCGGCGGCGGACGTGGCCAGAAGAGCGGCTACTACAAAGATACGTTTCATATACGCTCCGTCACACAGTATGGTATCCGTGTTTTATGGCTTGCGAACATCTCAGCCGGCGAAAAGCGCTCGCTTTGCTCCCGGCATTGGCCCTCAGCGGCCGCTTGCGGGCTCAAAAGAGAATCTTCGACGTGCGCGACTACGGCGCCAAAGGCGACGGCACGACGCTCGATACGGCGGCCATCCAGCGCGCCATTGACGCGGCCGCGGCGGCGGGCAACGGCGCCCAGGTGCTGATCCGTGAGGGAGCGCGGCACCTGATCGGGACGCTGGAGTTGAAGAGCCACATGGAATTCCACCTGGCCGGCGACGCGGAACTGACCGTCAGCACCGATCCCAGCCACTTCCGCAACGAGGCGGTGATCTGGGCGGACGGCGCCGAGGGACTGCGTCTCACGGGCACGGGCACCATCAACGGCCGCGCGCGCGAATTCATGAGCTCCTACGACCAGCCGAACGAATGGTGGATCTTCAAGCGCTTCCGCCCCAAGATGTTCGTGCTGCGCGGCTGCCGCGACCTGGAAGTTCACGACATCGGTTTTCGCGAAGCGCCTTTCTGGGGTTTGCACATGATGGGCTGCGAGCATGTGCTGGTGGACGGCATGAAGATCCGCAACCTGCTGGACGTCCCCAACTGCGACGGCATCGACCCGGACCACTGCCGCGACGTGGAGATCCGCAACTGCGACATTGTGTGCGGCGACGACGCCATCGTGGTCAAAGCCACCCGGCAGGATCGCGACTACGGACCGTGCGCCAACATCCGGGTGCACGATTGCGTGATCGAAACGCAGGATTGCGGCGTCAAGATCGGCACCGAGACCACCGCCGAGATCCACGACGTAGTTTTCGAGCGCTGCCAGATCCGGTCCAGTTCGCGGGGGATCGGCATCCAGTTGCGCGACGAAGGCGACGTCCACGATATCGAGTTTCGCGACATTCAGTTCGTGTCGCGCTACTATTCGGATCCATGGTGGGGCCGCGGCGAGGCAATTTCGCTAACGGCCATTCCACGCAATGCGCAGACGAAAGTCGGCAGCCTGCACGATATTCGCATCCGCAATGTCAGCGGGCGGGCGGAGAACAGCGTGCGCATCAGCGGCAGCGCGGCCAGCACCATCCGCAACGTACACCTGGAGAATGTCGACGTGACGCTCGACCGGTGGACGAAATATAAAGGAGGCATCTGGGACAACCGTCCGACGTCGACCGAGACCGACCTGGAGCCGCATGGGACGCCGGGCTACGCCATCCGCCACGCCAGCCAGGTGACGGTGAAATCGTCGCGGGTGGGATGGGGCGACAATCGGCCGGAGTATTTCAGCCACGCTCTGGAAGCGGAGAGCACCACGGGTTTGGAGTTGACGGAATTTTCCGGCAGCGCGGCGCATCCGGGGCGGGATAGCGATCTGGCGATCCGGTAGTGAGCGAAGAGCAAACCGCGGACAGGAAGCGGTGCAACCATCGAGAAGCGCTGCCTGTACACTGGAAACTGACGACGCCTATGCGCATTCGCTCGGTCCGCTCGCACCTGCTGTCGTACCCGTTCGCGGAGCCCATCCGCCTGCCGTTCTGGGGTGGCGAACGGACCATCGTGAAGCGCGACGCCATGCTGATCCGGGTGGACACCGATAACGGTTTGGTGGGCTACGCTCCCGGACCCGGCGACGAGCGTACCGGGCAGGCGATCGAGCGGGTGATCGGGCCGTTCCTGGTGGACCGCACGCTGGCCGATCCCGACGCGCTGCGCATTCAGTTCCTGGGGCTGCATCCGGCGCTGGCGCGCGCCTATTGCTGCGTGGAAATCGCCCTCTACGACCTGGCCGGGAAGGCTCGCGGCGTGCCCGTTTCGGAACTTCTCGGAGGACGGGTGCGCGACCGCATTCGCCTCTACGGCAGCGCCGGTATGTATATGACGCCGGAAGGCTATGCCGCGGAGGCGGCCGCCATTGCGGATATGGGGTTCCGCGCGTACAAGATGCGTCCCGCTCTCGGTCCCGACGGGGACGTGGAAACCGTGCGTTTGATGCGCCAGGCGGTGGGTCCGGGGTTCGACCTGATGGTGGATGCGCATACCTGGTGGCGCATGGGCGACCGCAGCTACAGTCCCGATACGGTGGAGCAGGCGGCCGCGGGCATGGCCGAGTTCGACATCGCCTGGCTGGAAGAGCCGCTGCCTCCCGACGATCATGCGGCCTACGCGCGGCTCAAAGAGAAGGAACTGGCGCCGCTGGCCTCGGGCGAGCACGAGCCGAGCGAAGCCGGCTATCTGGATCTGATTGGGAGCCATGCTGTCGACTATGTCCAGATGGACGTCTGCTGCCAGGGCGGGTATGCCTTGGGCCGCCGTCTGCTGGCGGAAATCGCGCGGCACACTCTGCGATTCGCGTTCCACAGTTGGGGCACCTCCCTGGAGGTGGTGGCGGCGGCGCATCTGGGCGTTTGCTGGCCCGAATATCTGATGGAATACCTCGAGTATCCTTGTTATGCGTCTCCGGGCCGGGCAGGTATGTACCCCTTCCCGCTGGCCGGGGAGATACTCCGGGAACCGCTAGAGGTAGATCGCGGCTATCTGGTGGTGGGGCGGGCTCCCGGGCTGGGAGTCGCGGTGGACGAATCGGTGGTGGACCGGTATCCCTGGATTCCCGGTCCCTGGTCGTACTTCCGCATCGATTCCCCGGCTGAGATTCGGGCCGTGATGTCCGACCACAGCGTGCCCTGGGAGTGACGCAAGCAAGCGCTTACCAGCTCCGAATCCGCTGATTCTAAAAGAGATTTTCACATCCGGATACAAAAGGTAAAAAGTACCCGAAAAGCAATCGGATTGTTACAAAACTGCTGTATACTCGGTCCATAGCATGCAAAACGGCCTCGCCAGCCGTTCGGGTAGGGTCTTTTGTAGGAATACTTTTTGGGAGGTTTTCTCGATGAGCGCTAGGTCTTTAGCAGCACTGTTCCTGTTAGCGTCCGCGTCCCTTTTTGCGCAAACCGGCGGCGTGGCGGGAATCTCGGGCACCGTGCGCGATGCCACGGGCGCGGCGGTTCCTAACGCCAAGGTTGTGATTTCCAGCGCGAGCCAGGGCGAAGTCCGCTCGCTCACAACCAATGACGCGGGGGCGTTCTCCGCACCTTCTTTGATTCCCACCTTGGGCTACAAGGTTACGGTGACGGCTCCCGGATTCAACACATACGTAGCCGATAAGCTGGATCTGGCGGTCGGCCAGAACCTCGATCTCAACATCGGTCTCACGGTCGGTACAAGCACGACCCAGGTGGATGTGACCGCTACCGCCGCCTTGGTGGACGATACCAAGAGCGACGTTTCCACGGTTGTGGATAACAAGGCAATCCAGGAGCTGCCGGTCAACGGCCGACGCGTGGACTCGTTCGTGCTGCTGACGCCGGGCGTGTCGAACGACGCGACCTTCGGTCTGTTGACGTTCCGCGGCATCGCGGGCAACAATTCGTTCCTGCTCGACGGCAACGACAATACCGAGCAGTTTTACAACGAGAATGCCGGACGCACGCGCATTCAGTCGCAGGTCTCGCAGGACGCGGTGCAGGAATTCCAGGTAGTGTCGGACAATTATTCGGCGGAATATGGGCGCGCCCTGGGCGGCGTGGTCAACACCGTCACCAAGAGCGGTACGAACCAGGTTCACGGTTCGGCATTCTATTACTTGCGCACTACGGGGTTCGACGCGGCCGATCCGTTCGCCACCATCAACCAAACCAACCAGTCAACGGGCGTGACGGCGGCGACGCGCATCAATCCGCCGGACAGATACGTCGAGTGGGGCGGCACGGTGGGCGGCGCGATCGTCAAGAATAAATTGTTCTACTTTTTCAGCGGCGATTTTACCTACCGCAATTTCCCGATCGTGGACAGTTACATCAGCGCCAACATCATCAACCCGATCACGCAGCAATGGGTCACTACCGGATCGGCGGCCTGCGGTTCTCCGGCGACGCCGGCGCAGTGCGCGGCCATCAACAACCTGCTGCCGCGCTTCTTCGGACTGGTTCCGCGCACGGACCATAACGATCTGGCCTTTGGACGGCTGGATTATCACGCGTCCGACAAGAACACCTTCACGGCGTCATTTAATTACCTGCGATGGAAGTCGCCGAACGGCATTCAGACCGGCCTGGATTCCACGTCGGGCGCGGGCGTCAACGGCAACGGCGACGATTCGGTGTTTTTGAAGAATGGAAAGCTCGGCTGGACCTGGATTCCGAGCAGCAATTTCGTGAACCAGTTCCGTTTCGGCGTGGATACCGACCGGCAGGCGGATTCCTTCGAGCAGTCGGATCTGGGCACCGGTTTGGGCGCCATGTACCTGGCGGTGGACGGCGTGCAGCTTGGAGTAGCGGATTACCTGCCGCGCGTGGAGCCTTCGGAGACGCGCTTCGAATTCTCCGACGACGCCAACTACATCAAGGGAAATCACAGCCTGAAGTTCGGCTATAGCTTCTTCACCACGGAAGATTACAACTACTACATCGCCTACGCCAACGGCTACTATAAGTACGCGAACCCCACGTGCTTCGCGCTGGACTACACTCCGGTGGCGGGCCAAGCCGTCGACACCACATGTTCCACCGGCGGAACCGGAAAGAACTGGAGCTCGTTCGAGCAGGCATTCGGGAACCCGGTACAGGATTACCGGATCAGCGAAATGGCCTGGTACGTGACGGACCAGTGGAAGGTGAGCTCGCGTTTCACCATCAACCTGGGCGTGCGCTGGGACAAATCGTTGAGCCTGACGTTACCGGACCCCAACCCGGCGTATCCGCAGACGGGTTACCTGCACACGCCGAGCAAGAACTTCGCTCCGCGCGTGGGCGCGTCGTACCGGCTGGACGATAAGACGGTGCTGCGCGGCGGATTCGGCTTGTTCTATGCGCGCCTGGTGGGCGGCCTGGTGGACGATCTGTACACCGGCAGCGGCATTGTGCAACCCACCTACAACCTGAGTTCGAGCACCGCGGCGCAATTGGCCGTCGGCCCATCGTTCCCCAACCTTCTGGCCGCTCCGCCGAGCCTAGGGGGGGCTTCGTCGCTGACCCTCCAGTTCGCCGATCCGAACATCAAGACGCCATACTCCGCGCAGGGCAACATCACGCTGCAGCGGCAGATCACTTCGGATATGCTGCTGAGCGTTTCGGGCATTTTCAGCCGCGGAATCCACCTGATGAGCGTGGTGGACCTGAACCTTCCGACGCCGTCGGGAAGCTTCACCTACACCGTGAACAACGCCAGCGGCACGACCACCGGCCAATACACGACTCCGCTGTATTACGGACCGCGTCCCAACACGGCATTCGGCTCGGTATACGAAGACACCAACGGCGTCGACAGCGTGTACGACGCTTTGGCGGTGACGTTGAACAAGCGGTTTTCGCACGGCGTGCAGATGCTGGCTTCGTACACCTGGTCGCATGAAATCGACGACGGCCAGGAGCAGGCGTCGAACGCCATTTTCTTCAGCGGCACGTCTGCGCTGTACAACGGCGACAACTCGGCGGAGCGCGCCAGCGGGTGGGAAGACCAGCGGCACCGTTTCGTATACTCCATCGTTTGGGCGCCCCAGTACAAATTCAGCAATCCCTTTGCGAACGCCGTACTGGCCAACTGGCAGGTCGCGACTATCACCACGCTGGCTTCGGGCCGGCCGTACAGCAGCCCTTCGATCAGCGTCAGTTCCGCTCCATCCAGTTGCTCAGCCACCGTGACAACCAGTTGCCTTCCCGCTGGCGAGAGCCTGATCAGCACCTCGTACATCGACGGATACGCGGGCAGCTCGCGAGTGCCGTTTCTGCCGGTGAACAGCATTCTGACTCCGGCCTCCTACCGGGCGGATGCGCGTATCACCAAGTTCATCCCGATCAAGATCAAGGATCGCGATACGCGGCTCTCGCTCAACTTCGAAGTGTTCAACGTCAGCAACTCCTGGTCGCCGACGTCGATGTCGAGCACCGAATACACCGCGGCCAAGGGTGTGTTGACGCTGGATCCGGGAGCGTACGGTATTGGCACCGCCAGCAGCGGCTTCCCCGACGGAACGCAGGCGCGGCGTTTGCAGATCAGCGCCCGGTTCACCTTCTAACCTCCGCCTAAAACTGGACCCAAACCGGGCGGGGCAGACGACGATATCGATCGTCTGCCCCGCCCGCCTTTTTGACACGCCCCTTCGCCCCGCATGTTGAAATTCTCAACAGCACCACAAAAGAGGGTTTCTGACATTCTGATCTGTAACACTTTAGGTACAGGTACGGGCGAAGGGATCCTCGCTGTTAGCCTGCCGCACAAGCCCCCCTACTGCTGGAGGCTGGATACCTTCACAAAAAAGCGCTTCTCGCAGAACCGGCAATGGCGCGGGACGCGGCCGAACCAGCGCATCACCGCGTCGCGAATTCCGCGCGGACGCGAAGGAGCCAGATCGCGTCCGAAACAGCGGGGACAGCGCACCTCTCCCGGTTTGATCTCAGGTTCTTCGAAAGTCTCCAAACCGGCAGTCTAGCAGAGTCCGCGGGATGTTAGCCTGGAGTGCGTGCGCAGCCTCCTGCTCTTTCTGTCGCGCCAGAGACACCTCAGGAAATGGATGGAAACGTCGTCTCTGGCCCGCCGTCTCGCCACCCGGTTCGTGGCGGGCGAAACCCTCGACCAGGCTCTCCAGGTCGGACGCGATCTGAACTCCGAGGGCATCACCATTACTCTCGATCATCTGGGTGAAAGCGTGACTTCGCTCGCCGAAGCCGCCGAAGCGCGCGATGTCTATCTGCGCACGCTGGCCGCCATTCAGGAGAATGGCATTCGCGGCAACGTGTCGCTGAAACTCACCCAGTTCGGCCTGGATTTGTCGGCCGAGGACTGCCGCGGTAACGTGGAACAACTGGTCCGGCAGGCCGCCGCGGCGAATTCCTTTGTCCGCGTCGACATGGAATCGGCCGAGTATACCGACCGCACGCTCGATCTGGTGCGCGACCTGCATGCCCGCCACAAGGCCGTCGGGGTGGTGATTCAGGCCTACCTATACCGTAGCCGCAAGGACGTGGAAGACTTGTGCGATCGCGGCATCCGGGTGCGGCTGTGCAAGGGCGCATACCTGGAGCCGGCGTCGGTGGCCTTTCCGCACAAGGCCGACGTGGATCGCAACTACGCGGAGCTAATGCAGTTGCTGCTCGACCGGGGCGAATATCCGGCCATCGCCACCCATGATCCGGCTCTGATCGAAGCTACCAAATCCTATGCGGCGGCCAAGAAAATCCCGCGCGACGCCTTCGAATTCCAGATGCTGTACGGCATCCGCCGCGATCTGCAGCGCCAACTGATCCAGGACGGCTTTGGCTTGCGATTGTACGTCCCGTTCGGCAAAGCCTGGTATCCCTACTACATGCGTCGTCTAGCCGAGCGCCCGGCGAATCTGCTGTTTATGGCGAGGAATTTGTTTCGGAAGTAGACAGTTTACAGTTCACAGTTTACAGTACAGTTCTCAAAGCGGCGACGCCGGGAGTAGGGCAGGCAGGCCGCTGCCATCGCGACGTCGTGGCTCTTGCTGTCAACTGATTGCTGTCAACTGTCAACTCGTCTCTTCCGAAACAATTTGTGCTTTCCGGTAGTCTAATAGATATGCGCTACTGGGCGTACCTTGCCGCAAAGCTGGCTGTCGCCGGCGGCGTGCTGTTCGGGCTGCTGGTGTGGCTGGATCGCGTGCTTCCCAAGGGACGCACGTTTGCGGTGGCGCCGGGGGAAAAAGACCTGGGAAAGCTGCTGGCGCCGCTGGAGGATGGCGGACCGCAATTGTGGGCCAACGTGGCGCTCATGGCCTGGTTTGTGCTGGCCGCCGCGGCGGTGTTCTTCATTATCCGCGACCAGCGGTATCGCTGCCGGGTGTGCCTGCGGCGGTTGCGCATGCCCATCGAAACCGGCTCCTGGAGCCGCATGCTACAGTTGGGCCGTCCACGAGTCGAATACATCTGCCCCTATGGACATGGGACCCTGCGCACCGACGAATTGCAGATTTCCGGCCTGGCCACTCCGGAGTGGACGCCGCAATCGGGCGACATCTGGGACGAGCTGTGCGGGTCCATCATCAAGGAAGATCCCAAGTAGCCGCGTGTCCATTAAGACACACGCCGGCTGCGAGGATGCTTGCATCTGGTTGATTCTGCGTTAACGGGCTGACGGCAGGCGACGTGCATTCACTGCCTGAGACCCATGCGAGAATATAAGCAAGTGCCGAAAACGACTGCCCGAAGGGAAGTCAAAGTTCGAATTCCCGAGAATGCGGGTCTGGCGCGGTTCTTTCTGGCTCCGCTGGGGCGGATCCTGATGGCCGCATTTGCCTTGTTTCTCATCCTCGGGATGGGTGTCTTCAGCTTCTTCTATCTCAAATATTCGCGGCTGATCGATGAGAAGTTGAAGGCCGGTCCGTTCGCCGCCACCGCCAAGATTTATGCGGCTCCCGAAGCGGTGACGGTGGGCGACCTGCGCAGCGCGCAGAGCGTCGCCGATGAGCTGCACCGCGGCGGGTATACGGAGTCGCGCAGCAATCCCATCGGGTCGTATCAGATCCGCGGCAATACCATCGAAATCTATCCGGGGACGGATTCGTATTTCGACCAGGAGCCGGGTGTCATCAAGTTTTCGGGCGACCGCATTTCGCAGATCATCTCGCTCGGCGACAACACCGCGCGCAGCCAATACCAGCTGGAGCCGCAGCTCATCACCAACCTCTCCGGACCGGCGCGTGAGAAGCGCCGCTACGTGCGATTCCCCGATATCCCCAAGGTGCTGGTGCAAGCCGTAACTTCGGCCGAGGACAAGCGGTTCTTTCAGCATAGCGGCCTGGATCCCATCCGCATCGTCAAGGCGGCCTACGTGGATCTCAAAGAGGGCCGCAAGGAGCAGGGCGCGTCGACCCTCAGCCAGCAACTGGCGCGCATGTTCTGGCTGGATCAGGACAAGAGCTGGCACCGCAAACTGGCCGAACTGGTGATCACGCTGCAGATCGAGCAGAAGCTGTCCAAGGAAGATATTTTCGAGGACTACGCCAACCAGGTTCCGCTGGGGATGCGCGGCACGTTCAGCATCCACGGATTCGGCGAAGCGGCCGAAGCCTACCTGGGCAAGGATCTCAACCAGATCACCGCGCCCGAAGCCGCCGAACTGGCGGGAATGATCCAGCGGCCGTCGTCTTTCAACCCGTTCCGGCATCCCGAACGCGTGACCGAGCGGCGGAATCTGGTCCTCAAAATGATGCGCGAGAACGGCTTCTTGAACGACCGCGAGTATGCCTTGGCCATCGAATCGCCGCTCACCGTGGCCAAGGGAGCTTCGCAGTCCAAGGAAGCCCCGTACTTCGTCGACCTGGTGAGCGACGACGTGCAGAATCGTTTCCAGGACCAGAATTTTCAGGCCAATGCGTACCGCATCTACACCACGCTGGACCTGCGCCTGCAGGCGGCGGCGGAAGAGGCGATTCGCGCGGGAATGCAGTCGGTGGACGACCAGATCCGCAAGCAGCGCCGCTTCAAGGGACAGACGCCGCCCGAACCGCAGGTGGCGCTGATCGCGCTCGACCCGCACAACGGCAATGTGCTGGCGCTGGCGGGCGGCCGGAACTACGGCACCAGCCAGCTCAATCACATTCTGGCGCATCGCCAGCCGGGATCGATCTTCAAGCCGTTCGTCTACGCGGCGGCGCTCGATACGGCGGTGGAGGGCGACGGGCGCGTGATCACCGCCAGCACCATCCTGCATGACGAGCCCACCACTTTCTGGTTCGACGGCAAGGAATATTCTCCCAAGGATTTCGACCAGAGGTACATGGGCGATGTGACGATGCGCGAAGCCTTGGCGCATTCGCTGAACAATGCCACCGTCAGCCTGGCGGAAATGGTGGGCTACGGCAAAGTGGTCGCCATGGCGCGGCGGGCCGGCATGAACGACAAGATCCTGGCGACGCCGGCGGTGGCGCTGGGATCCTACGATGTCACGCCGCTCGAAGCCGCTGGCGCCTACACCATGTTCGCCAACCAGGGCGTCTATGTGAAGCCCAGTTTCGTGACGCTGGTTCGCGACCACGATGGCAAACCGCTGTTCAAGAACCAGGTGGAGCGCAAGGCGGTGCTCGATCCGCGGGTGGCGTATCTGATGACCAACCTGATGGAAGAAGTGCTGCGCAGCGGCACCGGCGCGGGGGTGCGTGGGCAGTTCAACTTCTCCGCTCCGGCGGCGGGCAAGACCGGCACCTCACGCGACGGCTGGTTCGCGGGATACACCTCGGAACTGCTGTGCGTGGTGTGGGTGGGGTTCGACGACAATCGCGATCTCGACCTGGAGGGCGCCAAATCGGCCGCTCCCATCTGGGGCGACTTCATGAAGCGCGCGCTGGCGTTCCGCGATTATCGCGATACCAAGCCGTTTCCCATTCCCGAGGGAATCGTGAGCATCGAAGTGGATGCGCAGACTGGATTGCCGGCCACCGGCGCCTGTCCCAAGACGCATCCGGAAGTCTACATCGTGGGCACCGAGCCGGTGGGCTCTTGTCCGCTGCACGGCGGACGCACGGGAGTCACCACCGTCGCCGGCTGGGATACGTCGCCGCCGCCGGCGCGGCCCGAAACCGCGGGACGCGATACCCCTCCGGTCCGCGACGGCGGCCCGCGCGAAACCACCGTGAGGGTCCCAACGGCGGGCGGCAACGGACCGGCGGCTCCCGCATCGACCACGCGCCTGGCCCGGCAGACGGGAGACGCCCCGCCGCCCCCCAAGAAGGACGACTCCACGGAGAAGAAGAAGGGCCTGCTCCAACGAATCCTGGGTGTGTTTAAATAAGGGCTATAGGGGGATCCTATGTTCTACCGGCCTTTGGGCCTGGTACTGGCGGCCGTTGGTTTGGCTTCGACCGCAGCCGCAGGGCAATCTGGCAATGCCGTGCTCGACCCTACCAGGACTTCCTCGCCATCCACCCAAGCCCCAGCCACGCAAACCCTCACTCCGGAACTGCGCGGCGATATTTTCATGGCGCGCAAACAGTATCGCGAGGCGATTGATGTTTATCAAGCGCCTTCCTCCAGGAACGCCGTCTTGTGGAATAAGACGGGAATCGCCTACCACCAGCTGGTGCAGCTCGATCAGGCCAAGAAGGCTTACGAGCAGGCCATCAAGCTGAAGCCCGATTACCTGGAAGCCATCAACAACCTGGGCACCATTTACTATGCCCGGAAGAGCTATCGGCGGGCCATTTCGCAGTACCAGAAAGCCATCAAACTGGCTCCTGAAGAGGTCCGCAGCGCGTCCATTTACATGAACCTGGGCACCGCTTTCTTCGCGCGCAAGCAGTACGAGCAGTGCGTCGCCGCCAATCAGATGGCCATCAAGCTCGATCCGGAAGTTTTCGAGCGGCATGGCAATTACGGCGTCATGCTGGAAGAGCGCAACGTCGAAGAGCGGGCCAAGTATCATTACTTCATCGCCAAAATGTACGCCAAGTCGGGCCGCACCGACCTGGCTCTGCAATACCTGAGAAAGGCGCTGGAGGAAGGCTTCAAAGACAGGGACAAGTTGAACAAAGACCCGGAATTCGCCGGCATGCGGGACACCCCGGAATTCAAGCAGCTCCTGAGCGCGGAGCAGCGTGTTCTGTAGCTCCGGGCGTCTTCTCCGCATGGCCCTGCCGGGCCTCTTATTTCTGACCGCATGTTCGCGCCAGGGCGCCAAGGCCCCGGAACCGCGAATCGCCATTCTGCGCTTCGAGAACCTGGGCGACGACCCGGCGTTCGATTGGATCGGCCGCGGCTTGTCCGAACTGGTGACCGCACAGTTGACCGGCCAGCGGGACCGCTGGGCGATCTCCGTGGGCACTTTGCATGCCGCCGGCCGCGCGGCCGGACCGCGTCCGAATCTGGCTCCGGGCGTCTCCGCGGAAAGCTCGCTGGCGCTGCTGGCCGGCGCCAACCTGGTCGGCTATGGGGACTTCGCGGTGCGCGGAGGACGCCTGGAAGCGCGCCTCTTCCTGGAGAGTTTGCCCGCCCGGAAGTATACCCAAGTGATTACCGCGTCGGCGGGCGCGGCGGACGTCATCGCCGTGGCCAATTCACTGGCTCGCCAGATCGCGCCCAACGCGGCTCCGAGCGGCGTTCATAGCAATGCCGCGATGCGCGATTACGTGAACGCCATCGAGAACCAGGTTCCCGGCGACGGCATGCGCGACGCTGCCGCGGCCATCGCCGCCGACCCCGGCTTCGCGCCGGCCTACCGTCTGCTGGCCGAGTGGAAGGCCGAGCAGCGCGACACCGCGGGCGCATTGGCTCTGCTCGATCAGGCCGTTCGGCGCGTCTCCTCGCCCCTCGAACTGGCGCGCATCCATCTGCAGTCGGCGGTCCTGCGCCATGACGCTGCAGGACGCCGGAAGGCGCTTACCGAGCTCGCCGCCGCCGACCCCGGCAATCCGGAACAATGGAACGCGCTGGCGGAAGCCCAGTTCGCCGCCCACGACGATGCGGCTGCAGCCGCCGCGTTTCGCAAAGAACTGGAGCTCGCTCCCGACAACCGGAACTCGCTCAACCTGCTCGGCTATGCGTCCGCCAACGCGGGCAACCTCCCGGGCGCCGTTTCGGCTCTGCGGCATTACCAGGCGATCGCGCCCGACGATCCCAACCCGCTCGATTCGCTGGGCGATGTCCACCTGGCAACCGGCCATTTGCGCGAGGCCGAGCAGTTCTACCTGGCGGCGTACCAGAAGAACCCGAAATTCCTCGATGGCGCCGACCTGTTCAAAGCCGCCATGGCGCGGCTGATGACCGGCGACATTCCGGGCGCCACGGAGATCCATCAACGCTACCTGCAGGCGCTGGCGCAAGTTCCCGGCCGCACCGTGGAGATCGAGCGCGCTGAGTGGCAGTGGGCCACGGGACGCCGCAAGGAAGCGTACCAGCAGATCCTGGGGTTCGCCCAGGCTCAGGAAACCGGTGCAAAACGGGACGTCGCGGCGCGCGGTTACGCCGAACTGGCGATGTGGAGCCTGCTGTTGGGCGACCGCGCCGCCGCCGCCGAGATGGCGCACAAGGCGCTCGGCCTGCCTGGCGGTCCGGCATCGGCCGCCGCGCTGGTGGCGCAGTTTCTGGCGCAGCCGCCGGCTTCCGCCGCGGAGTGGGAAGCGCGCGCCGGCCAGCGGTTTCCCAATCCCGCGCTGGAGCCCCTGCGCGACCCCGCGATTCTCTGCGCGCTGCTGCTCAACGGAGAGTATCAGCCGGCGTCGGCGCTGTTGCGGAAGTTCTACGACGAGGGTCCGCGCACCGCCATCGACGAAGGCATCCCGGTGATGCTGGCATGGACCCTGTTGGAATCGGGCCATGCGCCGGATGCGGCGCCGCTGCTGCGCCTGAATCCGATTCCCCCGGCCACCGGCTTCACGGTGTTCACGTCGTACTATTTTCCGCGACTCTACTACCTGCGAGGCCTCGCGGCCGCCCAGAGCGGCAAACCACAGGAAGCGCGCGAGGCGTATCAATTGTTCCTGAAGCTCTCCGGTCCCGACCCGCTGGCGTGGGGAGAAGAACGGAAGGCGATGGAAGCCATCAGCCATTAGCTTGTAGCCATCAGCCTTCAGCCATCAGCTTTTTTCGATGCAAGTGCGGCTCGCGCGCTGCTTCGCCGCGAAGCGCCTGGCGCGACATCCGCTACCCACGACGTAGCTGAAGGTTGATGGCTCTTCCGCGGGCTTATAATCTATCCAAATGTGGCTCAGCCGCTTGCTTCCTCTGAGTGTGCTGGCTTTGTGCCCTTCGCTCGCCGCCTGCCAATGGAACGGCGAATCCATCGCCCAACCGCGGCAATCGGTGGCGGCGTCGGAGCGCGCGCTGGCGCTGCTCGATAAGACCAAGGATCATCGGTTTGAGTTCACCGCGTGCCAGGGGCTGGCGGCGGAACCGGTGCAGGCCCCGCAGGCCAGCGATGCGGCCGGCGAAGCGTCCAGGCTGACCACTCTGGGAAATGCCTATTTTCTGACGGGCGACTTCGCCAAGGCGGTTTCTGCCTTCGAGCCGGCCGTGGAGCTGTACCGGAAACTGGGCGACTGGACCGCCGAAGCCGTCACGCTGTCGTCACTCGGGAAATGCGCGCAGTCCCTGAAACAAGCCGGGCAGGCGGAGACGTATTGGCGCCAGGCGGCCGCCGTGTTCGGCGCCCATCAGGCCTTCGCACCGCAGATCGATGCGCTGGAGAATGTCGCGGTCAGCCTGCTGCAACGAGGCTCCACAACCGATGCGGCGGCCACCCTCGAGGAGATTCTCAAGATCCGGGAGACAGCCGGGCTTCCGAACGGCGCGATGGAAGATCTCAAGGCTCTGGTATCGGCCCTCATCGACCTCGGGGATCGCGAGCGAGTGCTGCGGCGCGGCGAGCAACTGGCGCTTCGCTGCCACGATGCCGCGGACGAAACCTGCGAACAGGCGCTGCACCAGTTGCTGGGAGGGTTGCAAGTCTCGGGCGGCGACCTGCAAGCCGCCATCCCGCACCTGAAGGCGGCCGTGGATTACTGCGATGTCCACCCCGCGGCGGAGTGCAGCACGGATCTACGCCAGCAGTTGGGCGGAGCGCTGGTGAAGTCGGGCTATTTGCAGGAAGCGCTGCCGTATCTGGAGAAGGCGCTCGCGATGTGCCGGACCTCAGCCGACTGGCCGTGCCAGGGCAATGTCCTGGCCGCTATGGGAGTGGCATATGAACGCCTGGAAGACTACCAGAAGGCCGCGCCGGCGTTTGAGCAATCGGTGGAGGCGCTCCGCCGCCTGAATCAGCCAGTCTATGTTTCGACGCAGCTGGCCAATCTGGCGTTGGTCCGGGAACGGTTGGGAAATCTCGATGGCGCCATGGACGCGGCGGAAGAATCGTATGCACTCGATCCCAAGGGCAGTGCCGATCCGCTCTCGAGCACGCTCGACGAAATCACTCATACGCTCGCGGATCTGCGCCAGAAGGGCCGCTTCGGGTCACGGCAGGCGCTTGCCGGAAGAGTGTTGGCGCTGGATGAAAAGGTGCTGCCGGCGGATAGCTGGCGGCTGATGCCGGCCCTGATGAATGCCGCCGACCGGTCGGCTTCGAGCGATTTCGCGGCTCTCGAGCGCAACCAGTTGCGCGCGTTGGAGATTGCGCGGGCTCAGCATACCGATGCGGGCGCGCTGTTTACGGCGCACGCGCTGGGCGGACTCTCTTCCCTATATACGAATTGGGGAGACCTGGGTAAGGCCGAATCGTACGCCGGGCAGGCGGTGGAGCTGGCGAAGACGCTGAAGCAGCCGGCGGATATGGACGAAGCGAACTTCAAGCAGTTGCTGGGCGAGATCTACAACGAGTGCTCCGATGTGTACGTGGCCAGGCACGATCTGCGCCGCGCCGTGGAATTGCTGCAGGAGACGCGGGCGCTGCTGGAAGGCACCGATAGCTCCATCCTGGCCCATGCTCTCTCGCAAATCGCCACTCTGTTCCTGCTGGATAACGACGACGCGGGCGCGCTGCCCTACGTACGGCAGGCGATCCAGGTCCAGGAGAAAGCCACCGGGACGGACCATCCGAATCTGGGAATTCTGCACGGCTATCTGGGCAGGATCTACCAGGTGCAAGGCAAGTCTGCCGAAGCGGAAGCCGAATACCTGGAAGCGGTCGGCATCCTGCGGAAGAGTCTCGGCCCGGAACATCCCGAGACCTTCAAAGTGCTGGGCAACTTCGCCGGCTTCTATGCCCGGCAGAAACAGTTTGCCAAGGCCGAAGCCCTGATCCGCGGCGCCATCGCCGCCAGCGAAAAGGTCGGCGGGCGGAACAATCCGGTGACGGGACTGGGATACTGCAACCTGGTGGCCGTCGAGTTGGCGCAGGGCCGCGCCGCGGATGCCGTGCAGGCGGCGCGGCGCTGCCAGGAAACCGAGGACTACAATCTGCCGGCCATCTTCTCCGGCGGAACCGAGGAACAGAAGCGGCAGTACCTGGAGAGCATTCTAATCGATACCTTCTCCATCGTGACGCTGCATACGGCGTACGCCGCCAACGACCCGGCGGCGGCCGATCTGGCGTTGACCACCATCCTGCGGCGGAAAGGACTCACACTCGATGCGGAGGCGGACCAGATGAGGATCCTGCGGTCGCGCATGCAGGCGGAAGACCGCGAGCTGCTGGACGGCCTGTTGCGCGTGCGCAGCCGGATTGCAGCCCTCTCCAACCAGAAACCGGAGCCCCCGGCGGCGGATCTGCCGGCGGAGAAGGCGAATTCCGCGGCCGAATCGCGGGCGCGGGAATTCCGGGATCTGAGCGACCAGGACGATCGGCTGCAACGGCAGATCAGCGCGCGCAGTTCGATGGCGGCGTCGTGGATTGAAAACGTGTCGTTGCGCAGCGTGCAGGCGGCGGTTCCGAAGGGATCGGCCCTGGTGGAGATCTATGCGTATCCGCCGATCGGTTTCCAGTCCGGAGACGCCAAGCCGTGGCGCTATGCGGCTTATGTGGTGCGCGGGGAAGGCGGCCCGGCGTACTTCGATCTGGGAGAGAAATCGGCGATCGACGATCTGGTGGTGCGGTTTCGCAATGCCCTGGGCAGCCCTCCCGACGGGCAGTCGCGCGGCGCGCTGCATCTGGGACAGGGAAATGCAGAGCAACTGGCGGGCGAACTTGGCGCCAGGATCCTTCCGCCCATCGAAGCTCGGTTGCACGGCGAGACGCATCTTCTGATTTCGCCCGACGGGGAACTGAATCTCTTGCCGTTTGGCGCCCTGAAAGACGCGAAGGGCGAGTTTGCGCTGCGGCGATTTACCATCACTTATGTCAGCTCGGGCCGGGATCTCATGCGGCTGGGGCAGACGCCGCGCCCGCGGGAAGCGCCGCTGATCGTGGCCGGTCCGGACTACGACCGCGCGGCGAAGGCGCCGCCGAAGACCGAGGGAACCAAGACGCGCGCGGCGGAGTGCGGCTCCACGGCGTGGCGTCCGCTGGCCGGCGCGTTGGCCGAAGGGCAGGAGATTTTCGAGCTGTTAGCGCTTCGTCCGGAGCGGCTGCTGGAAGGGGAGAAAGCCACCAAGTCGGCGATTCTGGCGGCGAGCGCGCCGGGGATTCTGCACATTGCCACCCATGGTTTCTTTTGCGAGGATGCGCCGGACCAGGCCGGGAGGCCACCGGCGGAACACAGCACGGATCCGCTGACGAGATCGGGGCTGGTATTTGCCGGCGCCAATCAGCCCGACGCGGCGGCGGGCGACAGCGGAATTCTGACGGCTTTGGAGGCGGCGAGTCTGGATTTGTGGGGCACGCAGTTGATTGTGCTTTCGGCGTGCGACACGGCCGTGGGCCAGGTGCAGAATGGAGAAGGAGTGTTCGGGCTGCGACGCGCGCTGGTGCTGGCCGGGGCGGCGAGCCAGGTGCTGACGCTCTGGCGCGTCGACGACGCCACCACGCGTTATGTGATGGCGGAATATTATCGGCGTCTCAAGGGCGGGGAAGGCCGATCGGAGGCTCTGCGCGCGGCGCAGTTGGCCTTGCTGGACGACACCGCGAACAAGAGCTGGCAGAATCCCTATTATTGGGCGGCCTTCATTCCGTCGGGCGATTGGGCGCCGATACCGGCCGCCGTGTGGAATCGGCAGTAGTGGCGAATCGGCCGTCCGCGCCGTCCTGCTATCCTGGATTGCGATGTTCTTGAAGATTCTGGCCCATCCGGTATTCACTCAACTAAATTTCCACATGCCGATGATCGTCGACCTGTCGCATCCGCTGGTGATGCTGCAGGGCGAGAACGGCTCCGGAAAATCGACGCTGCTGCATTCCATTTTCTATGCGCTGCGCGGAGAAACCGCGGAGGGATACGTGTACCGTCTGGAGCCGGCCGATGCCAAACTTCCGCGGCCGTACCTGTTCGACGCGGAACAGCACAATCCGCGGCAGCAGCTCGAGTTTTTCAAGAACCAGCCGGAAATGCTGGAGTTCCTGCGCACCGCCAGCCACGGGCAAGTCATGCTGTCGCTGTTTCAGGAGAGCTTCCCCAAGCTGCCGGAGGGAACCGTTCTGCTGCTGGACGAGCCGGAAATGGCGCTTTCGGTGTCGAACCAGCGGCGCATCCTCAAGATGCTCATGGAACTGGTGGACCAGAAGAAATTCCGCATCATCTGCGCCACCCATTCGCCGGTGCTCATCGAGGCGCGGGAAACTTACGTCATCAACCTGGACCGGCACATCAATCGCAACGTGGCCACTACCGACCTGGGCGTTCAAGGCGCCAGCACCATTCAATAAGAGATCACCATGTGCTGCCCTGAATTCGACCGTCTGCTGGATCGCGACCTGGCGCGCAACGCGCAGCCGTATCAACTCACCAACGGCACCATCATTACCGACATCGACACCGAGTTCTTCCTGGTCTTCGGCGACGAGCGGCACCAGTTCGTGGGACTGAACTACTGCCCGTTCTGCGGGCGCGTGCTCTCGCGGCAGTTGTGGAACCAGGAAAAAAAGAAGTGACCCTGGCTGCCGGTGGTTCAATGCGAGAATAACTAACATGGTGCGCGTGGCTTCATCGGTGGAGAATGTTCCGCACTCGCGGATCCGGGAACTGGCGGAACTCGCCATGTCCATGGACGGAGTGCTGCGGCTGTATTTCGGCGAATCGAACCTGCCCACGCCCGATTACATCAAACAGGCCGCGCAGCGCGCCATGGAGCAGGGGTACACGTTCTATACCGAGAACGCCGGCCTGCCCTCCACGCGGCGCGCTCTGGCGGAGCATTACCGCAAGGTGCAGGGCGTGGAGCTCGACCCCATGAGCGAGATCGTGGTGACGGCGTCGGGTGTGCAGGCGCTGAATGTCGGCATCCGCTGCACGCTCGATCCCGGGGACGAGGCGCTGGTGCTCACGCCGGTGTGGCCCAACGGCACCTCCATCGTAATGATGGCCAATGCCGTCGCCGTACAGATTCCGCATCCCTTGTGCGGCGAGCGCTACGTGGTGGATTTCGATGCGCTGGAGGCCGCGGTGACACCGCGCACGCGCCTGCTGGTGTACACGTCGCCCTCGAATCCGCTGGGTTGGGTGGCCACGTCCGCGGAGCAGGATGGCCTGCTGGAGTTCGCGCGGCGCCACGGATTGTGGTTGATGGCGGACGAAGTCTACGACCGGCTCTACTACGCCGGCGCCAGCCTGGGCGAACCGGTGCCCTCGATCCTGCGCAAGGCCACGCGCGAGGACGCGGTGATGGTGGTGCACTCGTTTTCCAAGAGCTACTGCATGACCGGATGGCGTCTGGGATACCTGATCGGGCGGCGCGACGTGGCGAAGAAAGCCACGCAGTTGAACGAATTCATCATCTCGCACGCGCCTTCGTTCACCCAGAAGGCCGGGGAAACGGCGCTGGCGGAGGGGGAAGGCGAGCTGCTGCGCATGCTGCATCGCCTGGAGGAGAATCGCGAGCTGTGCCTGCAGGCGATCGGCGGCTTGAGCGGCGTGACGGTGCCCCGTCCGGATGGCGCGTTCTACCTGTTCCCGCGCATTGACGGGTTGACGGATTCTTTCGGATTCTGCAAACGGCTGTTGGAAGAGACGCGCGTCGGCCTGGCGCCGGGCGTGGCGTTCGGCGCGGGGGGCGAAGGATCGGTGCGCATCTGCTACGCCGCGGAGAAGTCCATCCTGGAGCCGGCGATGGAACGGTTTGCGAGGTTTTTGAACGCCGGCGGTTAACGAAAGGAGAAGCTTTATGTTGAAAGGCTTCAAACAGTTTGTATTGCGCGGAAATGTCCTGGACCTGGCGGTGGCCGTGGTCATTGGGGCGGCTTTTGGGAAGATCGTGTCAGCGCTCGTCGCAGACCTGCTGACACCTTTGATCGCACTGGTCGGCGGGAAGCCCGACTTTACGGATTTCAACTTCAAGGTGAACGGCACTCTGTTCAAGACCGGCGATTTTCTCAACGAGGTCGTGTCGTTTCTCATGGTGGCCGTCGCCATCTACTTCTTTGTGGTAGCGCCCGTGAACGCGCTCAATGAGCGCCGGCATCGCGGCGACGCGCCGCCCGATCCGACCACCAAAAAGTGTCCCGAGTGTTTGACGGAAGTGCCCATCGCGGCCAAGCGTTGCTTCGCCTGCACCAGTCCGCTCACTAACTGATCGAGGCTTCGCCATGCGGTTGTTGTGGCTCCTGCTTCCTTTGCTGCCGTGCGGCGCCGCTCGGAAGGATCTGGTCGTTTCGGGCAGCCTGGAGCGCGTCATGCAGCACGCCATCACCATTCTGAGAGCCGATGGCGTGTTCATCGACGCGCGCCTGCCCGATAGCCGAGCCTTGCAGGCCGCGGCGCTGCAGGCCAAGTACAAACTGGGCGACCAGGTGGAAATCACCTGCCAGCCGATCGCCCCGGTGCTCGATCCCGAAACCCACCTGCTGCGTCTGCTGGACTTGCGGAAGCTGCGCTTTCCGCGCGCGCCCAAGCCGGCCGAATTGGCGCGCGCCGTCGCAAGCCGCACCTGACGCGAGCCCGGAAATCTGCTGCCTGGTCCGCCGATTGCTCCCGTTGCCCCGCCTGTCGTCACCAATCCCACCGCGGAGCAGCAGGTTCTGGAGCGGGCGCGCGCCGCGGCCATGTGGTGCAGGATGGCAAACCGCTGGACGGCGGCATAATGGCCGTGCACGGCCTCCACTGGACAGGAGCCTTCGGTTCCCGGCTGAAGCCGCTCTTCGATCCGGAGTGTCCGGTGACGTTTCGATTCGACCGCCGCACGGCCTCACATGGGTTGCAATTGCTGGTGTTCGAATTCACTTCGCCCGCGGATAGCTGCTTCCCGCCGTCCATGAACGACTTTGAGAGGTACTACGCCGCGTGCTATGGGCGTTATTCGTCGACGAAGCGACCGGCAACGTGATCCAGTTGGATGACGGGGCCAAGCAGTTTCCTTCGGCGTATCTCTTTGTCGAAATCGACCGGGAAGTGATCTGGGATTACGTGAAAATCGGCGACGAGTCGCACTGGCTCCCCGTGGCGGCCGACGAAGTCGTGCAGTACAACAACGGGCGCCTGGAACCGCGAGCGCGAGCGAGCGGCCCGAGTGGCAGACGATTTGTCCAGCGTGCGCGAATCGGGGCCATGGGGAGTGGATCGCCTCGCTCGGGCCGCTCGCTTGACGCTCGCGGTTCCAGGGAGCAGTTTCCAGAGTGGCTGCCCCACATACAACCCAGCTCTTGTGCCGCGGCACGAGAAATCGAGCCTAGCTCTCGCCTAGCTCCTTTATTTCTGAGAAATTTGCGCCCAGCGAACAAAATCCTCTCAGATTCCCGCGAACGGGCGGATCACACCGAGCGCTACGGCGGTCATGAGAACGCCGGCGCAGGTGATGATGGCGGCCGAGGCTACCGGGAGATAGCGGAATGCGGCGCTGCGCGCGGTCTTCTGGCTGTCGGGCAGGAAAGTCTTGGCATAGAGGACCGTCATCCCGATGGCCGTCAGCACCGATGCCAGGCCGGCGCTGAACGCCACCAGCAGGATCAATCCCAGACCCACGCGGTCCAGCGCCACCGCGCTCAGCAGCAGGACCAGCGCTGACGGACAAGGAACCAGGCCTCCGCTGGCGCCCAGCGCGATCAGACTCGTCATGGTGATTTCGCCTTCCGGCACGTGGCTGTGGACGTGGCCGTCGCCATGGTCGTGGGTCAGGGCGCCGTGGGCGTGCGGATGATCGTGATGGTGCGCGTGGTCGTGCTCGTGCACGTGGCCGAAGGCCTTGCGGTATCGCTTGTAGAACAGCGTGCCGCCGATCCATACGATGGAGAGTCCCGAGATGGTTCCCAGCACCGGATAAATCGTCTCCGGCAGGACGTACCGTGAGAGGAACAGCGTCACCAGTCCCAGGAAAAAGACGCTGATGGTGTGCGTGAAGGTCACCATGCCGCCCAGAAATGCGGCGTGTTTGGCGGTGCCGCGCGCCCCCACCAGGTAGGCGGCCACAATCGTCTTGCCATGGCCCGGCGACAGCGCGTGGATGGAGCCCAGTCCGAACGCCACCGCCAGTCCGATCAGGATGGTGCCCCAGCCGAGACTGCCCTGGCGCAGCAGGCGCGACAGATAATCGCCGCGGACCACCATGCCGGGAGCGTTCTGCCCGGGCTGCACGTTCGCTGGAGCCGGCGCCGGCTCCGTCTTCGCCGCGGCCGGAGTGGCAGCAGGCGACTGGGTGGCGGGAACCTGGCTCACCACGGGAGCGGTCGCGTGCCAGCGCACCTGGGCGCGCAGATCCTCGGGCGGTGCGATCAGCGGGTCCTGGGGATAGGCGCGGAGTTCCTGGCTGCGATCGGCGCCGGAGGGAGAAGCGGCATCGAGCACCGCGCCGGTTGCGGCCGTCACCACGATTTCTTTCCAGCCGGCGCGGTCGGGGTAGTTGCCGTCCTCGAAGCTCAGCACGCCGGGCGGCGCCGCCACGCTGAGATCGAGCGCCACGCGCAGTATGGACATGCCCCCGGCGCCTTTGTCCAGCACGGCGCTGGTGTGCTCCAGTTTCGCCGCCAGCGGACGGCTCGCGGAGGCGACCCGCAGGCGCCGTACCCAGTCGACGGCTTTTCGGGCGGCCATGCGGTCCAAATCGGACTGCGGGCTCGCGGCCGTCAGTCCCCACTCCTGCAGCAGCTCGAAGGTGGGGATTTCGGCGAGGTCGAGGACGTAATGAATGTCCGCACCGGTTCCCGTGACCTGGATGCGGCTATAGTGGCTCACGCTGAAATTGCCCATGGGGTGCGCCAGAAGCACACCGGCGGCGAGAAATAGCGGCAGCGGGAGATATCGTTTCATTACAATGGTCTTTACGAATTGTACAGCGGCTTCGGATTTATGCGTCGGGTCATAACCGCACAAGACGTGCCGGCCTCGGGGGAAATACGGATCCCCGTAGGGTCGATCATCACCGCTTCGGCGTGGGAAACGGCGGCGGCGCGCGGCGTCCGTATCGTCGAACTGCCGGAAGAGCAGCTTTCGGCGCTGGGACCTCCCGATAAGACCATCGCCATTGGCGCCGATCACGGCGGATTTCGCCTGAAGGAAGCTCTCAAGCCGGTCCTGGCGAGCCTGGGGCTGGAAGTCCGCGACGTCGGCGTGTTCGAGGAAAAGGCCGCCGACTACCCCGATATCGCTCACAAAGTGGCCCAACTGGTGGCCGCCGGCACGGCTTCGCGCGGCGTGTGCATTGATGGCGCGGGCATCGGTTCCTGCATGGTTGCGAACAAGGTTCCGGGCATCCGCGCAGCCCTGTGCTATGATAAAGCGTCCGCCAAGAACAGCCGGGAACACAATGATTCTAATGTGCTTACGCTGGGAGCTCGGCTCCTGACGGAGACCCAGGCGGAGGACGTTCTGCGCACCTGGCTGGCCACCCCGTTTGCCGGCGGCAGGCACCAGGCGCGGGTGCGGAAGATCATGGATATCGAGCAACTGTATTTGAAGAAGGCATTGTGACACACACCGAATTGGACAGCCTGGTTGCGCAGATCGGAGAAGAAATTCTGTCCCGCGTGGGACGTCCGGAGCCGGCGGCCAAGAAGGGCGAAGGGCTCAACCTTCCCGACGAGGTTTGTCCCGGCTGCATTCAGCGCTGCGCGCAAACCTGCTCACGCAATACCAAGGCGATTATCGCGGCCGGCGCCGACCGGGTCTCCTGCAACGAGCGCATGACCAAGATCGATCCGGCCATCGCGGCGCTCATCGACCACACCATTCTGAAGCCGGACGCCACCCGCGACGATGTCGTCAAAGTGTGCCGCGAAGCCCGCCAGTACAGCTTCGCCAGCGTCTGCGTGAATCCTTATTGGGTGCCGCTGGTGCATGCGGAACTGGCCGGGTCGCCGGTGAAGGTGTGTACGGTGGTCGGTTTTCCGCTAGGGGCGACGTTTCCCGAGATCAAGGCTGCCGAAGCCGCCGCTGCGGTGCGCGCCGGCGCGCAGGAAGTCGACATGGTGATCAATGTGGGCGCCCTGCGGTCGGGCGATCACGAAACCGTGAAGCGGGACATTCAGCAGGTGGTGAGCGTCTCGCACGCCGCCGGCGCCACGGTCAAAGTGATTCTCGAAACCGCGCTGCTCGACGATAACCAGAAAGCCATCGCCTGCACGCTGTGCAAGCTGGCGGGAGCCGATTTCGTCAAGACATCCACGGGCTTCAGCACGGGAGGCGCCACGGCGCACGATGTGGCGCTGATGCGTAGCGTGGTGGGTCCCGACATGGGTGTGAAGGCTTCAGGCGGCATCCGCACGCTGCAGGATTTGCGGACCATGACGGCGGCCGGCGCCACGCGCATCGGCGCCAGCGCCAGCGTGAAAATTGTCGAAGCGACGGCGGCCTGACCGGCGCCCGGCTTCGGCCCGAGAAACGCATGCAAGCTCCTCCTCGAAAAAGCGCTGTCCGTTTCAAGGAACGAAGCGATCTGCTGGACTTTCTGCTGGAGGTCTCCGCGGCCACCTCGCAGACGCTTGACCTGGACCAGTTGCTGGGCAACGTGGCGGAGATCGTACAGCGCGTGCTGCCCTACGATTTGTTCGCCATCCTGCTCTACAACGAACGGCGGCGCGACCTGCGGATCCGCTACGGCGTGGGCCATCGCGAGGAAGTGATCAAAAACCTCTCCATCGCGCTGGGCGAGGGCATCACCGGAACGGCGGCGGCCCGCCGCGAGCCGCTGCTGGTGGGCGACGTGCGCAACGACCCGCGCTACCTGCACATCCTCGACGCCGTGCGCACCGAACTGGCCGTCCCCATGACGGCGCGCGGCAAACTGGTGGGCGTGATCGATCTGCAATCCACGCGCCTCAACGCCTATACCGAATACGACCGGGCGTTGCTCCGGTTGATCGCGGCGCGCGTCTCCACCACCATCGACAACGCCCGCCTGTATCTGCGCGTGGAGCGGCAGAACCGCACCCTCAAGACGCTGGCCCACATTTCGCGCGAATTCACCTCCATCCTCGATCTGAACGAGCTGCTGAGCAAGATTTCCACCACCATGCGGGGCCTGATCAATTACGACGCCTTCAGCATCCTGGCGGTGGATCATGAGGCCAAGGCCCTGCACCACCTGTTCAGCATCCGCTACGACCAGCGGGTGAATATCGACAACGTGCCGTTCGGCAAGGGACTGACCGGCGCGGCCGCCGAATCCCGCGAAGTGGTGCGCGTGCACGATACCAGCAAGGATCCGCGGTACATCGCTTCGCATCCCGGAATCCGCTCGGAAGTGGCCGTCCCGCTGGTGGTGCACGATCGCGTGCTGGGTGTGATGGACCTGGAAAGCGAAGCCATCGGCTACTTCACCGACGAACATGTGCGCACGCTGACTCTGCTGGCGCCGCAGGTGGCCAGCAGCGTGGAGAACGCCCGCCTGTATCAGGAACTGGCCAATCGCGAGCGCCGCATGGAGGAAGATTTGCGGGCGGCGCGGGAGCTGCAGAGCGTGCTGCTGCCCGATGCGGCGCCGGAAATCGACGGCCTGGACGCCAACGTGCGGCTGCGTCCGGCGCGCGAGATCTCGGGCGACATCTACGATATTTTCGAGCTGCGCGACCGGCAGACGGTGATCGCTTTCGGCGACGTGAGCGGCAAGGGCGCGGCGGCCGCGCTGTATGGCGGGCTGATGAACGGCCTGCTGCGCACCATTGCGCCGCGCCATCGCCGTCCCGCCAGCCTGCTGCGGGCGCTTAACGAGGCGCTGATCGCGCGCAAAGTGGAAGCGCGCTACGTCACGCTCTTCGTGCTGCTCTGGGACCCGGCTACCCGCCAGATCGTGATGGCCAATGCCGGTGCGCTGCCGCCCATGATCTGCCGCGGCACGGATATCCTCAAGGTGCGCGTGGAAGGCGTGCCCATCGGGTTGCTGGATTCGCGCGAGTACGAAGAGGTGACGTTCCAGGCGGAGCCCGGCGACCTGCTGGTGCTCTATTCCGACGGCATTACCGACCACCTGAACGCCGCCGGCCACGAATTCGGCCGCGGCCGCCTGGCGCAGATCCTGCGCGCCAATTGCAGCAAGCCGGCGGGCGAAGTAGTGTCGGCGGTGTTTCGCGAGCTCGACAAGTTCTCCACCACGGCTTTCGACGACCAGACGGTGTTCGCCCTGAAGGTGCTGTAGGGCCTTGTGGGGCACGACTCCTTTTACCGTCGCGCCGCCGCCCGCAACTGCTTCCCTTCCTCCGCCGTGAATCCCCGTCCTCTGGCGACCTCGTCCATATCCGCCGCCTCCAGATTGGGACGCATCGCGCCGTGCCGCTCGTGCCGCAACCCCAGCAAGTGCCCGGCTTCGTGCACCAGCACACAGCCCAGCACCAATTCCTCCGGACGCACCGTGCGATCCGCGACGCTCCTCACCGCGTCGTAAAAGGCATAGCCGCGCGGCCGCGGAAACCCGCCGCCCGTCATGGCATATCCCGCCGGATGTCCCGCCATCGCGCCTCGCAAGCGCGGCATCAACATCAGCTCGTAGTACCTCCCGTCCTCCGGCGGCGTACCGGGACATGTTTCCGCCTCGCAGACGGTCCATACCGCGTCGATTGCCGCGGCGCGAAACGCCATCCTGGCGGTCTCTACCGCGGCCGCCATCACGGAATGCGGCGCGCCCGCGTAATTAAACACCACAATGGCGATCGGGTCCTGCGCCGGGACACACCCCGGCGCTGCCGCCAGGACGAGTAGCGCACTCGCCAGCGGAGGAAGTTTCATATGGTTCGCTCCTGACCAAAACGCGCGAAGACCGGAACTTGTCCGCCAAAATTTCGTCAATTAGGGTGTACGCCGAAAGAATCGAACCCGAAGGCCCTCCAATGGCGGAAACTCCTGGCGAAGTGACCGTGCTGCTGGACCGGATGAGCGCCGGCAGCAAGGACGCGCTCGACCGGCTGCTGCCTCTGGTCTATAACGAACTGCGCCGCCTCGCCGGCCGCTATATGCGCGACGAGCGCCCCGCCCACACCCTGCAACCCACCGCCCTGGTGCACGAAGCTTTCCTCCGCCTGGCCGGCGAGGACCACGCCAACTGGCGCAACCGCGCGCAATTCATGGGCGTCGCCGGCCAGCTCATGCGCCGCATTCTGGTGGACCACGCCCGCAAGCGTTCCGCCGCCAAGCGCGCCGCCTCGCTGGTCTCGCTCGATGAGACCGTCGCCCACCAGTGCGCCGATATGGCCCGTCCGGAGGAGGTTCTGGCCGTCCACCTAACTCTGGAGCGCCTGGAGCGTCTAGATCCTCAGCAAGGCAAGTTAGTGGAGCTGCGATATTTTGCCGGACTGTCCGCCGGAGAGACCGCCGAAGCCATGGGACTCCCGTTGCGCACCGTGGAACGCGAGTGGACTACCGCCAAAGCCTGGCTGCGCGCGCAGCTCGCCGAAGGAGATACGTGACCGCCGAGCGCTGGCAGCGCGTGAAGGACGTCTTCCAGTCGGCCGCCGAACAGCGGCCGGAGGATCGCGACGCTTTTCTGGACGCCGCAACCTCCGGCGACGGCGAACTGCGCCGCGAAGTCGACAAGATGCTCCGCTGCGCCACCGGAACCGGACCGCTCGACCGACCTGCCTGGGACGGTCTGCCCTTCGATCGCGAGTTGGCCGCCGGGTCGCACCTCGGCCCGTATGAGATTCTGCGGCAGGCCGGCGCCGGAGGCATGGGCCGCGTCTACCAGGCGCGCGACACGCGCCTGGGCCGCACCGTCGCCATCAAGGTGCTGGGCGCCGAATTCAGCTATCGCTTCCAGACCGAAGCGCGCGCCATCTCCACGCTGAATCATCCGCACGTCTGCGGCCTCTACGATATCGGTGAGCAGGCGGGAGCGGCCTACCTGGTGATGGAGTACGTGGAAGGCGAATCGCTGGCAGCGCGCCTGGAGCGCGGTCCCCTGCCCCTCCAGGAAGTCCTGCGCTACGGGGAAGAAATCGCCGATGCATTGGCCGCGGCGCACGCCCAGGCCATTGTCCATCGCGATTTGAAGCCGGCCAATATTATGATCACCAGGTCCGGGGTCAAAGTGCTGGATTTCGGCGTGGCGCAGATGCCGGGCGGCGAGGACCCGTCCACTGGAGCCGTGGTCGGTACGCTCGCCTACATGTCGCCTTCGCAATGGAACGGCAATCCCGCCGACGCGCGTAGCGACATTTTCGCCCTCGGACTGGTGTTGTACGAAATGGCCACGGGCGAGCGGCCGTCGCGTTCCTCACCCGCGCCGCTGACGAATGTGCCCGCCGGCCTGGCCGGTCTGGTCGCGCGCTGCCTGCGCAACGATGCCGCCAGCCGCGTGCAGAGTATGGAGGAAGTGCGGCTGGCGCTCGAGCAGTTGCGCCGCGAACCGCCGGCTCCGCCGCGCCGGTGGCGCAACCCCGCCTGGGCCGCGGCGATGGCCCTGGTGGCGATCTCGGGCGGCGCGCTGACCTGGAACGTCACCCGTCCCCGTCCGCTGCCGTCCCCGCCGCTGGTCCTCCTGAAAGCCAGCGCTCCCGCACCCACTAAATCGGCCGCGCCCCCCTCGGTCGCCGCGACTCCCGCGCCGGCGCTGCCCCGTCCCGCGATCCAACCTGTGTCGTATTCCCCGCCATCGTTTCCCTCCGTCCTGAGGTCGTACCCCGGGTTGGAGCGCGACCCCGCGTTCTCCCCCGATGGCCGAAGCATCGCCTACTCCTGGCACCCCGGATCCGGCGCGAACTACAGCATCTGCGTCCGCTCGCTATCGCCCGATGCGCCGCCGCGCAGCCTGACTAACGGCGGCACCGAGGACTGGGGTCCGGCGTGGTCCCCCGATGGCCGCACCATCGCCTTCCGCCGCCGCGGCAACCAACCCGGCATTTACCAGGTGCCCGTGGCCGGAAGCCCGGCGACGCTGTTGGCGTCAATCGCCCCCCAACACCAGGAGACTCTTCCGCAAATGTCCTGGTCGCCCGACGGCCGCTGGATCGCCGCGCCCGACCGCGACGCCACCAGAGGCACCCAGATCTACTTGTTTCCCGTGCGTAACGGCGACAAGCGCCAGCTCACTTTCAACAGCACCGGAACCGATCATGCTCCCGCGTTTTCCCCTGACGGAAAGCTACTGGCCTACGCTTCGTGCCAGAGCGGTGTCTCTGCCTGCGACGTCTACGTCCTCTCCTTGCGCCCGGGCGGTCCTGCCGAAACGCACCGTATCACCCACCAGGACGTGTACATTCGCGGCATTGCCTGGCTTCCCGACGGCGCAAGCCTGGTGTATGCCGCCGGCGAGAGGCAATCCTCGAAAACGTTCCTCTGGCGCGTATCGCTCCGTCCGCCGGGTCCGCCGCAGCGCCTGGACCTGGCCGGATCGAGCGTCCGCCATCCCGCCATCTCTCCCGCCGGCGGACTTCTGGCGTACACCAACCTGGCGTCGAATCGCTGGGACCTGATGCTGATCCGCAATTTCCGCTAGCCGTACTCCTCTGCGAAAAGCAGCGCCCTTTCTTTTCGCCCCGTTCGCGAGCGTCTCTGCGAAAGAGCGACCCTTTCCTTCGCCCCCCTTCCGCGAGCGTCTCTGCGAAAAAGAGGGACAGACTTCTCTGTCCCAAGGCGCGGTTTTTGCGCCGCCGTGGACAGAGCGGTCTGTCCCTTTTTTCGCCCCCATAGACAGGACCCCGTTCCGATGGGACTGTCCCTTTTTTCGCGCCGTAGAGAACCCCGCGTTCCGAGGGTCTTACCCCCTCCAAATCCGCCGAACTTTCACCTCCAACTGGTGGTATACTCTTGGCGCAAGCGTCCGCTGCCAGTGCGGCTTGTTTCTGGATTTATAAACTGTTGTCGATTCACCCTGAGGGGGTGCATTCTTGCTGGACATCATTCTGATCCGCGGGATCTTCATTCTCGTCCTCGCGGCTGTGGGATATCATCTGCAGCCGTTCGCTCAACCGCAATGGGCCACCGGACTGGGCGGCGCCGTTTTGGGCGCGCTCATCATCTTCTTTGAGATGCGTCTGGAACGCGTCAGTCTCAAACGGCTCATCGGCGCGGCATTTGGAAGCGTGCTCGGGATTTTTGGGGCGTACCTCATGTCGCTGGTGCTCGACAAAGCCGGCGCCGACAAGTTTCTTCAGGTCTGCCTCCTGCTGTGGATGACCTACATCGGTCTGATCGTCGGCGCCAAGAAGGGCGACATGCTCAACCTGGCCGCCCTGGGAGGCATCTTCGGCGGCGAAAAGTCGTCGAAGAAGACGTTCAAAATCCTCGATACCAGCGTCATCATCGACGGCCGCATCGCCGATATCGCCGAGACCGGCTTTCTCGATGGCGTGCTGGTGATTCCCCAGTTCGTGCTCCGCGAACTGCAGTTGGTGGCCGATTCGGCCGATTCCATGAAGCGCAACCGCGGCCGCCGCGGTCTCGATATCCTGCAACGGGTGCAGAAGATGGCCCACCTCAACACCCAGATCGTGGAGGAGGATTTCCCCCAGGTCCGCGACGTCGACATGAAGCTGATCGAACTGGCCAAGGTCTACGACTGCAAGATCATCACCAACGACTTCAATCTGAACAAGGTAGCCCAACTGCACGGCGTGGAGGTGCTGAACATCAACGAGCTGGCCAATTCGCTCAAGCCCATTGTGCTTCCCGGCGAAACCATGCGGGTCTTCATCCTCAAGGAAGGCAAGGAGTACAACCAGGGCGTCGCCTATCTGGACGACGGCACCATGGTGGTGGTGGATAACGCCAAGAAGATGATCTCCAAGACCATCGACATCTCCGTTACCAGCGTGCTCCAGACCACCGCCGGCAAGATGATCTTCGGCAAGTTCGACGAGCGCGTCCACTCCGCCGGCGCCGACCGGCACGACAAGCCCGTGCGCAAAAGCGAGCCACCCGCGGTTCCGGCCGTCGTTCCGGAAAAAACCACGATAGAATCATAGAGCCAATGAAAGTCGCCGTTATACTGCCTGCCGCGGGCCTCGGTACTCGTATGGGCCGCGGGTCGGCTGAAAAAACGGGAACCAGCCGGAAGCAGTTCATGCTGCTGGAGGGCTCCCCCATCCTGGTGCACACCGTCCGCAAGTTCCTTGCGTCGGAGCACGTCACCGAGATTGTCGTGGCCTTGCGCCGCGAGGACATGGACTGGGCGGAGCGCACCCTGTCGCAGGAGTTCCTGGGCGGACGGGTGCGCGTGGTCGAAGGCGGCAACAGCCGCCAGCAGTCGGTGGAGAATGCCCTCTCCGCGCTGCCCGCGGCTACCACCCTGGTCGCCGTACACGACGCCGTGCGGCCCTTCATCGATCTCGACACCATTCACAAGGTCTTTGCGGAAGCCGCCGAAACCGGCGCCGCCATCGTCGGCGTTCCCGTGGTGGACACCGTCAAGCAGGTCAGCCGCGGCACCGGCAAGGTGCGCATCCGCGGCACCTTGCAGCGCGACAAGCTGGTGCTGGCGCAAACTCCGCAGGTATTCCGCTACGATCTGCTGCGCCGCGCCTTCGAATCGGCCCGCCAGGATAGCTTCATCGGCACCGACGAGGCCAGCCTGGTGGAGCGTTTGGAAGACGTGGAAATCAGCGTGGTGCTGGGCAGCGACCGCAACATCAAGATCACCAAGCCCGCCGATATGGACCTGGCGCACCTGTTCTTCCGTGAAGACCTGACCAAGGAAGCTAAAATTTGAGAGAAATCCGTACCGGCCTCGGCTGGGATGTGCACCGTCTCGTCGCCGGCCGGCCCCTGATCCTGGCGGGCGTCGAAGTGCCGAGCGAACTCGGACTCGACGGCCACTCCGATGCCGATGTCCTGGCCCACGCCGTCACCGACGCCATCCTCGGCGCCGCCGCCCTGGGCGACATCGGCATGCATTTCCCCGACTCCGATCCCCAATGGAAAGGCTGTAACAGCCTGGTCTTTCTGCGTCATGCCCAGGTCTTGATGGAAGCCGCCGGATTCCGCCTGGTCAACGTGGATTCCACCATCATCCTGGAGCGTCCTAAGTTGAAGGACTATCGCCAGCGGATCCGCGAAAGCCTGGCCAAGACCCTGGACCTCTCGATCGACCGCGTATCCGTGAAGTTCAAAACCGCCGAGGGAGTCGGCCCCGTTGGCGAAAGCCGATCCGCCGAAGCGCAAGCCATCGTGACTATCGAAACCGTCTGAATCGCCACCGCCAGGGAGCGGCCCGACGGAGCGTTACAGCCTGATGTGTAGGAACCGCTGACGACTGTGAGTGCCGCGTCCGATACACTCTCACCCCGTAGCCTCTTGAAGCAACCACCTTCGCCGCGATTCCCGCGGCCGGAGAAACCGTAGAACCCTGGAACCGGGGGTCTGTGCGTTCTCGCTCTAGCTGGCTTTCAGCAGGCACAACCGCCGGGCGGCGCGGCGGGCCTTCAGGCGCTCATTGGCCTTTTTCTGCTTCTCGGCGGAAACCACGGCCTGACATGTATCGCAGCGCTTGCGGATGCGAGAGCGCGTGATGAACTCGGCGCCGCAGCGGCGGCACTTTTTGGTCATCGTCTCCTCCAGCGGGAGAATCCCCGGTTTTTTGGGGAGCAGGTGAGAATAATGAAAGTCGCAATGATTCACGTCAGGCACCTCTTCAAAATCCATCGGTAACCAAGAGTCATTTCAGGTCCGGGACACCCTAAAGTGGGGCATTTGGCGCTGGGGAATTCGCCCAGCGGAAAAACCCACCACCGGGCGCTCTCGATCCGTCCGTTCGCTGCTTCCCGTGCAAGCCGTATCTTGAGTGCGCATAACGACTTCAACCGGCCAAGCAGACGCAGTCCGCGTCCGAGCGCCGCCCGATCCATTCCATTTGTTTCCGTTCCTACGGTTCATTGCACGCCGGACACCGAACTCACACCTGATTGACGGATTGCGGCCTGTACAGCTCCTCCGTGGCCAGCAATTCCCAGCGTAAGTGGTTGATATAAAAGATCAGGAGTGCATCCAAATAAGTACCGTGGAACTTTTCGTAAACGCGTTGCTCCCAACCCTCGGTGAAATAGGGTTTGGGATCCATGTCCTTCGAGAAAAATCCGTTTTCGTGGGGAACGCCCAGAAAATCCAGCACCGCCCCGATCATATCCAGGTGCGACACCAAAACGGCCTGGGCGATATCTTTCGCAAAATCGTCGTCGCGCTCGCCGATGCGGATCCAGAATTTCGGCAGCGCTTTGCGCAGCGTCTCGGTATTGAGCTTATGCAGGTGTGCCCGAACCTTGAATCCTTCGTAGATCTGATAGGTCCGAAGCCGGCCCATCGAGATGCTGCGCACCAGTTGCCCAAAGTCTTCCTGGCCCATTCCCAGGAAGACATCCGAAATCTGCATAGACTGTCAGCGTATCATGACCGAACAGAGTTGCGGATATTGTAGTAGGTTTTCTTGGTTTTGCGTAGCGAAACGAAAGGGGGCCTCAAGCCATCAGCCCAGAAGCTTTTCTGTTGGACGCCGCGGGTCCGGCGGCGCTTCGCGGCGAAACGCTCCGAAAACCCCACGACGCACCAGTCAAGCTGAAGGCTGATGGCTTACGGCTGATGGCTCAAAACGATTTTCCAAAGAAGAAACAGCATCCCGGCGACGAATCCGGTCCCGGCTTGGTATTCCTTGTTCCTTAGATAGAGGCTCACCCGGAAAGGATGCGAATTTTCTTGCCGCGACGGCGTCAGTCGCGGCCACAGCGCCGGGACGCGCGCGGCATACGCGGCGTACTCCGGGAACAACTGCCGCAGATGCTGCTGCTCCAGTTGAATCACCGGCAGGTAGATCAACAGGAACACCGCCGCGAACAGCGCGCCCAACAGCGGATTGCGCGACGCCACCACCAGCCCCGCGGCCACCAGCAGCGTACCGAGGTACAGCGGATTCCGCGTGTACGCATACGGCCCGCCGGTGGACAATTCGCGATTCTTCGCCAGACACCCCGCCGCCCACGCGCGCAGCGCCAGGCCCGCCAGCGCGATGGGAAAGCCCCAGGCCAGCGACGCCACGCTGGGGTGCGACAACCAGGCAAACACAATCACGATCAGAAATCCGCTAGGCACCCGCAGCCGGGCCACCGCGTCGGCATACCGTTTGGGAAACTGCAGCATCACGCGCGCAATCCCGCGGAATTGCTCCGCTCATCTAACACCGCGCGCAGCGCTTCAAAAACCTGGCCAGGCGAAATCCGCACCATGCTATCGTCCGCCGGCGAGTTCCTTTTGTATGTGGTCACCGCATCTTCCTCCCGCAGCACGCGCAGCGTGCCGCCATACGGGCCGTTGCGCGCCGGATCGGTGGGGCCGAAAATGGCCACGCCGGGCTTTCCCAGTGCCGCCGCCAGGTGCAGCGGACCGCTGTCCACGCCCACCACCGCGGCCGCGCGCCGCGTGGCGTCGATCAACCCTGCCAGGCTGGACGCGTGCGTCGCCGCGCCATCCATCGACGGAAACGCGGCGCCCGCCGGCAGATCGAGCACCAGCGGCATTCCCAGTTCATCCCGCAAGCGCCCCGCCAGTGCGCGGTAATGCTCCGCCGGCCACTGCTTCGACCCCCAGCCCGCCAAGGGCGATGCCAGCACGAAGTCGCCCGCCGGCAACTCGCCTTCCGGCCGCCCCGCCGGCAGCGGAAACACCCTCACCGTCGAGGAGGTGCCCACCGCGGCTGCCAAATCCAGATTGCGGTCCACCACATGCACTGCGCTGCTGAACACTCGCTTCGAATAGAAGATTCCCGCCGCGCGCTCCCGCAGCAGCGCGCTGTCGAATCCGAAAATACGGCCGGGACGCGCCGCCGCCGCCACCAGCGCCGACTTCAGCAGCCCCTGAAAATCCACCGCAATCTGGTACCGTTCGGAACGTAATTCGCGCCACGATTCCAAGAGCGTTGCCGCCGACGCGCGCCGCAGCAGCACCACGCGGTCGACGAAAGGATTCCCTTCAAGCAGCGCCGCCCATTTCGCTTCCACTACCCACGTCAGCCGCGATTCCGGATGACTGCTCTTAAGCGACGCCACCGCCGGCAGCGTATGCAGGATGTCACCCATGGCGCCCAGGCGGACCACCAGGATGTTGGCGATTTCAGGTTTGCCGGCGCTGAACATGTTCCTGTAACTCGCGGGCGCGCCGGATGTCGGCATCTTCCAGGCGCACGACCGGATACGATTCCAGGCTCTCCGCAAACCGTTCGGCAGTCTCCCGATCGGCGGTTACCACGTAGTCTACCATGCGTAGCGCCGCCACCAATTCGGCGCGCGCCTCGAGCGGCAGGTACTCCTCCGCCGTGGTCAGCACCACCACCAGCAGCTTGGTCCGCCGGCCGTCCGCCACCTGGTGCGCGGCCTCGAGTTCGCGCAGGTGCGCCGCGCGCAGCACGTTGAACTGTCCCATCACCAGCACCGAATGCTTCGCCAGCGCGACGGCCTCGGTGAGTCTCAGAATCTTCGTTCGGGTGTCCATGCCAGTGCGTGCTCCGCCATCAAATCTTGCGCGTCCGAGACCACCCGCGTCGAAGCAACCCGCGTCATGCAGCGATGGTCGATGGGACATTCGCGCAGCAGGCACGGACTGCATTCGGCAGGTTCGCGAACCACCCGCATGAACGGCCCGGCCGGACCGGTAGTGGTGTCGTCGGTAGCGCCGAACACCGCCACCGTGGGGACCGACAGCGCCGAAGCCATATGCATGGCGCCCGAATCGTTGGTCAGGAACAGATTGCAGCAGGCCGCCAGGTCGGTGAATTGCCGCAGAGTGGTTTCGCCGGCGAGGTTGTGGACCGCGACCAGCGATTTGCGAATGGGAGCGGCCACCGATTCGGCCAGTTCCCGCTCCGCCGCCGAGCCGAACACCAGCACCGTGCACTCGCTGGCGCGCGCCAGTTGCACCGCCGACTCCGCGAAGCGCTCCGCCAGCCACCGTTTGGCGTTGCCATACGCGGCCCCCGGGCTGACGCCGATCACCGGGCCCGCGATGTTCAGCGACCGCAGTTGCGCCGCGCCCGATTCGCGCGCCTCCGCGATGCCCTCCAGCAGAATGGGCGCCGGGCGCGGGAATTTCTCCATCAGCCCCGCGCGGCGCAACAGCTCCAGATAGTAATAGCGCTCGTGCCGCGGAATCTCGCCCGCTTCCGGGACGGCGATGGCTCGCGTCAACAGCAGCCCGCGTCCATCGCGCCGGTAGCCGATCCGCTGCGGAATCCTCGCGAGCCAGGCCATCAGCGCCGCGTCGAAGGCGTTCTGCAGCAGGATGGCGGCATCGAAGGCATGCACTTCCAGCCGCCGCCCGAAGTCCACCTTGGCGCGCCACCCGGTTTGCGCCGTATACGGAATCACCGCGTCGATGACCGATTCGCGCGCATACAGATCGGCCACCCATGGCCGCGCCACCAGCGCGATATAGGCCTTCGGAAACGTGTCGCGGATGGCGCGAATCGCCGGCAGCGACATCACCGCGTCGCCCAGCCAGTTGGTGGCGCGCACCATGAGACGCGAGATGGACGAAGAGTTCACGGGTTTCAGTTAACAGTTTACAGTCTTGCCGGCCAGGCAGGACGTTTTCCATGCGCCCGCGTCTGATCTTCAACTATGATGCGGACAACGGCTGCAAGGATTGCTTGGATCTGCTTCGCGGGGGGCCTGGCCTATGGGCAAACCTTCGAAGCGGCGTCGGTGAAACCGGCAGTGATGCCGAAACCCGACGCCCAGGGCCGCATGGTATTCACGCACCCGTCCGGAGGTCCCGGCACCAGCGACCCCGGCCGGATAGATTATCCCAATATGAACCTGCGGGCCCTCTTGCTGAGCGCGTACAACGTAAAGGCATTTCAGCTCGTGGGGCCGGACTGGCTGAACTCGGCCACGTTCGACATTACTGCAACCATGAGGCCGGACACCACCAAAGACCAGTTCCGCGTGATGCTGCAGCATCTGCTGGCTGACCGGTTCAAGATGAAGGCCCACCGCGAAACCAAGCAGTTGCCGGTGTACTCGCTGGTGGTGGCTAAGGGTGGGCCGAAGCTGCAGGGAAAAGCCGCACCGCCGGCGCCGCAGTCGAAACCGGGCCCCGACGGCCGCACCCTGCCCGCGCCCACCGGCCCCGTCATGATGATGACCGGCCGCGGCCGCATCCTGGCGCGGCAGCAGAGCATGCGGGATCTGGCGAATTTCCTCACGATTCAAGTCGGCGCCCCGGTCACCGATGGCACCGCCCTCACGGAGAAGTACGATTTCACGTTGACCTATTCGCCGGAGGGACTGAACGGACCCGCCTCGGCCAGCGGTAGCGACAATCCCGACGCCCCCACTCTCTTCGCGGCCGTGCAGGCGCAGCTTGGTCTCAAACTGGAATCCAGACAAGGGCCCGTGGAACTGGTCGTCATCGACCACATCGAGAAGACGCCCACCGGAAACTAGGCCGCCGCGCACGGACAAAGCTGCCGGCTGAGGGCGGAAGGCTGTAGGCTGGTTTTATGCCCTTCAAACTGGCGGTCAATTACCGGCCGCGCGGGGATCAGGAGAATGCCATCGCGGAGCTCATCCGCGGCGTGCGCGACGGCGAGCAGCACCAGGTGCTGCTGGGAGTCACCGGGTCGGGGAAGACCTTCACCATGGCCAAGGTGATTGAGGCGATGGGACGGCCTGCCCTGGTGCTGGCGCACAATAAGACGCTGGCGGCGCAGCTCTACCACGAGTTCAAATCGTTCTTTCCCGAAAACGCGGTGGAGTATTTCGTCAGCTATTACGATTACTACCAGCCGGAAGCCTACATGCCGGCCAGCGACGTGTACATCGAAAAAGAGGCCACCATCAACGACGAGCTGGACAAGCTGCGCCTGGCCGCCACCAAGTCGCTGTTCGAGCGGCGCGACTGCGTCATCGTGGCCAGCGTGAGCTGCATCTACGGCCTGGGGTCGCCGGAAGCCTACTACGGCATGCTGCTGATGCTGGAAAAAGGGCAGAAGATCTCGCGCCAGCAGATCGTCACCCGCCTGGTGGAAATTCTCTATGAGCGCAACGACACCGCCTTTCAGCGCGGCGCGTTCCGCGTGCGCGGCGACGTCATCGAGCTGTATCCCACCTATGACGACGACGCCTACCGCATCGAGCTCTGGGGCGACGAAATCGAAAGCCTCTCGCGCATCGACCCGCTGCTCGGCCAGGTGAAGCAGACCTACGTGCGGCTGCCCGTCTATCCCAAGACGCACTACGTGATGAGCGAGGAGACGCGCCTCCAGGCCATGGACAGCATCCGCGTGGAGCTGGACTGGTGGAAGAAGGAACTGGAGAAGCAGGGCAAGCTGATCGAGGCGCAGCGGCTGTACCAGCGCACCATGTTCGACCTGGAGATGATGAAGGAGATTGGCTACTGCCACGGCATCGAGAATTATTCGCGCCATTTCTCCGGCCGCCTGCCGGGCGAAGCGCCGCCCACCCTGCTCGATTACCTGCCCAACGACGCGCTGATGTTCCTCGACGAGAGCCACCAGACCATTCCGCAGTTGCACGGCATGTATCACGGCGACCGGTCGCGTAAGGAGATTCTGGTGGGCCACGGTTTCCGCCTGCCCAGCGCGCTCGACAACCGTCCGCTGACCTTCGAGGAATTCGAGCATCGCGTCAACCAGTTGATTTACGTTTCGGCTACGCCCGGTCCCTACGAATTGACCAAGGCGGCAGGAGTGGTGGTGGAGCAGATCATCCGCCCCACCGGATTGGTGGACCCGAGCGTGGAGATCCGCCCGGTGAAAGGCCAGGTGGACGACCTGCTGGGCGAGATCCGCAAGCGCGCCGACGCCGACCAGCGGGTGCTGGTGACCACCCTCACCAAGCGCATGGCCGAGGATCTCTCGGAGTATTATGCCGAGGTGGGCGTGAAGTGCAACTACCTGCATTCGGAAGTGACCACCTTCGACCGCATCAAAATTCTGCGCGATTTGCGCCGCGGCGAATTCGACGTCCTGGTAGGCATCAACCTGCTGCGCGAGGGACTCGACTTGCCGGAAGTGTCGCTGGTGGCCATTCTGGACGCCGACAAAGAGGGCTTCCTGCGTTCCGCGGGCAGCCTGCTGCAGACCATCGGACGCGCCGCCCGCCACGTGGAGGGCCACGCCATTCTGTACGCCGACGTGATGACCGACAGCATGCGCAAAGCATTGGCCGAGACCGACCGGCGCCGCAAAACCCAAGTGGAATACAACGAGCGCAACGGCATCATTCCGCAATCCATCGTCAAGCCCATCGATATGAGCCTGGTAGCTGTAGCCGAGGGCGATTATTTCACCGTGCCGCTCGAGGAAGACGAGGAAGTGGACAACCTGACGCCCGAGCAGCGCGTGCGCTTCATCGCCGAACTGGAAGAGCGGATGCGCGAGGCCGCGCGGAAGTTCGAGTTCGAAAAAGCCGCGCAACTGCGGGATCGCGTGAAGGCGCTGCGCGAGCCGTAATCTACGCCGCCGCGGGGCGGGAACTGCCGGCCGGAAAACGCAGCACGAAGCGCGTCCCGCCGCCGGGGGCGTCCTGCTGCTCGAACGATCCTTCCAACTGGTGGCTCAGGATCCCCACGATCTTCAGACCCAGCGACTCGGTGTTGCGATCGGCGAGTTGCGGCGGCGAACCGATGCCGTTGTCCTCGATCGCCAACTCCAGTCTGCCGGGCGGCGATTCGCGGAGGGAGACGCTCACCTCGCCCCGGCCCTCGCGGGGGAAGGCATGTTTGAAGGCATTGGTCACCAGTTCGTTGAGGATGAGGGCGCACGGCACGGCGCGGTGAATTCCCATTTGAATGGGCGCCACATCCAGGCGGATCGAGATGCGCTCCGGCTCGGCCACGAATACGGAATGCAGGTTGTAGACGAGCTGTTCGGTGTACTCGCGGAAGTTGACGCGATCCACATCGTCGGAGGCGTAGAGCTGCTCGTGGATCAGCGCGATGGAGTGAACCCGCCGCTGGCTCTCCCGCAGCGCCAGGCGGGTTTTCCGCACCTTGCTGGAGTCGGCTTTCAGGCTCAAGAGACTCGAAATGACCGCCAGGTTGTTCTTCACGCGATGATGCACTTCCTTGAGCAGAACGGTCTTCTGCGTCAGCGCCGATTCCAGGTCCTGCACAGTTTCGCGCAGCACGGTTTCCGACTCCTTGCGCGCGGTGATGTCATGCGCGCAGAACAGCACCCGCCGGACGCCGTTTGGCTCCATCAGCGCCGTCGAGACGGAGAGACAGCGCTGCTCCACTCGGCCCTCGATGGAAAGAGGCACCCAGGCCTCCACGTTCTCATGGCGGGTTCCGTCTTGCAGGGTGCCCAGCGCCGCGATACGTATGCCGCATTCCTGGCAGGGCGGCGCGAAACCGCATCCTTGGGGGTCGGACAAAGCGTTCAGGCAACCCATCGCTCCGCCGAATTGCAGACCTACAGGGTTGGGCGCGGCGGGTCCCGCCAACGCCGCGGCCATGTGGTTGAGCTTGCGCACGCGGAGGTCTTCGTCGAGGACCATCAGAGCGACCGGAGCGTTGGCGTAGAAGGTGCTCAGTTCCTGGTTCACGGCCCGCAATTCGTTCTCGGCAACTTTGTACCGCGTCACTTCGACGGCGGCCGCCAACACGGCGCCCTCGTCATCGGTGCCGGGCAGCGGCACAAAGGAGAAATCGAAGTAGCGATCTTCCACTGGGCCGCCGGGCGCACGGCGCCGGGGAATGCGGGCTTCAGTGGCGTGGTACACGGTCTGCGCTTCCCGCACGACGTTGAGGAGCGGCAGCACCAGCGGAGTGGCTTCGGGCCAGACTTCGGCCACCGTGCGGCCGGCGATGGGTTCACCGGGAAGCAGCGCCTGGTAGGCGGAGTTGACCGATTCGAAAGTAAATTCGGGTCCGCGCAACAGAGCGGTGCAGGCGGGGGAGTTCTGAATGATGAACTCCAGCGTTTGCCGCCGCAGCTCCTGTTCGCGAGCCAGTTGGGCCTCGGCCTGCGCCAGGCGTTGGCGGTCGGTGACATCCCTGGCCACTTCGATCACGCGGTACTTGCCATCCTCGCCCTTCCGGAACGACATGCGGCTCTCCACCACGATCGGCCGGCCGTCCCGCGTGCGGTGAACCAATTCTCCATTCCAGCCCTGGGACTCGCGCAGCGCCTGCAGACAGGCGTCCAGGCTCTCCGGAAACTGCGTGGCCAGCAGTTCCTGGCGGGAACGGCCCAGCACTTCGGAACTCCCGTAGCCGTACAGATTCGCGGCGCCTTGATCCCAGAATGCAATGCTCCTGCTCTCCGGGTCCCAGACGAATACGGCGTCATAGGTCTGGTTGAGCAACGCCGCCAGTTCGCTCGCCTCGGCGCAGGCCAGCCTGGTTTTCCTGGCGCGCTCAAAGAAGATGCAGATCACCACGCCGCTCATCAGCAGCGTGGTCAAGCCAAAGAAGTCGTGCGAGTCCCGAATCCAAGGATTTCCGGCCGGCGCCGTGGCGAAGAACGACGACTCGAGAACCGCCAGCGCGGTCGTCAGCAGCCCCGGCCACAATCCACCATAGGCGGCGCTGAGGGCGATGAACGGGACGTAGGTAATGTACGGAATCAGCGTAGGAGGATCGAGCGGCCAACGCACCGCTTGTGCGGCCACAGCCACCAGGACCGCGGCGAAGTAGCGCAGCAGCGACGGCGGCCGTAGATGCCACGGGGTTCCGAACCAGGCAGGGAGCGGCACAGCGCGGGCCGATATCAGACGGTCACCTGCACCAGCAACTGGCGCACGCGCCGCAGCAGTTCGGAAGCCGGGAACGGCTTGGGCAGGACATTCCCCTCCAGCCCTTGCCGGCCCGAATGGTGCCCGGTGATGAAGAGCACCTTCATATGGGGCCGCAGCGCCGCCAGCCGTTCCGCCAACCGGGGTCCCGACATGCCGGGCATCTGCACATCGCTCACCAGAACGTGAATCGGTTCCGGGTACACTTCCGCGATGAGTTCGGCTTCCTCGGCATTGCGGGCTTCCAGCAGTTGAAATCCTTCGCTTTCCAGGTAGGAGTGCGCCAGCTTGCGGACCCCGTCGTCATCGTCCACCAGCAGGATGGTGGGAACCGCGTCCCCGCCGGCGCCGTGCGAATCGGTCACCTGGCCGATTCCCAGGAAGGTGCCGATGCACGGCAGCAGAATTTCGAAAGTCGTGCCGTTTCCCTTTTCGCTGCTAGCGGTGATGTAGCCCCCGCTCTGCACCACGATGCTGTGAACGATGGACAACCCCAGTCCGGACCCGCGGCCCGCCGTCTTGGTGGTAAAGAACGGTTCGAAGATGCGGGCGAGCGTGGCCTGGTCCATGCCTTCGCCCGAATCCGTGAGACGGAGCCGCACGTACGGCCCGGGACGATACTGGCGGCCCTCGGGACGATCGGCGTCGATTTCCACCACGCGGCTCTCGATGCGCAGTTCACCGCCCGAAGACATGGCGTCGCGCGCGTTGAGCGTGAGGTTCAACAGGACCTGCTTCATACGATTGCGGTCGCCGCGGACGTACCCCACCGGCGAGCCGAGGTCGGTGGTC
>Ga0181529_10000652_pt1 | contig 49487 bp, 43 predicted proteins | sample PEATcosm2014_Bin_36_FD_119763 | JGI IMG/M metagenome (GOLD analysis project Ga0181529, IMG submission 119763) | Peatland microbial communities from MTU Mesocosm Facility, Houghton, MI, USA - PEATcosm2014_Bin10_30_metaG | ecosystem: Environmental > Terrestrial > Soil > Wetlands > Peat | place...
AACGCTCTTTGTTTTCCATCTTTTCCATGGCTTCCTACCAACCATCTCCTGTCGGCTCTTTGCGATGTGTTGTTGCACTTGGACCTTGAATCCGCCGTGCCCCATCCATCCCGCGTTTTGTGCTGGATGGGTGGGATAGAGTGACACGATTTGAGGGCCGGATCAATAAACCTCTCCCGTTCTTCAAGCCCACTTCCTCGAGCGCGATCCAAGCCAACTTGTTGCCCTGCCTGAGCCAAACGTACAATGGCACGAGCCGTTCGGGAGGTCTCGTACCATGCTCAATCGCCGCCGTTTCCTCGCCTCTACCGTCGCTCTGGCCGCGCATCCCCTGGCCGCGGCCATTACCGCACCCCTCATGATCGACTCCCACGTCCACGTCTTTGAGCGCAACCCTCGTTTTCCCTTTGCCCAGGGCGCGCATCCCCCTGCCGACGACGCGCCTCCCGAGCTGTTACTTCAACTGATGGCCGCCAACCACGTGGCGCGAACGGTCCTCATCCAGGTCATTCACTACCGCTGGGACAACAGCTATCTGCTCGACGTGCTGCATCGTTTTCCCGGCAAGTTTCACGGTGTCTGCCGCGTCAATCCCGAAGACCCAGACGCCCCGGATCATCTCTCCCAGCACACCGCCGATGGCTTGCGCGGCGTGCGCCTGAGCCCCGCTGCCACCGCCGATGGCGACTGGATTCGCGGCCCGCTCATGAAGCCCCTCTGGCAACGTTGCAGCCAACTCAAAATTCCCATGACCCTCCTTGCGCCCATCACCCGCATGCCGGATCTTGTCCCTCTCATCGAGGCCAACCCCGAGCTAACGGTGGTTATCGACCACATGGCCGATTGCCCTCTGGATCGCCCCGATCAGCTCCAGTTCCTGCTCGCTCTGGCCCGTTTTCCACGCGTCTTTGTGAAGATTTCTGACCTTTGGACACTCTCCCATCAGGCATACCCTTACCTAGACGCGCAGCAGATGGTGCGCAAGATCTACGACGCCTTTGGGCCGCGCCGTCTGATGTGGGCCACCAACTGGCCCGTCTCGCTCAAGCAACTGCCCTACGCTAAACTCGTCGAACTCTACCGCGACCACATCGGCTTTTTGAACGCGGAAGATCGCCAGGAAATATTTGCTGGAACCGTCCAGCGCATCTGGCCCTTCGGGCTCTGATGCGCGCATTGTGCAACAAGAGGACCTCATGATTTCGCAGCTTCGCCCTTCTAGCCTCGCTTACCTCTGCGCGCTCATCCTCGTTCTGGCCGCGCCTTGCGCGCACGCCGCATCCGTGCCCACAAGCCCTGTCGGCATTGACTTCTCCTACGCCGGCTACGAGGGCGGCGGCAAGGCCTTGCCCATGGTCAAAGTCGTCCTCGTGGTCCGGCCCAGCGGCGCGGACGACACCGCACTCCTCCAGGCCGCGCTCGATCGTGTTGCCGCCCGGCCCATCGCTGCGGATGGCTTTCGCGGGGCCGTGCTGCTCACTGCAGGCCGCTTTCATGTGCAGGGCCAACTCGTCCTGCGCGCCACCGGAGTGGTGCTGCGCGGCATGGGCGCGGGTCCCAGCGGGACAACCATCGTCGCGGAAGGCATCGGACGCCGCACGCTGATGGAGGTCGGTGTAACCACCGATCCTGGGCTAGAAAAAATCATCGCCGTCACCGTCGATGCACCCGCTGGTTCGATGACCCTCACCCTGGCCTCTGTCGATGCCCTCCAGCCCGGCGACCGCGTTGTTGTGCGCCGCCCCAGTACCGATGCGTGGATCTCCGCCATGGGCATGACCGGCCTTCCTGGCACCTTTGCCAACGCCCGCCTCGACTGGCACGCCAGCTCCCACGATCTCCTCTGGGATCGCACCATCACCGCCGTGAATGCGGACAAGAAGACCATCACCCTCGACGCCCCCATCACCACCGCCCTCGAAGCAATCTACGGCGCAGGCACGGTGGCGCGCGTTGCCGCCGCAGCTGTGCCCACCCACATCGGCATTGAGAATTTCCTGCTCGAAAGCGCCTACGATCACGCTCTGTCCAAAGACGAAGAGCACGCCTGGATCGCCATTCTGCTCGACCGCGTGGAAGATGCGTGGGTGCGCAACGTGACCGCGCGCCACTTTGTCGCCTCTGCGGTGCGCGTCAACGGACGTGGCCGCCGCATCACCGTTGCCGATTGCCGCAGCGAAGCGCCCATCGCCGAGCCCGGCGGCTATCGCCGTCAATCCTTCGTCGTCGATGGCCAGCAAGTCCTCGTTCTGCGCGCCTGGAGCGAGCAGGGAACCAACGACTTTGCCAGCGGCCTGCTCGCCGCCGGTCCCAACGTTTTTTTGGACTGTAAAGCCGAGAGATCGCTCGGAGCCAGTGGCTCCTTTGAAGGCTGGGCCTCCGGCATCCTCTACGAGCGCGTTCACGTGCCCACGCGCCTGCAGCTTCAGCTCGACTTTTCCCGCGCGCAAGGCGCTGGCTGGACCGCCGCCAACTCCGTCGTCTGGAACTCCACCGCCGCCAACATCGAAGTCCTCGGCCCTCCGGACGCGCCCAACTACTCCATCGAATCGAAAGATTCGCTCTACGAGAGCCAGCTCGCAGCCCGCACCGGCGCACATCTTCCGCTTGCAAACACCTTGCCAGCCGAGAGCCTGGCAGGTGTAGAAGAACTCCGCGCTGCCGATGTGAAACCCATCGTCCCCGCGCTTGACCAACTCCATCCAATAGAAATCGTCAACGGACGCTTTGTCGTCGAGGGCCAGGTGCTCTGGGGCTCCTCGCAAACCGAGGCATGGTGGCGGGGCGACACTTCGCCGCTCACCGCCATGGACTCCACCGGCTCGTCGGTGACGCGATTCATGCCCGGTGTCACGGCTCCCGGCCTCACTGAGGATCTGGCGCAGATGGCCGCGCGCATCAAGCACCGTGGCGTCGTCACCTTCCAGGTAAACCCCGGCCTTTGGTACGATCATCGCCGCGACTCGCACACCGTGGAACATCGAGCCGATGCCGACGTCTGGGCTCCGTTCTATGAAGTGCCGTGGGCGCGCTCGGGCCAGGGCATTGCCTGGGACGGCCTTAGCAAGTTCGACCTCTCCCGCTACAACCCCTACTACTTCGCGCGCCAACGCGAGTTCGCCCACGAAGCCGCCAAGCAGGGCTTCGTCGTCTTCTACGATCTCTACAACACCCACAACGTGCTGGAGATTGGTCCGCACTGGATCGATTACGCCTGGCGCCCCGCCAACAACATCAACGACACCGGCCTGCCGGAGCCGCCGCCTCTGCGCGTGCATGGCCGCAGCGACGAAGGCAATCAGTTCTACTCCACCAGCTACGCGCCGCTCCGCCAACTGCATCGCGCTTACATTCTGCACTCGCTCGATGAGATGGCCGATCAACCCAACGTCATCTTCGGCATCGCCTATCAGTACGCTGGCCCATTGGAGTTCGAAGAGTTCTTTCAGGACACGGTGCGCGAGTGGGAGCAGAAGCACGGACGCAAAGTGCGCATCGCGCTCACCACCAGCAAGCAGATCACCGATGCCATCCTCGCCAATCCCGAGCGCGCCGCGCAGGTGGCCGTGGTGGATATGCGCTACTGGCTCTACATGCCGGATGGTTCGCTCTTTGCTCCCAAGGCTGGCGAGAACCACGCCTTCCGCGAGCTGATTGCGCGCGCCTTTCCCGGCTACACCGACACGCCGCCTTTCACTACTCCGCAACTGGTCTACAAGCAGGTGCGCGAGTACCGCGACCGTTTCCCTCAAATTGCGCTCATGCCCATGGAGGCAGGTGCTGGCCCATGGCCGGTGCTCATGGCCGGCGCTGCCTCGCAGTCCGCGCAGGTGGCCCGCGGCGGCATGCGCCCACCCACCGACAAGGAGCTGGCCTCCTCCATGTATCCCGCGCGTCCGGTCAGCGCGCAGGTTCCGCAGCCTGCCTCCAACGACGACAAGATCGTCGGCCAGTTTGTGAGCGCGCATCTTGCCTCCGTGCTCATGAAGATGGAGCCCAAGGATGGATGGGTCAGCGCGCCCGATCAAAACTGGGTCCTAGCCGGTGGCGCAGCCGAGCCAGTGGTCATCTACTCATTAGCGGGCAGCGCCATCACCCTCGCCAAGCCACTTCCCGCCGCGCACGTAAAGGCTACCTGGTTCAATCCCCGCACCGGCGCGGAGACCGCAGCCCCAGCCGACGCTCCAACCTGGCAAAAACCCGACGCGCAGGAGTGGGTTCTTCTCCTTGAGCCCATCGTGAATTGATGTAGCTCTTGAGTCATTGAGATAGCTGGAGGAAGCTATCACCGCAACGACGCTGGGTGCCCCAGGTCTCGATTTTGAGACCTGGGAAGCCGATGCTGTCCGCTCTCGAACCTTTCCCCCGCAAAGATTTGCCAGTCCGTTGAACGTCTTCCCGGTGCCCCCGGAGTCGATGGTTCTTGAATCTATCTCCAGCAAAGACCCCGGGTGCCCCCGGTCTCGTTTTTGAGACCGGGGAAGGGAAGGAGCAGGGACCTTCAGGTCCCTGAACCCTCGCCTAAAAGAGAGAATTCCGGGGTTTCAGTTACTCAATCCCCAGCACCTTCACAATCACCCGTTTCTTCCGCTGACCGTCGAACTCCGCGTAGAACACCCGCTGCCACGTCCCCAGATCCAGCCGTCCATTGGTCACCGGCAGGGTCGTCTCGTGGTGCAGCAGCAGCGACTTCAAGTGCGCATCGCCGTTGTCCTCGCCGGTCTGGTGATGCTTGTAGTCAGGCCGCGCCGGAGCCAGATCCTCCAGCCATTTCTCAATGTCCTCAATCAGTCCGCTCTCGTGGTCATTCACGTAAATGGCGGCGGTAATGTGCATCGGCGAAACAAAACACAACCCATCGCGCACCCCGCTGCGGCGCACAATCTCCTCCACTTGATCGGTGATGTGCACCATCTCCCGATTGCGGCGGGTTTCATATACCAGATACTCGGTGTGGCTCTTCATCGTTGTCTCCAGTTGCGCGTCCATCATCCAGGCGCGGTCCCAGATCATTCTATTGGTATGGCACTTGAAAGCATGCGCGGCAAATGAATCCTCCGTGTCCCATCCATTGCGCAGGTTCTATCACGCAATGGGTGGGATGCCAAAACCCTTTCTGAGGAATAGGGTAATCAAGAAAACCATGCTGCCAACGCAAGTAAGGTCCACAAACGCACAAAGGCCGTCCCTGGGGACGGCCTTTGTGCGTTCCTGCAATATCGGAGTTACTTCGCTCGCTGGTCGCTATTGGCGGCCATGGCTTTTTGCGTAGCCACCTTGTGGGCGTTGTCTTCCAGCGCCTGGGCTTCGGGCAGGAAGCTGAGCGCCTTCTGGATGGAAGGATCCCAGTCGGCCATCTCGCGCAGGCCCTGCAGTTGCCCAAACTGGATGGAGACAATGTTGGTGCGCACCCGGGCGCGCATCCAGCTGTCTACCTTCTTGGCGTCCGTGTCCACCCAATCCACGCCCTGGCCCACAACAAACTTCTTGAACTCGGCCAGCACCGCATCGTCCACCTTGAAGTTCTTGTCGATGCTGTGGTTGGAAAGGTAGACGGGCGCAAAGCGGAAGAACACGTCGTGCGCGATCAGCAGATCCTGAAACTTGTCGGCCAGCGGGGTGTCGAACTTCTCGTCCGGCGTAATGCCACCGCCGCCATACACGGTGCGGCCCGCATCCGTCAGCTTCACTTCGCGATTGGTGTTGTCCGCCGGTTGCGCGCCGGCGTGGTTGTAGTAGTAGTCGTAGAGCGACACACCGGTGTAGTTGCGCTGGATCAGTCGCCCCGACGGCGTGTAGTAGTGGTAGGTGGTCAGCGCCAGGCCCATCTGGTGGTCGGCCATGTCGTATACCGTCTGCACCAGCCCCTTGCCAAAGGTGGTTTCGCCCACAATCAGGGCGCGGTCGTGGTCCTGCAGCGCGCCGGAAACAATCTCCGCCGCTGAGGCTGAGCCCCGATTCACCAGCACCACCAGCGGAAAGCTCTTCCCGCCGTTGCCATGGGTTGCCGAGTAGTTCACGTCGCTGAAGGCCCGTCCATGCTGGCTCACAATGGCCTGGCCCTTGGTCAGCAGGTTGTCGCACACATCCACGGCCTGGCTCAGCAAGCCTCCCGGATTGTTGCGCAGATCGATCACCAGGCCCTTCAGATCTCCAAAGCCGTTGATGGCCTCGCGCATCTCCTTGCCCGTGGTCTCCTGGAACTGGGTCAGGTGGATGTAGCCCACGCCCGGCCGGATCTCGTACTTCAAATCCACCGAGGGGTGGGGGATGTCGTCGCGGGTCAAGTCAAACGGAATCGGATTGGCCACGCCGTAGCGGACCACCGTCACCTGAACGTGGGTGCCCTTGGGTCCCTTCAGGGTCTTGGCCACCTGGTCGCTGGTCATGCCGTCGGCTGACTTTCCGTCAATCGTGTTTATGTAGTCGCCGGGGTGGATGCCTGCCCGGAACGACGGCGTGCCCTCATAGGGGGTAATCACATACACGTGATCCTTGCCCTGGGGGTCGCGCTGCTGCTGGATCACCATGCCCACGCCGTAATAGTGGCCGCGCTGGTCTTCCCGCATGCGGGCATAGGCCTTGGCATCGTAAAAATTGGAGTGCGGATCCAGAACCCGCAGCATGCCCGGAATGGCGCCGTCGTAAATGGCGGTGTCGGCCCGGTCGCCAGTGATCGGCTCGGCGTAATTCTTTTCCACAATCGCGTAAATGTCGGAAAAATTCCGCAGGCTGTCCCGCAGCTGGCTCTGGTCGGCGGTGGACTGCGCGCCCACCCGGCGCTGTAGGACCGTGCCCACCACGGCGCAGACCACAAAAAAGATCGTGATAGTGAAGAGTGCGCGACGAGCGCGGGGCGTCATAAGCAGACCGAACCTCCAGGGCGAGCGAGACCTTCCCTAGGTGTTGGACGCAGCAGCATGCCGGAGGGTTCGCGGCCGCCCGATCTGGCCTGGAGAAAAGCGGCCCTGACCCTCAACGGGGCAAGGCTTTGGCGGTCAGGACTCCATCCGGGCGTGCAATCGATCTGCGGGCCGGGTACCCGTGGAAAGGGCTCGGCGGAGCCTTTCTGGGGTCAAGTATAGCATTCAGAAGATTCGCAAGGCCCTTAACCCGCCCCATCCCGCCCTCCCAAAGTGCAATTTGGCCTCCGGGCATCGCGCTTGTGCTGCCCATCCATTTACAATGACGTCTATGTTCTAGGTGGGGTTTTCCCTGCCCGGATACTTGTCTGCTTGATCGGAACGTGTGCTGACCCTATGACCTTGAGACTTCTTCGTACAAGCGCGGCAGTTGCTGCCGCCGCGATCGTGATCGCCGGCGCCGGACTGGCGCACGCCCAGGTTGCCCCAAACATTGCCCCGCAAAGCCCTTACGGCGGTGCGGTGGTTGAGGACATCATCGCCCGCGTCAATGACCAGATCATCACCCGGTCTGACTATGAGCGTGCGCTGAAGGAAGTGGACCAGGAAGCGCGGCAGCGCGGCGCAACCACCATGCAGGAGATCACAGTCGGTCACCGAGACCTGCTGCGCAACCTGATTGACCAGCAACTCTGGCTCTCCAAGGGCAAAGAGCTGGACATCAAAGGCGATACCGAACTCATCAAGCGCCTCGACGTCATCCGCAAGCAGTATCGCCTGGATACCATTGAAGACCTCGAAAAGGCCGCCCGCGAGCAGGGCGTCTCCTTTGAGGACTTCAAGGCCAACATCCGCAACGGCATCATCACCCAACAGGTGATGCAGCAGCAGGTGGGCGGCCAAATCCGCTTCACCCCCGGCGAAGCCGAGCGCTACTACGAGCAGCACAAACAGCAGTACATGCAGACCGAGAGCGTCCACCTCAGCGAGATCATGATCTCCACCGGCGGCGGCACCGACCCCGAAAAGGTCAAGGCTGCCAAGCTCAAGGCCGACGACGTTGAAACCCGCATCCAGGCTGGCGGCGACTTTTCCCAGCTGGCCAAGTCCTTCTCCGATGGCTCCACGGCCAATCAGGGCGGCGAGTTGGGCGAGTATCAGCGTGGCGCTCTGCCCAAGCTGCTGGAAGACAAGACCTTTGTCCTCAAGTCCGGCCAGGTCACGGAGCCCATCCTCACCCGCCAGGGTTACGTCATTCTCAAGGTTGTGCAGCACGCGCCCGGTGGCGCCAAGCCCTTCAAGGAAGTCCAGGAGCAGGTCGAAGAGGCCTTCTACATGGAGCGCATGGAGCCCGCCATTCGCACCTATCTCACCAAGATGCGCGAAGAGGCTTTCATCGATATCCGCCCCGGCTACTCCGATACCGGCGCCAGCGTAAAGGAAACCAAGCCGATCTATAGCGCTTACGTTCCTCCCGCGCCCAAGAAGAAGAAGAAAGTGGAGCGTACCCGCTTCCGCGAGACCACCCACTCCTTCCGTCAGAAGAGCGGCGCGGCTCCCGCAACCGAGCCGGTCGCCGCAGCCCCTGCACCCGCCGCGGCTCCCGCCAAGCCTTCCAACAAGAAGGTCAAGGCTGTCCTCCCCGGCGTCGAAAAGCCTGGCAAGAAGGAAAAGATTCGCTACGGCCAGAAGCCTCGTGAGACCCTGCCCGATACGCCCTCCAGGATTACCGAGAACGCTGGCGCTCTGCCCGAGAACACTCCCGCGCAGGTCGATCCCAACGCCCCGGCCAATCCCCTGGAGTCCAGACCGGTAGCAGCCAAGTCGCGTTACAGCACCCGTGCCCGCTTGCCCAAGCAGCCCAAGCCCGTCCTCACGCTCGACAATGCGGCTCCCGCTGCCATGGCCCCCGCCGCGCCTGACGCCGCGGAAGCTGCCGACCGCCAAACCCAGGCTGGCCCGTTGGGTCTGGCTGGCAACACGGCTCCCCAGAAGAAGAAAAAGCATTCCGCCAACACCGGTGACAAGCAGCGCCTCAGCCAGCACAAGAAGGATCCCAACCAGCCCACCCCGCAGCAACAGCAGCAGCAGAACTTTACTCCTGTGCCCACGCTGCCCGGCGCTCCGGCCCCCGCCGATCACCCCAATCCGGCCACCACTACCAAGTAGCAGCAGCCGCACTTAGCTGAAAACGGGCCCTGGGAGCATCGCTCCCAGGGCCCGTTGCCTTTATCCCATTTCCCGTTAAGTCTTTACGGTTTGCGTAGCACCACCGCGTGGCTGCGCCTCACCTTGGGCTTGGCATGGAGCGTGAGCCCTGCCAGGTAGGCAGCTTTCAGTTCCGCCTGGAAAGCTGCCTCGGTTACGTGCCCGGTCGGCTCGGCAAAGTAAAGCTGCCCTCCCGGCTTGAGCGCAAGGGCCGTCTCCACAAAAAATTTCTCTGCGGAAGGCATCTCGTGGACCACGGCAAAGGCCAGCACAAAGTCCACCGAACCAGCCAGGTCGCCGATGTCGAGAGAGTCACTTGCAACCAGACGCAGATCCAGCCGGTCCGCCAGCCGGGCGCGTACGGCGCGACGGCGCAGCCCTGCCAGCATCTCCGGCTGCACGTCCAGGGCTATGATCGAGCCCAGCGAGCCCACCAACTTGGCCATGGGGAGCGTGAAAAAGCCCATGCCGGGGCCGGGTTCCAGGATCTTGAACCCGGGTTGGATCCAGGGTCCGAGCAGTTTTTCAGGGTTTTGAATTCCCCAGCGGCGTAGGGGGCTGGCCAGCAGATAGCCCATCCACCATGGACACACACCATGCGACACGCACAACTCCTCTCCGGCCTCTTGCGCCGGGCGCAGAACCACCGGCGGGAATCGCCGCGCGGCTGGCTCTCTGCTCAGTTGTACGTGGGGAGCTCCGGCGCGGTTCAATTAAAGTCGCGCCGGACGAAATGCGGATGCCGCTTACGGCAGCTGGTGGAAGAAGGAATAGTCGTAGTCGCCCAGCAGGTCTTCCTGATTCGTTGTGGTGATCGGTTCCAGCTTGGTCGCGGTCCGCGATGCGCCCCGGAATGTGTTCGTCACCTCAAAGTAGTAGGTCTTCCCGGCAACCACGGAGAAATCCAGCGTGCGCTCGGTTTGCGCCTTGCGGCTGAACACGTCGCCATCCTGCCAGTTGGTGCACAGGTGGTGCTGGCCCGGCTCAACGTAGAAGAAGATGTAGCTGGTGCCACGCGTGGCTCCAACCCACTTGCCGTCCACTCCCACCCGGACCGTCGGCTTGCGGAAGCCGGAGATGTCCGAGTCGTCCTCCAGAAAGAACACCAGCGCCCGGTCGGGCGAGGTGGGCGACGGGTGCAGCCCGTGATCGTTCTCCACGTCGAATCGTATGGCCGGTGCGCCGCATCCAGTGTTCAGAGCGGTGGTTTGGGCAAAGGCGGGCAGACACAGCGAAACTGCTGCAACCAGCAGTGCGGAAAATGTGAATCGGTTCAAGGTCATTTACCCCTAACGGACAATACTTTCTATTATCGACGACCGCAGCCCCGGTTGGGGAGCACCCCGCCAACATCCGATGCCAGCTTCTATCTCCTAGCCACCAGTCCCGAGTCCCTAGTCCCTTAGCCACTAGCACCTTTAATGCGGCCTTCCCGGCAAAACAAAGTGTTCCGAGCAGCGCGGCTCGTAGGTGTCCCCGGGAACCTTGATCGGGCTGTCATACGAGGCCGGCTTGCCGTCAATCAATCGCTGCGAGTAGAGCGCCCGTGCCCCGCAGCTGCAATACGCCATGCACTCGGTAATCGATCCCCCGTAGGCGTTCACCAGCCAGCTCAAATTCAGCATCTCCCCAAAGGGATTGGCGCGGAAGTCCAGATCCAGCCCGGCCACCAGCACATCGTGGCCGCCCTCCAGCAAATGCTTCACAAACAGGAAGAGCCCTTCCACAAACTGGCCCTCGTCCATGGCAATGCACTCCACCCGCTTGCCAATCTCCTGTTCCTTCTCGGCAATTACTTCCAGCACCTCCCAGGGGTTGGCGGAGTTGAAGGCGTGGGCCTTCATCTTCCCGTGTCCCATGGGGTTGCGGCTCTCCACCAGGCCCGGACCGCCCTTGGTGTCGTCGCTCGGCTTCAGCACCAGCACGAACTGCCGGGCATACTGGCGGCGCATATCGGCGCGGCGCAGCATCTCCGCCGTCTTGTTGCTGCGCATCGGTCCCATCATCAGTTCCAGCTTGCCGGTCAACGTGTTGCCCTCATCCAAGGTGATTTGCATAGTTTGTCGGCTCTCATCATAAATTGGCGCTAATCTCCCGGGCTCTGGAAAACCCGGTCCTATTCATCCAGTCCTATTGACTGTGCCCTGAAATAGAAGCGCCGTGCCCCATCCATTGCGCAGGTTCTATCGCGCAATGGGTGGGAAGCCGACACCTTATCCAAGTGCCGAACCAAAAATCCTCAATCCCAAAATCAATCCCCCTTGGAGTCCGCGCAAACCTCCGATTGTGCAACGCCCGCGTCTCCGTGTATGGTTTTCAGCACCGCCAGGAAAGAGGTTCTATCGTGCGTTTACGTTGGACATTTGCAGGACTCGTTGCTTTGGCATGTGGGTTGGCGTGGGCGCAGGCTCCGTCCCCACGCCCAAGAATCACCGGCGTCTCCCATCTCGCCGTCTATACCTCCGACCCCGCCGCGGCCGCGAGCTTCTACGCCGATCAGATGGGTTTTGCCAAGCTCCCCGATCCCGAGTCCTCTCAGGGCGTCCGCTATGCCCTCAGCCCCACGCAGTGGGTGGAAGTTCTTCCCCTGCCGCCGAATGCCGGCATCAACCGCCTGGATCACATTGCCTTCACCACGGATTCCGCGGAAGGCATGCGGAAGTTCCTGGCGGCCAAAGCCTGGAAGGTTCCCAGCTCAGTCCAAAAGGGCTCTGACGGCAGCCAATGGTTTGAGGTTCTTGATCCAGAGGGCAACCGCGTCCAGTTCATCCAGCCTGTTCTCAAGCCGATTGACGCGCCCCGCGCCGTGGGCCGCCACATCATCCACATAGGTATCGTGGTCCACAGCCGGGAGGCGGAAGACGCCTTCTACCGCGCGATTCTTGGCTTCCGGCCCTACTGGTTCGGCGGCGCCGCCGAGGGCCGCATTGACTGGGTCAGCCAGCAGACGCCCGACTCCCGCGACTGGCTGGAGTACATGATGGTTGCCCCAGGGCCTGTCACGGACATCACTCAGCAGCGCCTCGGTGTTATGAACCACCTTAGCGTAGGCGAGATCAGCGTTCAGCAGGTGGCGGAAAAGTTACTTGTGCCGGGCGTTCTTACCGGCCGCCACGACCCCGCTCCCAAGATAGGCCACGACGGCAAATACCAATTGAATCTGTATGATCCAGACGACACCCGGCTGGAGCTGATGAACTTCAAGCCCACCCAGCCCGCCTGCTGCTCGCCCCGCACCGCCCCCGATCCAGAGCCGTAACCCTGATGGGCTGGATCTGTAGTCATGCCGCAAGTGCGACAGAAGAATGAACGCCGGCTTTCCTTCAGGCAACGCGAAGCGGTCTGCCGCACAGCAGGTGCCAGGTGGTGCACCAATAGTGGTGCAACTCGCCTCACCCTCCGCTTTCCGCTATACTGGTTGAAGCCCTCAAGGGCAGGGGAACCCCTGTCTGGAAGGGGCAAAAAATGGGCGCCGGTTTCATGGCTGCCCAGGATGAGAAAAACAATGCCCAAGCTGAAGACCCATTCGGGCGCGAAAAAGCGCTTTAGCAAGACTGGCACCGGCAAAATCAAGAGGGGCCAGACCAAGACGCGCCACATTCTTACGTCGAAGTCATCCAAGACCAAGCGCAAACTCGGTAGGAGAGCGTTTGTTTCCGACGGTGATCACGCCAAGATCGCGCGCATGATCCCTTACGCCTGAGGCCGGCGCTGCTCCCTCTGGGAGTGGCCGTCGTTGGTGGTGCAAATGTGTCGCACCGCCCGGGCATTGCCTGCAGCGGACCTTTGGGTTCTTTGTGGTAATGCTCAGAGCATCAGGATTGCAGTACGCGCGTGAAGAGGCCCAAGCGCCACCCTTCGGGGTTGATCGCCTCCTGCCTCCAGCCGCGAAACACAAGACGCAAAAACGGAGAAACAAGCAATGCCCCGCGTAAAACGCAGTACCAAGCGGACAGACCGCCGCAAAAAAATCCTCAAGAGAGCTAGTGGATACTTCCTCACCAAGTCCAAGCTCTACCAGGCAGCTCAAGAAGCCGTTGAGCGTGGCCTCAAGTTTGCCTATTTCGGCCGCAAGCAGAAGAAGCGCCAGTACCGCTCGCTCTGGATTGTGCGTATCTCGGCCGCCTGCAAGCTCAACGGCATCAGCTACTCGCAGTTCATCAACGGCCTCAAGAAGGCCAGCATTGAACTGGATCGCAAGATCCTGGCCGACATCGCTGTCAAGGACGCCACCGGCTTCACCGATCTGGTCGCCAAGGCCAAGGCCGCTCTCGCGCCCGCCGCCTAAGCAAGCCAGCGTGCGCTTTGCGCGCACCAGCAAGTCAGCAAAAGCCCCGGAGCGATCCGGGGCTTTTCTGCGTTTGGGAATACCGATCGCAGGGAGCCATCTCAAAGGGTGGTAAAATCGCCGCATACGGCGTGGCGATTCGATGAAGATTCGCGATCTGCTCAGGATGATCGAGGCCGATGGTTGGTTTCAGGTGGCGCAAAGGGGAAGCCATCGCCAGTTCAAGCATCTTCTCAAACTCGGGCGGGTGACGATTGCGGGGCATCCAGCCGATGAGATGGACAAAGGCACGCTGAACAGCATTCTCAAGCAGGCAGGTCTGAAATGAAGGAATACGCGGCTGTTTTCGAGAAGACTTCGACGGGGTGGAGTGCCTATGTCCCCGATCTCCCAGGCTTGGGCGTCACCGCCAAGACCCTCGAAGAGGCGGAACAGATGCTGCGCGAAGGTATTGAGTTTCATCTGGAAGGCCTGCGTGAAGACGGATTGCCCGTGCCCGAGCCCGCTGCCCAAGTCATGCGGTTGCCTATCCCAGCGTAACCAAAGATTGCCAAACTGAAGACGCAAGATCTTGGAGGAAATACGATGGAACAGGACGTATTCAGCAAGATCGCCCAAAACTTCCCGATTTTTTCTTATGAAACGCACGATATTCAAAGGCGATTTGCACGGTTTGATTTCACTTGGCGAGGGGTTGAAGATCTGTGGATTTGGTTCAACTTGCTTCGGAACAACGTTCTCGATTATTTGAGGAAGGAGTACCTGGGTAAGGATGACGCATGGCTTGAGAGGAACGTAAATCTTTGGGTAGTAAATATTAGGGAGGACATCGAACGGCTTGAAGGGAGGCTTGACTGTGAGCTGAAAGTCCTTCCGGTGGTGCAGCAAGCGGTTGCTAATGCTCAGTGTGCCTAACGAGTTGTGGATTGATGAGCTCCTGTTATTTCCAGCGGTTCTTGATAAGACATTTCAGTGGTTTATCCTAGAAGAACCGCAATGAAGACCGAAGCAATTCCCAATCTGACGGCATTTGATGACGCCTCCCTTGAGCAGGCCTTCGCAGCTCTCACCGCCGCGGCGCGTGAAGCGGCGCAGGGCATCGAGGGCGAGCCGGGCGTAGAGGCTTTTCGCCTGGAGTGGCTGGGCCGCAAGCAGGGCCGCCTCAACGACGTTTCCAGCCGTTGGCTGAAGGCTGCCCCACCCGAGGCCAAGAAATCCCTCGGCCAGCGCTTCAACGAGTTGAAGAAGACTGTGGAAGGGCTGCTCGACACGGCCGCCGGCGCAGGCCCCAGTGACGCCGCTTTGGCCGCTGAGGCACTTGACATCACCCTGCCCGGCACCCGCCGCCTGATGGGCGCTGAACATCCCATCACCAAGACGCTGAACGAGATTGTGAGCGTCTTTGCCGCGCTTGGCTACTCGGTGGGCGTGGGCCCGGAGGTCGAAACCGACTTCTACAACTTTGAGAGCATGAACTTCCCACCCGGCCATCCGGCGCGCGACACCCAGGACACGCTGGTCGTGGCTGGCCAGGAGAAGCGCAACCAGCGCGACCGCCTCCTGCTGCGCACCCACACTTCGCCCGTGCAGATGCGCACCATGGAGATGCAGCCGCCCCCGGTCCGCATCGTGATCCCCGGCAAGGTGCACCGCAACGACGCGGCCGATGCCACCCACTCGCCCATCTTTCATCAAGTGGAAGGCTTGTGCGTTGACACCAACATCACCTTCAGCGACCTCAAGGGCACGCTCGACCACGCCATGAAGGCCTTGTTCGGCTCGTCCGTGAAGACCCGCTTCTTTCCCAGCTTCTTTCCTTTCACCGAGCCCTCTGCCGACGTGCAGATCAGTTGCATCTTCTGTGGTGGCAAAGGTTGCCGCAAGTGCAAGGACTCGGGTTGGATTGAGCTGCTCGGTTGCGGCATGGTGGACCCCGCGGTCTTCGCCTTCGCGGCGGAAAAGCAGCCTGCCTACGATCCTAAGAAGATCTCCGGCTTTGCCTTCGGCATGGGCGTGGAGCGCATTGCCATGATGAAGTACGGCATCTCCGAGATTGGTCAGTTTTATGCGGGCGATATGCGGTTTCTGAGTCAGTTTATGTAGCAGGATGGCGTGCTGCGCACGATGGCAAGTTAGCTGGTTCGCGGGTTCATGGGGTGGAGGATCATGCCAAGAACAAGACACTATCGCGATCTGATTGCCTGGCAAAAGGCCATGGAGCTGGCGCGTGCGGTGTATGCCGCCACGGAAGATTTTCCCAAGTCGGAGACCTTTGGCTTGAGAATGCAGTTGCGCCGCTCCGCCGTGAACGTTGCCAGCCATATTGCGGAAGCGCATGGGCGGTTGAACGATGCGGAGATGCGCAAAGGGCTGGGAGCCGCGCGTGCGGCCATCAACGAGTTGCAGACACAAACCGAGTTGGCGGCAAGCCTTGGTTTTTTTGCCGCCAATGCGAGCGAAGAGTTACTGGATCTTGGCACCCGCGTTGCCAAGCTGATCAATGGCTTGCTGGGCGTTCTGGAGCCGAATGAGGCGTCAACTAGCCAACCTGCCACGCGATAGCGCCAACTTGCGAAGAGAGATTTTTTACCCATGAAGATTCTTACGAAATGGCTTCGTAGTTACTTACCTGAGCTGCCCACCAACGACCACAAGCTGGCCGAAGACCTCACCCTGCGCGGCATTGCCGTTGATGGCGTCTACGATCTGGGCCCCGGCAACGGCTCCTACTTTGAGATGGACGTCACCACCAACCGCGTAGACGCCATGAACCACTACGGCGTGGCGCGCGAGGCGGCGGCTATCTACGGGCTCGCATTGCCCGAGGTCAAGTACGCGCTGCCTGCCGCCCGGCCCACGGCCACGCCTGTTTCCGTACGCATTGAGGCGGAGGACGCCTGCGGCCGTTATTCGGCGCGGATTCTCCGCGACATCAAGATCTGCGACTCCCGCGATTGGTCCCCCGAGGCCCAGGTGTCTACCTTCTTCGATCTTCTCGAGCAGAAGAAGATCTCCAACGCTGTGGATGCCTCGAACTATGCCTGGCTCTCCATTGGCCAGCCCACCCACGCCTTCGATTGCGACAAGGTGGTGGGCGGCATCGTGGTCCGCCGCGCCAAAAAGGGCGAGAAGCTCAAGACCCTGGACGGCGTGGAGCGCACGCTTGATCCCGAAGACCTTGTCATTGCCGACCATGTGAAGCCGTTGGCTTTGGCCGGTGTCATGGGCGGCTGGGATTCCATGATCACGCCGGAGACGAAGAACGTGCTCGTCGAGTCGGCCTGGTTTGAGCCGGTGGCCGTGCGCCGCACCGCGCGCCGTCATGGCCTGCACACCGACGCCAGCCATCGCTACGAGCGTGGCGCGGACTTCTCTTCCGCCCTGACTGGCTCCGATCTGGTGAGTGCGATCCTGCTGGCCAGCGGCGGCTGGATCGATGGCGATGTGGTCGACGCGCAGGTTCCTGTTCTGGCTGCCAAGACAGCGGGCCGCAAGCCCATCCAGTTGCGCCTCAGCGAAGTTCATCGCATGCTCGGCAAGACCATCGACGAAGCCGGCATCACCACGGAGATTGTTGAAACCGTCCTCACCGCCCTAGGCTGCAAGCTGGCGAGTCAGCCACCTGCGGTGGGGCAGACGGAGAAGGCTGCGTCTTGGTTTGTCACCCTGCCCAGCTGGCGGCTCGATGTGGAGCGCGAGATCGACCTCATCGAAGAAGTCGCCCGAGTCTACGGCTACAACCGTTTTGAGAACACCCTGCCTGCCTTTGGCGGCGGTGTGCGCTCGCTGCCTTGGGCAGAGGCTGAAGCAGCGGTGCGCATCACCCTGCGCGCGGCCGGATTCCATGAAGCCATTGGCAGCACCTTCTGTTCCGCAACGGAGGCGGTCCTTACTGCGCAGCAGCCGGGCCAGGTCGTTCCGCTCGGTAACCCGCTCAGCGAAGAAGCTGGCGTGATGCGCCCTTCGCTCGTGCCTGCCATGCTGGCGGCGGTCGGCGGCAACCTGCACCGTGACGTGGCCGATGTCCGCCTCTTCGAACTCGGCACGGTCTTTTCCGGTTCCACGGAAAAGGTGGAAGAGCGTCCCGCAGTGGCCTTTGGCGCGGTCGGCACACTCGGTGAGCAGAGCGCCTTCTCCGCCGCGCGCGCCCTCGATTTCTACGATGTAAAGGGCGTGGTCGAGCAGGTGGTGGGTCGCTTCCAGGCGCGCACCGTCTACTTTGATCGCTTCCCCTCCGACGCCGGCATCACGCCCGAGTGGCTGCATCCCTATCGTTCCGCCCGCGTCGTGGCCGAAGGGATCACGGTTGGCTGGTTCGGTCAGCTCCATCCCCGCGTGGCCGCCGAGCGCAAGCTCAAGGACACGGTGCTGGTGGGCGAACTCTACCTCGACCGCCTCTACAAGCTGCCCCTGCGCAAACCTGCCTCGCGCGATATCTCCCGCTTCCAGCCCGTTCGCCGTGACTTTTCCCTGGTGCTCGACAAGAGCATTGGATGGGAAGCCATCGATCAGGCTCTGGCCGCGCTCGCCATACCTGAACTTGTTGACTGGCGCGTCCGCGAGGTCTTCCACGATGCCCGCCTCGGCAACGACTATTCGCTGCTGCTCGGCACCACCTTCCAGGCCCCCGACCGCACCCTGCGCGACGAAGAGCTGCAGCGCTTCCACGAGCAGGTGGTCGAGGCCGTAGCAAAAGCCGGTGCGCGGCTTCGGTCGTAATATCAATTTCGGTCGCGCTGGCGCTATACTGACACGAATTACTTTCCCCAAGTTGTACGGAGGTCCTTTAGATGTCGCAGTCGTTGTGGGAGCCGGAAGAGATGGAGCAGATGTACGAGCAGCACGTCAACCCCGAGCAGCATGCAGAGCCTGAACAGCCTGCGGAGTCAGAGCCGGAAGCAGAGGCAGAACAGTATGCCGAGCCTGAGCAGGAGCAGGAACAGCTCCAGGCGCAGCCCGAGGCCTCAGAGCCTCAGCCGGAGCCCGCAGATGCTCAGCCGATTGCTCTCAGCGCGGACGAGTTTTCGGCCCTCGAAGATCGCATTCTTCGCGCCGTTGATCTGGTCAAGCGTGAGCGGATCGCGCGCACCGCGGCCGAGGAGCGCGCCCTGCAGGCAGAGGCCCAGCTCAGCGGCCAGACCGGCTCCGTTGAAACTCTGCAAAAGGAAGTGGATGGGCTCCGGGCCGAGCGCGATCATGTGCGTCAGCGCGTGGAGAAACTGCTCGCCGAGCTTGATGCTCTGGAGCTGTGAGGCAGGCTATGAGCAACGAGGAATCGGCGGCTAAAACCGAGTACGTCACCGTCCGGATCTACGATCAGACCTATCATCTCTCTGGCCAGAACCCGGACCACATCCGGGCTCTGGCAGCGCGTGTTGATGCCAAGATGCGCACCGTCGCCACCCAGGGCCGCACCGTGGACTCCCTGCGCGTCGCCGTTTTGGCCGCCCTCAACCTTGCCGATGAACTTGCCCAGTTGAAGGCCCAAACGCCGGCTCCGGTGTCCACGCCAAAATGGGCAGCGGTGCAGAAGTTGGCCCGCGCCCGCGCCGCCAACCTCCGCGGCCTCCTCGACGAAGTCCTCCGCGACGAACGCAAAACCGGCTCCTGACCCTTCCTTCAGGAGCGGCATTGGCATATCCCGGCGGCCCAGGCACCCTACCAGTGCGGAAAAGTTTTTCCCCTCTGCCTGCCGCGGAATCGGCGACCGCTCCGGACCAAATGAGGAACGATAAACTAACACAGTCCCTGCCCGCAGAACAAGACTTGTAATTCCGGCCCATCCACCCTACTATCCATCTTAGAAACCGGCCTGCAAAGCAGGTGGTCGTCAACGCTGGTTGAACCAACATTCATGAACAGGGGTTCGACTCGAAAAATCGGTTCTGTGTGCCGTGTCCGCCAGTCCGGAATGCCTAATGAACCGCGGAGAACTCCACCGTCTTAGGACGGGTTCACCAGCCCAATCGATCACGGCCCCGTGGGCCGGCTTCTACTATCTCCATCCGCAGGGCCCCTACTTCTCCCCTCCGCGCTGAACCCCGTGGCGCGTCCTCACCCCCTGGCCCTGTATTCTTCTCTTTGTGCATCCCGTCCTCTTTCACATCGGTGCGGTGGTCATTCCGGCTTACGGAGCGCTGGCGGCGGTGGGCGTTCTGGTGGGCCTCCTGCTAGCGCAGCGCACCGCGCGGGTTCTGGGGCTGGATCGGGCCAAGGTCTGGAATCTCTGCGTCCTGGCCTTGTTTGCGGCTCTTCTGGGCCAGCGCTTGCTGCTGGTGGTCCTCAATCTTCCCGCGCTGGGCAAGCATCCCTCGTGGGTTCTGGCGTTGGCCATGGTGCATCATCCGTTGCTGGCCGTTGCGGGCGCGGTGGCGGGATCGCTCGTGGCTCTGCTCTACACCTGGCGCAAGGACATGCCTCTGGCCACTACGGCGGACGCTCTCGCCGCTCCGCTCAGCTTCGGCCTGGCCATGGAGCAGTTGGGCGCCTTGCTGGCGGGTTCCGGTTGGGGCGTGGATGCTCCGGAGGGCGCGCGCTGGGCGGTGGTTTACACCAGCACGCTGGCCGCGCGCTGGAGCGGCACTCCGCTCGGCATGCCTTTGCATCCGGTGCAGGTTTATGCCGCCCTCGGGTTTCTGGTGCTGGCCGTCGCTGCATTTGTGGCCTTGCGCTGGCGCCGTCAGCCGGGCGATGTGGCTGGTGGCTGGTTGATGGGTTTTGGCACGGTGGTGTTTCTCACCGAGCTGTGGAGAGATGCGGAGGGCCGTGGTCGGCTCCTCCATGGGGCGCTGGATGGGCCGCAGTTGGTAGCCGCTGCCGCGGTGGTAACCGGAGCGTGGTTGCTGTTGGAACGCCAGGCACTGAACGATAAGTGAGGTTGAAATGACCGGACAGGTCTTCGTGGTGGCCGCAGAGGATGCGGGTCAAAGATTGGATCAGTACATCGCTGCCCAGCTGGAGGGCGTGAGCCGCTCCCGTGTGCAGATGCTGATGGATCAAAAGGACGTCAAAGTCAACGGCGAGCTCGAGAAGCCCTCCTACAAGGTGCGCGGCGGTGAGCGGATTGAGCTTACCGGCGAGCCCCACCCTACCCCCCTGCACGCCGTGGCGGAAGACATTCCCCTCGACGTCCTCTATGAGGACAAAGACCTTGCCGTGGTCAACAAACCTGCCGGCATGATGGTCCACGCCGGTTCCGGCGTCAACGACGACGAGCGCAGCCGTGGCACCTTGGTCAACGCCCTCCTCTTCCGCTTCAACAAGCTCTCTTCTGTCGGCGGGGAACTCCGTCCCGGCATCGTCCATCGCCTGGACAAAGACACCAGCGGACTCATCGTGGTGGCCAAGAACGACCGCACCCACGCCGCCCTGGGCGAGATGTTTTCCAGCCGTCAGATGAGCAAAACCTACATTGCTCTGGTGCAGGGTGAGTTGGAGAAGCCCCGCGGCACCGTTCGCGCGTCTATTGACCGCGACCCCGCCCGCCGTACCCGCATGGCGGTCTCGAATAACGAAAATGCCCGTACCGCCGTCTCACACTACGAGGTTGTGCGGCGCATCAACTGCCGCTTCGGACGCTTTACCCTGGTGCGGGTTCGCATTGAAACCGGACGCACCCACCAGATCCGCGTCCACATGGCCTCTCTCGGCCACCCGGTGGTGGGCGATACACTCTACGGCGGCGCGGGTCAGCTCACCGACCAGGTCGCTTCGCAAATTGGTTCCAAGGCCTCACGGCGCAACAAGGAGCCCGAACGCTTCAAACTGGACAGGAATTTTCTTCATTCCGCCGAACTGGAGTTCGAGCACCCCATCTCCCACAAGGCCCTCAAGGTGGAAGCGCCACTCCCGGCCGAGCTTGTCGAGATCCTCGAAAAGCTTGAGGCGGAGGCTAAGAAGTAGGGAGTAGGGAGTAGGGAATAGGGAACCAGGAAACGAGGGAACAGTGCTCTGGCCTTTGATCTTGTAACAACGTTGGGTGCCCCAGGTTTCGATTTTGAGACCAGGGAAGCCGAGATGCGAAGGTCCAACTTCATGCTGTAAGAGACTTGGTGCCTTGTCTCCAGGGCCCGCAACAACACAACGCTGTCATCCTGAGTCCACATGGGCGCACCGCCCACAGGACGAAATGAAAATCCTCAAACCCAACGATCCGGTTCGTTTATGGTTTGATCGTCGTCGAAGCATCAAACCCGCGCCGTAGGCGCAGTACAAGTTAGCCCCACCTTTCAAGGTGGGGAAAGAGTGCCAATCATAGCCCCGGAGTCCCGTAGGGACGACACGAAATCCGTAGAAGTCCAGCCTATGAGAACGCGGAGCGTATTGGCCCCACCGCAGGTGGCTGTATGCAATGCGCGGCAGTGAAAAAATCAGCACCCTGGGTGGGCATGGACCGTATTCCGCCACGGGGGGCCGTTGCTACAATGAGGGAGCTATGATCCGACAGCTTTATGTTCTTACTTTGGCGGCCGCAGTGGCCACGGCTACGCTCGCAGCCCAGCAACCGGCGGCTCCGTCCGCCCCGCAGCCCGCGGCCCCGCCGCAGGCCAACAACGCGCCCCTCCCGGCCCAGGACAGCGATCTGGCTGTGGACGTGAACGCCCCGGTCATCAAGATCGGCGTCAACGAGGTCAACCTGATCTTTACGGTGACCGACAAGCACGGGCGTTACAATCCCAATCTGCAGTTGCACGACTTTGCGTTGCTCGACGACCAGAAGGCGCCGGCCCACGTCACCTCGTTCCACCAGCAGATCAATCTGCCCCTGCGCGTGGGCATCCTCATCGATACCAGCTCCTCCATCCACTCCCGCTTCCAGTTCGAGCAGCAGGCGGCCAGTGAGTTCCTGCTCCAGATCCTGAAGGCGCGCAGCGATCGGGCCTTCGTCATGGGTTTTGACGTCACCCCCAACATCGTCGCCGATTGGTCCAACAACCTGGACGCCCTCGGTACTGGCATCAATCGTCTCAAACCCGGCGGCGGCACCGCGCTCTACGACGCCGTCTACACCGCTTGCCGCGACAAGCTTCAGGACGCCTCGCGCGGACAGGAGCCGGTCCGCAAGACCATCATCCTGCTCTCCGACGGCGAGGACGACCAGTCCCGTGTCTACCTGGGCGAGGCCATCAAGGCCTGCCAGCGCTCGGAGACCATCATCTACGCCATCAGCACCAACTGGACCCCCAGTCGCGGCGCCGGTGACAAGGTCATGGAGCAGTTGGCCAACGAGACCGGCGGACAGTCCTTCTTCCCGCCCTCGGTCGAAGACATCTCCAAGAGCTTTACCGACATTCAGGAAGAGCTGCGCAGCCAGTACGCGCTCACCTACTCTCCGGCCGATTTCAAAACCGATGGCGCTTTCCGCCCCATCTACCTCTACTGCAACGACCGCCGCTTCGTGGTCCGCGCCCGTAAGGGATACTTTGCGCCGCGTCAGTAAGGACTACTTTGTGCCGCGTCAGTAAGGGATACTTCGCGTCGCGTCAGTACCCCCATGCGCGAGGTCTCTGACGGATTGATCCTGTACCACTCTTGGGTGCCCCAGAGTCTGCCCTGAGCAAAGTCGAAGGGTCTCGATTTTGAGACCTGGGAAGCCGAGATGCCACGGCTCAAAGTCATGCTGTCATGGACCGGGAGCGTTTTTCCTTTTGCACTCAACTTCCGTGCCCCATCCACAATGAACTACCGTGCCCCATCCATTTCCGCGTTCTTTGCGGAAATGGGTGGGATACCTATGAGATTTAGGTCTGCACTATTTCAAAAAAACGCCGGCAGCGCCCAGCAAAACAACTGCTTCATGTAGCCTCCGCCGCACAGCAGGTACCTGTCCTCCTGAGTCCCCATGGGCGTACCGCTCACAGAACGAAATGAAAACTCCCAAACCCAACGATCCGCTTCGCTTATGGCTTGATCTTCGGCGAAGCCTCGAACCTCGCGCCGTAGGCGCAGTACAAGTTAGCCCCACGTTTCAACGTGGGGAAAGAGCGCCAATAAAAGCCCCCGGAGTCCCGTAGGGACGCCGCGAACCTCCGTACAAATGCGTCGGGAGCATCGCGAAGCGCATTGGCCCCACCGCAGGAGGCCGCCCAATTTGGGAAGCGGCACCTCAAAGCTGTCCAATTTTGGGGCAGAAATGAAATCCTCTACATTTGGACTCACTTATATACCCTATTCGCGCGATGAAATAGAGGAAGGCTGATGGGTTCACAGTTGCTGACAGACCTTCTGACCGGGATTGATCGTTTCCAACCCGTTCGGAAGGAGGGACTGTAACGAAAAGAAGCCGAAGCCGCGGGCTAGATGGCGGCGCAGAGGAGAAACGGTGATCCGGCAGGCCATATCGTGCGACATCTGCGCATCGGAAAAGAAGCAAACCAACCACTGGTTTGTTGCATACGAACAGGCGGGTGAGCTGCGTGTCAGCGGCTGGTGCTCGCGTAACCGTCAACGGCCGGGCGCCAAACACTTATGCGGGCAAACCTGCCTGCACAAGCTCGTGGACGACTTCATGGCGCGCACTCTGGTCAAATCTCCCTCTGTTGCTGAGAATTACGAGCAGGAGCAGGAGGCCAGCTATCCGGCCATCACCTCCAGCCAATACAACGACACCAGCCTCACCGCTCCGGCGCGCAGCTATGCCCGCGTTGAGTCGTCTCCCCACGTTGACGCCAGTCTGACCGCATCTTCGCGCATCCGCTCGCGCGTTGAGGCCTCCACCCGTAGTCGCACGGAAGCTCCCGCCTACGCCCAAACTGAGACATTTGGGGACGATTTTGAGTCCTCGGCGCGCCTTATTCCATCCCCCGCGGCTGCACCTGCCGCCACCACGTCCCAACCCATCCATCGTGTGCCCGCTGAGCTGGTCAGAATGCCCGGCCGCGCCCACGGCGAGGAGCGTACCGCGGCTCCTCCAGACGAACCACGCTATTCCTCCCGCAACTGGCGCTCTGAGGCCTGGGAGCGCGAACGCGAACGCGAACTCCGCGCCGCCGCACGCCTGCGCTCCAACGGCTAGAGCATTTTTCGTTTTGCTATTAACTTCCGTGCCCCATCCATTTCCGCGTTCTTTGCGGAAATGGGTGGGATACCCAAGAGATTCAGGGTTACACCATTCCAGAAAACGCCAGATATCAAGCTGGAGGTCGCTATGTGGTTTGATCTGCTCGTTTCGTCCATGGCGTTGTTGCCACTGACCATCTGCCGTCCGGTCATGGCTCGGGTTCTGCGGCCTTGCCTGTATCAGGTCCGGTTGCCAGCAGCTGCAGCAGCTCGGCTTCGTCGATAACCGCAACCCCCAGCTTCCGCGCCTTGTCCAGCTTGGAACCGGCCTCTTCGCCGGCCACCACGTAGCTGGTCTTCTTGCTCACCGAGCCGGCGGTCTTTCCGCCGGCCTCTTCAATGCGCGCTTTGGCCTCGTCGCGCGTCAGCGTGGGCAGCGATCCGGTCAGCACAAAGGTAAGCCCGGCCAGCTGGGCCGTGCGCAGCTTCTTCTCCGCCGTCATCTCCACCCCGGCAGCCTTTAACCGCTCCACCAGTTCCCGGTTCGCAGCCTGCCGGAAAAACTCTTGGATCGCCTGCGCCACCCGCGGCCCCACCTCGTTCACCCGTTCCAGCTCCTCAGCGGTGGCGGCTTCCAGTGCTTCCATCGTGCCAAACTCCTCCGCCAGCAACTCCGCCGTGCGCTCGCCCACAAACCGTATGCCCAGACCTCCCAGCACCCGCGCCAGCCCGGCCTTCTTCGATTGCTCCAACTCCTCCAGCAGCGTGCCCGCGCTCTTCTCCGCAAAGCGGTCCAGCGCTACCAGCTGCTTCAGGGTGAGCGTGTAAAGGTCGGCCACGTTGGCCACCAGCTTGCGTTCCAGCAGCTGATCCACCACCGCCTCGCCCAGACCTTCAATGTTCATTACCTTGCGTGCGCCAAAGTGCAGCAGAGCCTCGCGTAGCCGGGCCGGGCATCCCGCGTTCACGCAGCGGAAGTCCACCTCGCCCTCCGCCCGCACCACATCGCTCCCACACTCGGGGCAGACGGTCGGAAAGCTGTACTCCTGCTCCCCGCGCGGGTGTTCAGGGTCGTCCACCACCTCCACCACCTTGGGAATCACGTCCCCCCCGCGCTCAATCCTGACCCAATCGCCAACCTTCAGTCCCAAACCAAGGATGAAATCGGCGTTGTGCAACGTAGCGCGGCTCACCGTGGTGCCGCCCACAAACACCGGGGTCAGCTCCGCCACCGGGGTCAGCTTGCCGGTCCGCCCCACCTGCACGGTAATTCCTGCCACCTGCGTGGTGGCCGCCTGGGCCGTAAACTTGTAGGCGATAGCCCAGCGCGGGGCGCGCCCGGTCGATCCCAGCCGTCGCCGCGCTTCAAACGAGCTGGCCTTCAGCACAATCCCGTCAATCTCGTAGTCCAGCGTGGGCCGCAGCGCCTCAATTTCGTCGATAAACGCCTGCATCTCCTCCACCGTCCGCACCACTCTGCGCAGCGGATTTACCCTGAACCCCAGCGCGGTCAGCGCCTCCAGCGTTGCCTCCTGGTCCAGTTCCACATAGTTGCCGTCCACGAGGAGAAAATAAGCAAAAAAATCGAGCTGCCGGTTGGCTACCACGGCCGGGTCCAGTGTGCGCAAGGTGCCCGCTGCGGCGTTCCTCGGATTTACCGCCAACGCCAGTCCCAGCTCTTCCCGCTCCTCATTCAGCCGCTCAAAGCTCTTGCGCGGCATGATCGCCTCGCCCCTTGCCTCAAACGCCTGCCGCGGGCGGACCCAAGTCAGCTTTTCAGCCGGGACAGACAGCGGAATGCTGCGGATGGTGCGCAGGTTCCCGGTCACGTCCTCGCCCACCTGGCCATCGCCGCGGGTCAGCCCCCGCACCAGATCGAGCTTCCCGTTCGCGCCCTGCTCATACACCAGAGCCACGCTCAGCCCGTCCAGCTTGAGCTCCGCCACATACTCCAGCGGCAGATCCCCGGCCAGCTCCCGGCAGCGCACGTCCCACGCGGTCAAATCCTCCACGGAGTAGGCGTTGTCGAGCGACAGCATCGCTCGCGAGTGCGCCACCTTGCGAAATCCCTCGGCCGGTTTGCCCCCCACCCGCTGCGTGGGCGAGTCCGCCGTCACCAACTCCGGGTGGGCGGCCTCAATCTGCTTCAGCTCGTTCATCAGCGCGTCATACTCGGTATCGGTGACCGTAGGCGCGTCCTGCACGTAGTAAAGGTGCTCATGGTGACGCAACTCGGCGCGCAGCAGCAGAGCGCGTTCGGTCGCGTATTCCGTGGCGCTCTCCGGGGGGTATGCAAACAGGTTGGGGTTAATGCCCATGGCTGGATTATATTGAGCTGGCCCGCATCCGCAGCACCGCCGCCACCGGATTATAGCGCCGGCCTCATGGCCGGCTGTACGGGTGGCCTCCCGGCCGCCCGCGGAGCGTCCTCTGGAAGATATCCCTGCCCCCTGATCCCTGATCCCTACTCCCTGTACTATGTTCTCCAGACGCCTATGGAACCCATCACGCACTTTCTCACCGGAGCCTGCATCGGCCGTGCTGGACTCAACCGCAAGACGGCCTACGCCACCGTGGCCGCGGCCCTGGCGGCTGAGCTGGGCGACATCGACATCCTCTGGTCCCTGGCCGGTCCCGTGGACAGCCTGAAGCACCATCGCGGCATCACCCACACCCTGCTGGCCGCACCGCTGCTGGCCGCTGCCGTAGTGGGCATGGTCTGGCTCTACCATCGCTGGCACACCTCCCGAAGAAAGCCAGAAAAAAAACCGCAGCCCGTCCACTGGGGATGGCTCTATGCCACCTGCCTCCTCGCCGCTCTCAGCCATCTGCTGCTCGACTGGACCAACAACTACGGCGTCCGCCCCTTTTTCCCTTTCAATCCCCGCTGGTACGCGGGCAGCTTTGTCTTCATCGCCGAGCCGGTCTTGTGGCTGCTCTTTGCCTTGGCTTTTCTCATGCCCTGGCTCCTTGGCCTGGCGGACCAGGAGATCGGCGCCAGAAAAAATAAATTTGTGGGTCAGGGTTGGGCCATCTTTGCGCTCACCGGCATGGTCTTGCTCTGGTGCTGGCGCTGGACGGCCCATGCCGAGGCGGAGGATCTGGTGCGCCACGCAGGCATCGCCAACGCCCCCATCAACCGCGTGGCTATCGAGCCATACCCGGTCAATCCCTTCCGCTGGCATGCCATCGTGGATACCCCGGAGTTCTACCGCTTGGCCGAGGTCAACACCCGCACTGAAGCTGTGGAGTCCGACGACCGCGCCGATCTCCTCTATAAACCCGCAACTACGCCAGCCGTGGAAGTGGCCAAGCGCTCCGCCCTCGGGCAGGTGTATCTGGACTGGGGCAGCTGGGCCGTGGTCCGCGATCTGGGGCCGCTTCCGGTGGAAGGCCTTCAAACTCCCGCACTTCCCCCCGGCCGTGCCTGGACAACGGTGCAACTCACGGATCTCCGCTTCACCTACAACTTCCTCGGCCAGTCCGGCATGGCCCAACGCGCCCCCCTCACCGGCTGGGTCTATGTCGTGGATGGCCGCGAGGTGGCCGCAGAAGGCATGGGCCACAAGGAACAGCACTGAGCGCGCGGGAATCCCTTCCCCCTTTGTGCCCAGGATGGAAATTCTTGTTCGTAACGTGAAGTGCCGATTTGACCGGACGGAATCGACGCCGCAGAATACTCATAGGACTGTTGTTCTGGCATTTCCATCGAAGCACCGTGCCCCATCCCTTTCGCGGGCTTTATCGCGGAAGGTGTGGGATGCCGATACTCCCTTTGAGGGCCAGATCCAAAACTTTGCCGGACAGGCTCCTTTTTCCCATCGAGCCTCCGGAAACTTCTGAAATTGAGGGTGCCATGACCGCGTATCTGCTGCTTTTGCTGGCTGTGTTGAGCCGTTTCCTTCCTCTTGCGGGAGGCCAGTTCCACCAGGGGTGGATGAACTTCACGGCCGTTGGCGCGGTGCTGCTCTACTTTGGCGCCCGGCGCAGTTGGCGCGAGATGATCGCCCCGCTGGCCATCCTGGCCGCCACTGACTTTGTGATGACCACCATGGTCTACCACTACAGCTTCCAGCTCGCCTGGTATATCCCCACCTGGGTCTGGTACATCGCCGCCATGGCGCTGGGCAAGATCCTGCTGGAGTCGAAGGCCACAGGCGTGCGCGTGGGCGCGGCCTCGTTGCTCGGCCCCACCAGTTTCTTCCTGATCTCCAACTACGCGGTATGGGTGGCGGGTGGCATGTACGTCAAGTCCCTGGCCGGTCTGGGCACGTGCTACGTGGCGGCCATTCCCTTTTACCGTAACGACCTCTTTGCCACTTCACTTCTCGCCGCCGCCATCTTCGGCGTGGAAGCCTGGGTGCGCAGCACGCAGCTCAAGCCCGTGCCGGTTATGGGCGGCAAGTAGCGCACCATCGCTTCCCCAAGAGGCCCGGCTCCTGCCGGGCCTTTTTGCTGCGCCCAGGTCTTCATGGCTAGGACGCATGTAGGTCTGCCGCACCGCAGGTGCCCGCAGGTGCCGCCGTATACTTGAATTTCAGAGCAATAGCCATCGATCACCATGGGGGGAAAAGGCAGCCATGAGCGCCAATGTAAGCGTGCAAGAAGTGGAGCGGGTGGCCGAGTTGGCCCACCTGGAACTGGGCCAGGACGAGGTCGTCCGGATGCAGAAGGATCTCAACTCCATCCTCGACTATGTGGCCGAACTCAATCAGGTGAATACCGACGGCGTGGAGCCCCTGGAGCAGGTCAGCGCGCTGGGCGAAGGCGTGGGCAGCACCGTGCTCCGTGCCGACCAGCTGAAGCCCTCCCTGGATCGCGCCCTGGTCACACCGGAAGCCCCTGACTCCGACGGCGTCTTCTTCCGGGTTCCCAAGGTCATTGAGCGCTAACCACCACCTGCGGTGGGGCCAACCCGCTTCGCGAGCATTGCATGCAGGCATTGCATGCAGCAGACCGCTTTGCGGCATTCGTGGTGAGAGACTGTCTGAGGGGCCAGGCAATGCGTGGGACGTTCCTTTGTTCCATACTAGTTTTCGAACCAAGCAGCAAGACGAAACTACGCAACAGCACAGAAGCACGCACTCCAACGAAGCTGTCATCCTGAGCGAACGGGGCCCCAGGCGTTCTTTTCAGCCTGGGGGTGGTGAGTCGAAGGATCTGCGGTTGTTCTTAACGGTCTTCCGACGCACCACATCTGCTGCATATAATTCTTGCGCACAATGATCTGGGGCTTGTCCCCCAAAAGTCCAGTAACCACCGGAAAGGAAAGACCAAGTGCCGAAGAGCGCAGAAACCTATATCGAGACGCCCCAGAGTTTCACCGCCCTGCGGGAGCAGATCCAGGCCGGAACCACCAAGGCCACCGATCTGGCCGCCAGCTATTACGCGCGGATCGAGCAGATCAATCTCAAGCTCAACGTCTACCTGAGCCTGACCAAAGAGCGCGCGCTCCAGCAGGCTGCCCGCGTGGATGCTCTGGCCGCCAAGGGCGATCCCTTGCCCCCGCTCGCCGGTATTCCGGTCGCTATCAAGGACGTGCTGGTCACCAAGGGCGCGGTCACCACCGCCGCCTCAAAAATCCTTGCCGGCTACCATCCGCCCTACGACGCCACCTCGGTCGCCCGTCTTGAGGCGGCCGGCGCCGTGGTGCTGGGCAAGCTCAACTGCGACGAGTTTGCCATGGGCGGCTCCAATGAGAACTCCGCCTACGGCCCAGTGCTCAATCCCCACGATCCCGAGCGCGTTCCTGGCGGCTCCTCCGGCGGCTCCGCGGCTGCGGTGGCGGCCAACCTGGCCGTGGCCACGCTCGGCAGCGATACAGGGGGCTCCATCCGCCAGCCAGCAAGCTTCTGCGGCGTGGTGGGCGTGCTGCCCACCTACGGCCGCGTCTCCCGCTACGGCCTCATCGCCTTTGCCTCCTCGCTCGACCGGGTCGGCCCCTTCGCCTCGAACGTCAAGGATGCCGCCACCCTGCTCGGCGTCATCGCCGGCCACGACCCGCAGGATGCCACCAGCCTTACCGCTCCCGTGGACGACTACGCGGCGGAGTCGGCCAAGGACGTCCAGGGTCTGCGGATCGGTATTCCCGCCGAGTACTTTGCCGACGGCCTCGATCCCGAAGTCAGAGAAAAGATCGAGCAGGGAATTGCGGCGCTTGAGGCGGCCGGATGCACCATCAAGCCCGTCTCCCTGCCCAACACCAAGTACGCCGTGCCGGTCTATTACCTGATCGCCACGGCCGAGGCCTCGGCCAACCTGCAGCGCTTTGACGGCGTGCGCTACGGCCATCGCTCGGCGGACTCAACAACCCTTTCGGCCATGTACAGCAAGTCGCGCGACGAGGGCTTTGGCCCTGAGGTCAAGCGCCGCATCCTGCTGGGCACCTACGCCCTCTCCGCCGGCTATTACGACGCCTACTACCGCAAGGCGCAGCAGGTCCGCCGCCTGCTGGCTGAAGAGTTCTTGCGCGCCTTTGGCGAGGTGGACGCGATCATAACCCCCACTTCGCCCACCCCCGCCTTCAAGCTCGGCGAAAAGACGGATGACCCGGTCTCCATGTACCTGGCCGACATCTACACCGTGACCGCCAGCCTGGCCGGCATCTGCGGTGTCAATGTCCCTTGTGGTCAAACCCAAACCGGCCTTCCCGTCGGCATGCAGATCTTGGCCGCCCACCTGAACGAGTCCACTGCCTTCCGCCTGGCGCAAGCGGTCGAGTCGGCCAAGCTCTGAGCGCGGATTGTTGGGCAAGAAGACAAAGGACGGGCTTTCAAGCCCGTCCTTTGCGTTTTCGGGGTACACTGTCCAGAGAATCGGATTTTTCTTAGTTTTGGTGGAGTTTCTTTTCCCTCCGGGGCTAAAGCCCGCGTTGTTTTGAATGGACCTTGCGGCACACTTCGACTTTGCTCAGCGCAGGCTCTGAAGCCGTGCCCTTTCAAAACATGCTTCTACCTGTGTTCGTATCGGGCGAGAGGAGTGCAGGCCGCTTCTGGAGGGGAGACGATGAAGAGGTTTTTCCTGGGATTTGCTGTGCTGTTGCTCGCAGCCGAGGTCGGGTCAGCAGCGCCTCCCCACAAGGGGCACACGGTGCTGCTGGGCGCGGCCAAAAAGGTGCCGTACTCCAGGGTGGGCGACCCGGCAGGCGCAACCGCCGCGGAGACGGAGCTGACGATTCGCGCCCTGCTGGTGGACGGCGTGCTCAAGGAGTGGACCACGGGTGACGCCCATGACATCACGGATCGCAGCTTTGTGGTGCGGCGCGCGATCCGCCTCAACGATGCGCTGCCGGGGGACACCCTGCCCCGCGACAAGCCCGGCAAGTGGGTCTGGCAGCGCGGCCCCTGGCTGGTGGTGGATCGGGTTACCGGCCGCGGCGCCGCCCTCAGGATGCCGGACTACGATCCCGGCGTCAGCCAGGTGGTTTGGTTCCGCGACTATGCCGCCTACTGCGGGGTATCTTTCTCTGGCAAGATCCTCTTTGCGGTGGTCTGGCAGGTGGGCGGGCGCAAGCCGGTGCTGGCCAAGAGGCTGGGCGGCTTTGACCAGGAGCAGCAGCACTCGGATCCAGTCTGTGGCCCCGTGGAGTGGCAGCGGGAGCCTATGAAGGTCACCTTCCATCCTGCCGGCAGGGAGGCGGTAGGCTACGAGATTGTGCCAGGATCGGCCGTGCTGGTGGAAGACTCCAGCGACGAACCGGAGACGCCGCAGACCCCGGCCAAATGAGGCATTGTGGACTGTGGGGCGGTTCCAATCCCTGGTCCCCAAATGCCAGGGACCAGGGGCACCCAGCGCATTCCACGCGTGCAACGCCTGCCGCACCGCAGGTGCCAGGTGCCCGAAAAAATCTTTTGTTGGAGCAGGTGGATGGAGAAGAACGGAAAACGCAGGCAGGCCGAGGTGGAAGAGGTTGAAAACATTAACGAGCCGCGCCGCAATCGCAAACCCAACGAGCGCGAGCAGGCCATTCTGGAGTATCTGCGCATCAACCCCCGCGCCACCTATGCGGCGTTGCAGGTAGCCACCGGGCTCAAGTCCCACGAAGTGGAATGGGCGCTCAAAGCCATGTCCCGCAAGAAGTGGATCGAGGATGGCTTCCGCGTTTCTCCCACCGCGCTCGGCTATCCGGAGCGCTATCGCGTTGATATTTGGGTGATTCCCCTCAAGTTGCGCGAAGGGCTCGGCGGCCGCTCCCAGGATGTGGACGCTCAGGGCCAGCGCCTGGTCGTCGATTCGCAAAAGCGCCTCGGCCGCTACATCATGGAAAGCCTGGCCAAGGATTCGGCCTTCCGTGACCGCGTCCTGGTGGAAGAGATGCACATCCTGCTGGGCGGCATGGCGGATATGTCCGCCACGGTCCGCGCGCGCGACAACGACGCCATGCTGGAGTTCGTCGTCAGCGGGCTCAGGATCTGTGAAGGCATCCAGCAAACCACCACCTGCCTCATGCAGTGGTCGCACCCTGATATCCGCCTATGAGAGGGATCGCCCTGCCCCTGGAAGGTGGCCAAAACTGATCATTTTTGGTCAAGAATACGATTTTCAGCAAAATCCGATGCGGTGAATACGATTCACAGTAGATTCATTTGAATGCAGGAATAATTCTCGCGCGACCACCTATTTTCCTGCATCTCCGCCATTTATCAATGAACAAAGAGGACGTCCCGACCGTGATCCGGCGGGAACGACCGGACCCGATGGCATCAGGCCGCCCCAGGGAGGCCAGGACAGAACCATCTCGCGAGCAGGCGAGGATAAGTTTTTCGTCCGCGGGCGACCGTAGCGTTGTCAGACGATCCATAAAGGAAAACGGGAAAATCGCGAACCGGAGACGAAAGGGGGGGCCCTGACGTTTCCGGTTTTTTTCAGCTCGGCGTCGGCATCTCCGAAACCATGCGCGCGGCAAATCCGTGGCGGGTCTGGCAGGCGTTTTGCCGTGCCGATGCCCTTGGAGCGTATTTCCTTTTGGTATGGACTTCCGTGCCCCATCCATTTTCGCGTTCTTTGCGGAATGGGGTGGGATAGCGAAGAAAATCAGGTCTACATCCTTCCGCAAAAAGCCCTTAGTCCATGCTTCTTCACGAGATTCCAGCTCAACTCATGGCGCTGAACCGCTCTTCCAAGGTCCCGGCGAAACGGGTCAGATCCAGCGCGAGCGCCGGGGCCTGCGCTTGCGATCCCGATACATGTGCCACAGAACCCATAGCAGGAAGGACTCGGACGGGATAAAGAGAAGCAAAACCAGCATTCGGACATCAAACATGGACATGACCGTATTCACCTCGCGTCGGTAAAGGGTCCACTGGGGCGTCATGCCCGTGGGAGTGGCTAGAATCGAGCTAACTCCAGTAAAACGCTGGGTAGATAAGCATGGGCTTGGCAATCTATAAATGGTTTGTAAGGGTTTTGGCGCGGGTCGGACCCTCCGCCGTGGTATCCCTGCCTTGACACCGGCGCGGGGGCGCGTATCTTATCTTCCTAGGTATTCTTTTGCTTTTCGGGGCAGTTGGACCCGCCGGCAGCTCGGCGCGGGCCAACTCTCCTGAGACTTCAAGGAAGCTGTGTCGAACAGGAAGCAGACGGCGGAGGATCTCGCGTCCAAAGCCGAACCTTACCGTCGTTAGCCGACGGTTGGTACCATTCCCGTAGACAAATCTGTAATTCAGGCACTGGCCAAGAGCCGGATGTCTGTGTTCGCCGGGCTGTGGTGTGTAGCCGGTGGGCAGTAAAGGACGAGTGTGGCGACGAGTGTGGCTTTCTTTCTGGCAGGCGCCGCGGCCGGTGGTGGGAACGCGATGATGACGTTCTTACCCCTGTTGCTGATCCCGGTGCTGTATCTATTGATGATTCGTCCGCAGCAAAAGCGGCAAAAACAGTGGCAGGAGATGCTCAAGAACATCAAGGTCGGCGATCGGATTACGACCTCCGGTGGTATTCGCGGCATCATCGTGTCGCTCAAGGACGATTCACTGGTTCTCCGTGTGGCGCCGGATAATCTTAAGCTGGAAGTGGCCAAGAACGCGATCGCCTCGGTGACGCAGGACTCCAATCAGGGGGCCTGAGGGCGCACCCGGAGAGCTTGGACGGAAGAGAAACGGAACAATGAAGAAGAATCTCACAAAAAAAGTAGCTCTGATCCTGGCAACGATGGTGATCTTCACCATCGGCATCATCGGCATCCCGTCTGGTTTCAGCGGCAAGGCCGTACTCGATGCGATTAGCAGCCGGATTCACCTGGGCCTGGATCTACAGGGCGGCGCTCACCTCATCTTGCAGGTGGAAGTCAAGGAAGCCATCAACGCTGACACCGACAACACGGTGGCGCGGGTGCAACAGGATCTGAAGGCAGCCACTCTCGGCTTCGGTCAGGTTCTCAAGCCCCTGCCCCTCACCCGCGATCTGGCGGGCAAATACTCCGGCAAACCGGAACTGGTGGAGATCGACGGCGTGGCTCAGGCCAACACCAACGCGGTCCGCTCGCTCCTGGAGTCGAAGTACGGCAACGAGTTCGATGTCTCCGGTGGCTCCACCACACCCTTCACTCTCACCATGAAGCCGCTGGTCCAAAAGCAGCTGGAAGAGAAAACCGTCGAGCAGGCCATTGAGACCATCAATGACCGCGTCAACTCCCTCGGCGTCAGCGAGCCCAAGGTGGCTCCTTACAGCCTGGGCGCCAACCAGATTCTGGTTGAGTTGCCCGGCATCAGCGACCTTGAACGCGTCAAGAGCATCATCAATTCCACTGCTCGGCTTGAGATCCACGCTGTTGCCGGCGGACCGTTTCAGGATGAGGCTACGGCCACCGCTTCACTGGGCGGCGTGGTTCCCCCTGACGTGATGATCGCCCACGACAACCAGGGCGGCCGCGACTCCATCTACGTGCTGCGTCGCGTAGCCGTGGTGGCGGGTTCCGACTTCCGTTCCGCCGATCCCGGTACCGATTCCAACACCGGCCAGCGCACGGTTCGCTTTACGCTGACCAACGAAGCCGGCGACCGCTTCTACGACTACACCAGCAAGAACGTGAACACCTCCATGGCCATCCTCATGGGCGGCAGCGTTCGTGAAGTGGCCAACATCGAGAGCGCCATCCGCGACTCCGGTGAGATCCGCGGCACCTTCAGTCAGGAAGAAGTCGAGAACCTTTCCAAGCTGCTCCGTACCGGCGCTCTGCCGGCCTCGCTCGACTACCTTGAAGAACGCACCGTGGGCGCTTCGCTCGGTGCTGATTCCATCAAGGAAGGCGTTACCGCGGCCGTTGTCGGTGTCCTGCTGGTCATGGTCTTCATGCTCATCTACTACCGCGGCTCGGGCATTAACGCCAACCTCGCGTTGTTCTTCAACCTGGTCATCCTCCTCGGGTTCATGGGCTTCTCGAAGGCGACGCTTACCCTGCCCGGCATTGCCGGCGTGATTCTGACCATTGGTATGGGCGTCGATTCCAACGTGCTGATCTTCGAGCGCATTCGCGAAGAGATCCGCTCCGGAAAGGCCGCATCCGCCTCGGTGGAGCAGGGCTTTGCGCATGCCTGGATCACCATCGTCGATACCCACGTCACCACCATCGTTTCGGCTGCCATCCTCTTCCTGTTTGGCTCCGGTCCGGTCAAGGGCTTCGCGGTGACGCTCACCTTCGGCTTGCTGGCTAACCTCTTCACGGCTGTCTTTGTCTCGCGTGTCATCTTTGATGCCCACCTGAACAAGATGAAGCCCGGTGAGATGGTTTCGATTTAACCAGGGACTAAGGGACTAGGGACTAGGGACTGCGTATGCGTCCTAGTCCCTAGTCCCCAGTCCCTAGTCCCTGTGAGGTTTTGAAGTGGAATTCTTTCGTAGCGTAAGCATCGACTGGCTTGGGAAGAAATGGTATTTCCTGGGCTTCTCTTTGATTTTCAGTATTGCCGGCCTGACCTCCATGGGCGTGCACTGGGCGCAAATCGGCAGCCCCGTTCCGCTCGGCGTTGATTTCCGTGGCGGCACCGAAGTCCAGGTGCAGTTCAAGCAGACGCCCAACGTCGGCGCCATCCGCGCCGCGCTCAACGCCAACGGTATCAAGGACGCCAGCGTTGTGCTTTACGACGTGCCCTCCGCCAACGAGGTCCTCATCAGCCTGCCGGAAACGCAGAATGAGAGCGCCCTCAACGTCGGTCGTCAGCAGATCGTCGCCGCCCTTGAGGCGCACTACGCCACGCCCGATGTCCGGGACGTGCAGGTCGTCGGCCCCACCGTCGGCAAGCAGCTGGAGTTCCAGGCCGTCAAGGCGACCTTGCTCTCCATGCTGGGCATGCTGGTGTACCTCTGGTTCCGTTTCCAGCTTATCTATGGCGTGGCGGCCGTTGTAGCCTGCTTCCACGACACCCTGATCACCGTAGGCGCCTTCGCGCTCACCGGTCAGGAGATCAGCCTTACCGTCATTGCGGCCATCCTCACCCTGGTCGGTTACTCGATGAACGACACCATCGTCGTTTTTGACCGTATCCGCGAGAACCTGCGCCTCAGCCGCAGGGAGACCCTGTCCGACGTTGTGAATCGTTCCATCAACCAGACCTTGAGCAGAACGGTTTTGACCTCAGGTTTGACCTTCCTGACCGTGCTCTCGCTCTACGTCTTCGGTGGCCAGGTGCTCAAGGGCTTCAGCTTTGCCCTGGTGGTTGGTATCCTGATCGGGACATATTCAAGTATTGCCGTGGCTGCGCCGATGTTGGTAGCGTGGCAGCAATGGCGCGGTGAGCAGGGGTCTGTCGCTACTCTCCCGGCCGCCAAGCGTCCCAAAGTGTAGTACAGGCAATGATCAGGCGGGACCAAACCGGCAGGTTCCGGTCCCTCCCACCACATTGCAGACGTGAACAAAACTTCAAGAGGCTCCAAGACGCAACTCGTAAGTTCAAAAAACAAAAGAGCTTGCAGTACGTTCTGCAGATTGCTTTGCATGGGGAGCGCGGTTCTGTTAAGGTGAACCCGCTTCTATACGGACCAACTGAACGCTCGGGAACATTTTCCGTTTCCGTGGTGTCTAAGTAGAAGTAACCAACACCTGATTCGAGGCTGGCCATGTTCGAAGACTCCACATTTGAATCCGCTAACAGAATCAAAACCAAGAGTGGTCGATGGATGCTGTTTACGTCCCTCACCAACGGTTCGATCCTGGTTCTGTTGATTCTGATTCCGCTGATCTATCCTGAGGCGCTGCCCAAGGGTGCGATGCAGACGTTGCTCTTTGCACCGCCTCCGCCGCCGCCCCCCCCGCCGCCTCCGCCGCCGCCAGAGGCAGTCCACGTCGTGCACGTGCAGTCGGAAATGATGAACAATCAGCTGACTGCTCCGACGCGTATTCCTCATAACGTTCAGATCGTCTCTGAGAGAGAAGCCCCTGTCTCCAGCTTCGGCGTTGCCGGAATGGAAGGCCTGGGTGGAGCCAACACGGGCGTTACCGACAGCATGTTCGGTTCCAACAAGCCCAAGGTGCAGGCTGCTGCTCCCAAGAAGGTCAACATCTCGGCCGGTGTGGCCGTCGGTATGTTGCTGGTCAAAACCCAGCCAATCTATCCGCCGATCGCCAAGGCCGCCCGCGTCTCGGGCACCGTCGTCCTCCAGGCGACGATCTCCAAGAGCGGCACCATCGAAGGCTTGCACGTCATGAGTGGACCTGCCATGCTGCAACAGGCGGCTCAGGATGCTGTTCGTCAGTGGCGCTATCGCCCCTACCTGCTCAACAACGAGCCGGTGGAAGTGGAGACTACGGTCAACGTGATCTTCACCTTGGGTGGATAACCAATTCTTTGGCTCCCTACGCCCGTCAGGGCACAGGGGAGCCTACGCTCTTGACCGGAATGCGAATCCCAGGATTTGTGATTCCATCAACCGCAAGGCACTTTCAGTTTTCAAGAAACTCCTTAGGAGGAAGATTCTGTGATTCTCGCTCAGCTCGCACATTTCGCTTCGCACACGGTCAACACCCTCGCCCTGTTCCAGGAAGAGGGCGGCGCAGTCAGCTTCAGCCCCGCGGGTCTCTGGGAGCACATGGGATGGCCGGCCAAGGTCATCGCCATCATTCTCTTCGTTGAGTCCATCTGGTCGCTCGCGGTCATGATCGACCGCGTGATCTACTTCAACGCCGCCCGCAAGCAGTCCCGCGAGTTCGCCCCCAAGGTTGCCGGCGCCCTCAAGGATGCCAAGCTCGACGAAGCCATCAAGATCGCCGATCGCAACAAGAAGTCTCACCTTGCTGAGGTTGTGACCGCTGGCCTGCAGGAGTTCCGTGCGGCTGGTGGCGTTGCGACCGAAGAGTCCATCGCCAGCTCGGGACGCGCTCTGGAGCGCTCTGAAGCGATCGTTCACGCCAAGCTGAAGAAGGGCCTGTCGGTTCTGGCCACCATCGGCTCCACGGCGCCCTTCGTCGGACTGCTGGGCACGGTTATCGGCATTCTGAACGCCTTCCAGGCCATCGCCACCCAGAAGACCTCTGGCATCGGCGCGGTCGCCGGCGGCATCTCGGAAGCGCTGGTTACCACCGCTTTCGGCCTGCTCGTCGCCATCCCGGCCGTTATGGCCTTCAACTACTTCACCGGTCGCGTTGAGTCGTTCGACGTCGAAATGGACAACTCGTCCTCCGAGCTGGTGGATTACTTCATCAAGCAGAGCCACAAGCGCTAATCGTAGCGACTGATCGGCTTGAGCGAGATTGCTGCGGTAGGGCCGGGGAGCACCACTCCCTTGCCCTGCCAGAAGCGCGGTCGCCTCGCCTCAAGATACCTCTCAGGCGTTGCCCTGCAGATTGAAAGAGCCGGATCGACCGGCAAAAAATTCAACGCACGGAGTCCCGACAATGGGAATTGCGGTTCGCGACGTAAGTAAAAACGTGAGCTCCAACATTAACGTCACACCCATGGTGGACGTCATGTTGGTCCTGCTCATCATCTTCATGGTCATCACGCCTATGTTGCAGAACAAGGTGCAGGTGGACATGGCCAAGGTGGATAACGCTACGGCGATGCCCGACGCCGACAAGGAAGATGCCATCGTAGTTGCGGTTACCCGCGACGGCGGCGTGTTTCTTGGCCAGGATAAGGTAGCACCGTCCGAGCTCGGCCGCAAAGTGGCCGACAAGCTCGCTGACAAGCCCGGCAAAATGATCTTCGTTCGCGCCGATTCGCGCGCACAGTTCAAGGCGGTCGAAGATGCGATCGACGATGTGCGTACCGCTGGCGTGGATGAAGTCGGTTTGCTGACGCAGAAGAAGGAAGGCGCCGGCGGTGGCGGCGAGTAATCGCCTCCTGCTAGCGGCCCGATTAACGATTTTAGCGGTACACGAGGAGTTTTGAGCCATGGCTATGCAAATGGGGGGCGGGGGAGGCTACTCGTCCGACATTAACGTAACGCCGATGATCGACGTCCTTCTGGTGCTTTTGATCATCTTCATGGTGATCGTGCCGGTGACGCCGAAGGGTTTGGACGCAATGGTGCCCCAGCCGCCGAAGACCCCGCAGCAGCAGAAGCAGATCGACCGCACCATCGTCGTTCAGGTCTTCTACAATCGCGGTTCGGCGCCCACCTACAAGATCAACGAAGATGCTGTCCAGAAGACCGATTTGAAGTCTCGTCTGGATGCCATCTACGCCAACCGCGCGGAAAAAGTTATGTTCGTGCGTGGCGATGACGAAGTGAACTTCGCCTACATCGCGGACGTGATCGATATCGGTCGCGCTGCGGGTGTGGATCACATCGGTCTGATGACGCCAAAGATCCAGGCTGGACAGTAGCGACGAGTTCTGCCGCAATCGGCCCCGGCGCAAGGGACCGTTGCCGGTTGCGCAGGTACTTCCGCTAGTCACCGGTCGGCAAAGAGGAAGCGGGGACCTCAGGTCTTCGCGGTCCGGCTGCAACCTCCCCTTGGTGGGCGGATGAGCCGGGCGCAACCAGAACGTAATTCATCTTTGGTCTTGGTACCGGCCGCTCCCGCCCGGTCCAGCTGCAACAGATTCCAGGCGCGCAACCGATAGGCACTCGCCTGAAGGAGAAGGATACGAACATGAATCGACCCGCACGTATTACGGCGTTCGCGGTGGCCCTTGCCGGCATGGTGCTTTCCATGAGCGGGTGCAACAAGCTTGCAGCCCGCGACCATCTGAACAAGGGAGTTGAAGCGTACAAAAGCGCGCATTACGAAGACGCGATCAATCACTTCCAGCAGGCGACGCGCCTCGACCCCAAGCTCCCCATGGCCAAGACCTACCTGGCCACTGCGCTCGCGCAGAACGTGGTTCCTGGTCTCGATACACCCGAAAACCTGCAGAGCGCCGAGCAAGCCGTCGAGCTGTTCAAGCAGGTCCTGGCCAACGATCCTTCTGATGTGAATAGCATCAAGCAGATCGCCGGCATCTACTACCAGATCAAGAAAACCGACGACGCCAAGCTTTGGCAGAAGAAGGTTCTTGAGAAGGACCCCAGGGATCCTGAGGCGGCTTACACCATCGGCGCCATCGACTGGGACTTGGCACATAAGAACGTGCTGACGATCCTGGGCGAAGCTGGCCTTACCGATGATGGTCAGGGCAACGTCAAGGCTCCCAAAAAGGTCATGGACCAGGTCAAGGAAAAGAACAGCGCAATCGTTGCGGAAGGCCTGCAGTATCTCAATCAGGCCGTGTCCAATCGCGACAATTACGATGAGGCCATGGCCTATCTCAACCTGATCTATCGCCGTCAGGCGGATGTGGATTTTGGCAATGCCGGCGCCGTCAAGGACGACATCGCCAAGGCTGAAGACTGGCGCACCAAGGCCATGGGCGTCCGCAAGGCCAACGAAGCGAAGAAGAACCAGGGACCCGGCGGCATCACCATTGGTGACAACGGCGAACTGAAGTAAATCTCATTCGCGCATTCTTCCACGCACGGCCCCCGCTTCGGCAGGGGCCGTTGTGTTTGGCACCCGCGGTGCGGCCACCTGCGGCACCTGCGGTGCGGCCAACTGCGCTTCGCGCCCGCTCCGGTGCTCCACAGCGAGGCGCCTTTGATGGAAGGTCGCTAGTTTCCTATTCGACACCCCTCAAGCGATGGGGAGCCATCTCGCCTCCATCCAGGGGCATTCCCGCGGCAGAGGGCCTGGCTGCCTGTAGTGAAAGTCAGGTTTTGAAAGGGCACGACTTTAGAGCCTGCCCTGAGCGCAGTCGAAGGGTGCAGCAACCGGTGTTGCCGACCTCGACGGATGAAACTGTCAGGGTCGCCTTCGGGTTTTCTGCCCACTCAAGAGGTCGGGTGCCCCAGGTCTCGATTTTGAGACCTGGGAAAGCACGAACCTCAATCCGGCGAAGAGTTGTTTCTGATTGGGCCGCTCGAGCACGGTCCCCATCCATTTCGCAGGCTTTATCGCGAAATGGGTGGGTGGTCGTGACCGCATTTACAGATCGGATATAGAGAGCTTCCAGCCAGGGAGGCCGTCGCGGAGCCCTGAAGAGGCAAGGGTAGATCGAGCGAACGGATCATTTCGACCCCGAAGTCAATGGAATGTGACGACCGGGAGTGTCCGGCCCTTTCCAAGAATATCGAGTGCTTCGTCTAAATACTTTGCATTGCCCCAATAGGAGAGCTGCCAACCCGAGACCTGCTCCTCACAGTACGCATGAACGATGGAGCTCCGCTGGATCGCATGGCCATGCACGAGCACCGGTTGGCTCAGGCAGTGAAAGCTGCGCGGGGAGATCGTCCTCGTTGATTCCGAGACCGGCCCCCATGGCATGTTGAACTGCATGCGCGCATTGTTCAAGCTGGATCCAGGCTTCAGGGCAGGCCAGGCAGGTTGCAGGTAGACCGTGTTGGGATAGTACGAGCTGAAAGGAAGCCACGGCCTGCGCTCCAGAATCGTCCCCCCTGCGTAGGCTGGAAACCCGGAGACCGACCACGCCATGGGCAGCTGGAAACGGGTATTCTGCCAGGTTAGCCATTGTCCGTGACGGAGATGCCACCAGACTCCGGTATGCGCGGGCACCACATACCACAGACAAAACCCCACAAACAACCAGCGAAACCATCTGTAGGTCCTCAAGCGGATGGAAAGGGAGGTCGCGGGACTGGGTTGCGGCGCGTCGGGCTCTGGGTGTTCCATAAATTGCCTCTTTGGGAATTGCAAACCAGTATAAGCAGATTCCTGCAAGATCGAGTGGAAATTCCCGTGCAACCGCCGAAAGATGATCCCCGCCCAAATGAAAATGGCGTCCGGGAATGTATCCCGAACGCCATTTTTGTTTAGATTCAGCTGGAAGAAATGCTTACTGGCCGTCCTGCTTCAGAATCTCCTCGGCCAGGAAGTTCCTGACCTTGGCGTCGTTGTGCAGGGTTTCCAGGTAGGCGTTCTGTAGCAGCTGGGCGCGGTTGTTATGCAGCAGCGTGTGGATGGTCTGCTGTACGCGCGGGTCGTGCAACTCGCGCTGGCCGGCTGGTTCGCGCGCGATCAGCTTGTAGATGGCGTAGCCGACCACACGGTGTCCCTGGCCGGCGCCGTCATAGACGGGCAGCACGTCGGTGTACTGGTCGGGGCGCAGCTTGTTGACGGCGTTGTACACCTCGGGATCGGTGTGCAGCGCCGACTCGGCCACAAAGCCCATATCGCCGCCGTTGGAGGCCGTGTTGGAATCCTCGGAGAAGTTCATCGCCACGCCGCCAAAGTCCTCGCCGCTGTCCAGGCGATTATGCAGGGTCAGGATCTTCTTCTTGGCGTCCGCGTCGCCGGAGGCCTTGTTGTTCTGCAAGTTGCCGGGCTGCTGCGCGGGCGAGGTGGTCACCACAATCTGAGCCATGTGGTACTGCGGCTCAATCAGGTTGAACTCCGCCTTGTGCGCGTTGTAGTAGGTGGCAATCTCGCTGTCGGTAATGTTGATCTTCGACTCGATCTCTTTATTGATCAGCTTGGTGCGGGTCAACTGGCTGCGCAGATCGCGCTTGAAATCGTCGATGGTGATGTTGCGCGCCTTCAACTGCGCATCGAACTCTTCCTGCGTGAAGCGAGCCTTGATCTCCGTCAGCTTGGAGTTCACATCCTCGTCGGATGCGGCCAGGTTCACCTTGGCCGCATGCTGCTGCAGAATCTCGTACTCAATCAACGTGCGCAGAATGCTGAGCCGTTGAATGTTGGCTTCCTCGTTGGAGAGCTGATGCGGGTTCCCGCTCAGATTCGTCTGGTAGTCGCGCTCCAGATCGGCGCGCTGTATCTCCTTGCCGTTCACCGTGGCAACAACGCCGGAAGAGGGCGAGCGATGGCAGGCGGCCACGCCGCCCATCAGGGTGAGCCCGGTCAGGGCAAGAGCAATCGAGCTATAACGCATACTGGGAAAATTAGGGACGAACAAGCTGCTATCTCCTGAGGAGCGTTTGAGTGCCCCGGCCTTCAAGGATAAATCCCAAACCTGCCAGGGCGGTAGCAAGAATCAAGAAAACTACTGGGCAGGCTTTGCCGCAGGGCTTCCAATACCAGTTTCGGGGTTAGCCGGTGGCTGTTCGCCCACCGCCCGCAGTGCCCGGTCAATGGCCAGCCAGATGTACGGGGCTGGCAATGCTCCGGCAATCTTCTCGCCATTGATGTAGAGCGCCGGCGCGCCCTCCAGACCCAGTGCCACGGCTTCCTTCAGCGAAGCATCTACTTTGCTGCTATCCTGGGCCGCGAGGCAGGCGCTCAGCTTGCCGGAATCCACCTTGGCCAGGGCGCCCTGATCGCGCGCGATCCGGTCCAGCGTCACAAAACTCTTCTTCTCGTCGTTGCCGGGGTCGTTCACATCGTCGCCGTGCGCGTGTACGTAGTCTACATACGCCCAATAAGCGTCCGTGCTCTGCTGCGCAAGGCAGTCAGCGTCAATGGCCGCGTGGGTGGCCCAGGGGTGAATGCTCTGCAGCGGAAAATCCTTGTAAACAAACCGAACCTTGTCCTTGTAGCGGTTCAGCGTGGCCGGATACAAGGCCTGGTGCATGCGCGCGCAGTAGGGGCACTGCAGATCGTCAAAGTTCACCACCGTCACCTTGGCGTTGGGATTGCCGCGCACCGGCCTCCCTGCCAGGTCAATGTTGAACAGCGGATCCTTCACCAGATCGAAGGTCTGCAACCGGCCCAGCGTCTTGCCGTCGGTCGAAATCAGGAACTCGATGGACTGCGCCTGCGTCTCGTGCGAGAGCGTAATCGGCAGGATATCGTAGCCGGCAATGCTGCTCGGCTTGCGCGCGCCCAGGGCGACGTTGATGTCCGGAGTCAGTCCAAAGTGGCTGCGAATCAAATTCTCGATGCGCCGGTTGGCGTCGCCCTGTCCGTGCGCATCTGGTACGGGGGCCTGGGCCTTGCAGCCCGCGGTAAGACAGAGCGCCAGCAAAACGGCGAACAGACGAAAGTGTGACAAATAGGAATCCTCTCCAAAAAGCATACTCCAGCGGAGCAAAAAATCGAGTCGTGACAACTAGAGCATCTTTCCTTTTGGTATAGACTTCCGTGCCCCATCCATTTCCGCGTTCTTTGCGGAAATGGGTGGGATACCTGGAAAATCAGGTCTACACCATTTCACTAAATACTCAAGACGTGGCACGGGCAAAAACGCTACCCGCCTTCCACAAAAAATTAGAACGCCGGTGGCAGAGCTGGATCACGGAACACCGAGTTCGAGCGCCGGATATCGCCCACCGACCCAAAATTTGCCAGCGTAAAGCTGTACAGGTACTGCGTCTCGTCGCGCACCGTGCCCAGTTGGAAGCGCCGATAGCCGATCGTCAACCCGCAGCAATTCCAGTTGTAGTTGGCCTGCACGCCGGCATACTGCAACTGCCCCAGCACAAAGTCGTACCCGCCGTTGGCGGCAAGGTTGAACCCAGCCTTCGACGGCTTGCCAATCATCAGGAACGGCTGCACCTGCTGGCTTTTGATCGTGGAGGCCGTACCCGCGCTCTCGTCCACCGCGTTCAGCAGCGCGTGGCCCACGCCAACGGTCGTGCGCCCGGCGGTATAGCCGGCAAAAAGATTGTCGGAGTTCAAACGTCCGGCGCGCGGGTCGTAATCAATGTCCCATTCAATGCGCAAATTGTCCACGGCCTCAATGCGCATCCGCGAGATCACCGGCGAACGCTTCTGCGGGGAGTCCAGGAAGGCCACCCCCGTCAGGTCCAGCGTGGTGTCAAACACGTTGCGCCGTCCTGAAATTACGGCCCCACCCAGTTGCGGGTCCAGAAAGAACTTCTGCGCAATCTGCCAAGTAGCCCATTCGCGCGGCTGGGCCGTGCATTTGGCGGCCTTTTCAGGGTCCGTGGCGGCGCAGGCCGCGGCCTTGATCGGCTTCAAAAAGAAGCGCTGTGTAACCGAAAAGCTGGCCTCGTTGGTGTCGGAGGCAATATCGGCGGTATCCACCAGCAAAACCCTCTGCGCGGCGGAGCCAATGCCGCCCACATAGCGGTAGTTCAGTTCCGACTCCACCACGTGCCGCACCACCCGATTGATCCCCGGCAGCACAAAGTCCCGCTCCAACGCGGGCGGCCGCACCACCACCGACGCCTCGGCATCGGTCCGGTTCAGGGGATCGTGACTGATCGTCGGTACCCCATGGCGCAGATCCGACAAATCCGGAAACTGGCTGAGCGTGTAGGAGGTGTCCCGCAGCCCGGCCGACGGCACAAAGCTCCACCCATCCAGCATCATGGGCAGCGAGATGTGCGGATAAAAGTCCAACCGACCCAGGTTGCGGGCATGGAAGTGTGGCTCCGAGCGGCTCAAGTAGCTGATCGAGGAGCCCATTCCCCAGTAAAACGGCGATCTTCCCAGCGGCTGATCCACCACGTCCAAGCGCACGCTCGGCAAATGGAAGATGCGCGCCTCGTCGCCTTTGGTGGAGCTGGCGTAGGTCTCAAAGCGGTCCATCAGCAGGCTCGGCACAAAGCCATTGTGCACCTGCGTAAAGCCCACCTTGCTGGCCACCTGGGAGCTGACCGCCTGCGAATAGTTATCGTTGAACACCAGCCGGTATACATAGCTGGACAGATATTCCATCGTCCCGGCCACGTGCGTCTTCGCGCCAAAATCCTGTCGTCCCTCGGCCACAATGTCCACGCCGCCCTGGTTCACAATCTGCGTCCCGGTGGGCCCAGGCAAGTGTCCTGGCAACTGCCCGCCGGAGGCGTAGGTGTTGCCAATCTCCTGGCGAATCCCGCGATCCAGCAACGCATTCCAGCGCACCACCAGGCGGTCAAGATCGTGCCCGCGGTAGCGGAAGTCGCCATTCGGGGCCCAGCCCCTTTTGCTGAACAGCTCCGCGCCGACCACCAGATCCATGTTCCGGCTCAAAACCGTGTAGATCTGCGTCCCCAACACAAAACCCTTGATGGACGAGTTGCTCAGTACCGGGATCAGCACGCCGCTCTCCCGGCCCGTCTCGCTCACCGGATGGCGCAGATAGGGCAGGTAGAAGATCGGCACATCCAGGAATTCGAAAACTGAGTTGGCCGCGGAGGCCTTGCCGTTTTCCAGATTGATCGTCTTTGACACCACCCGCCAATCCGGCCGGGGAAGCTGGCAGTTGGTCATCGAGCCGTCAATCAGTCGGTATTTGCCCTCGTTCAGTTGCAGCAGGACGCGTCCTGAAAACAGAAAGGGACTCGACGTGGAATACACCGTGCTCCGGCTTGCCTGATGGATGCCTTGGGTGCCGCGCACGTTGTAGAACCGCGCCGTATGCATGTTCAGGCGCATATCCCCGTGCGAGGCCTCGATGTGGATCCCTTCCGGACCCCCATCCACCTCCAGATGCCCATCGGCCTCCAGTTGCGAAGTGGAGCGGCGATACACCACATGGTCGGCCTGCAAAACATAATCGCGGTAGTGAACCACCACGTGGCCCGTGAGCGTGAGCGTGTCGCCTGCCCAGCTCTGCTGGTCCGCGCTGGAGAACACGGGTATGCCCTCCGCGGGCGTGTCTTCAGGCTCTGCCACCGGCAGCAGCTCCTGGCTGGGGTCGTCCGGCAAACTCCCGGAAGCAGCACTCATTTCCTGCATCGCGGGACCAGGGGTCACCAAGGCAGGTACGGGTAACGAGTTCGTCAACGCCTGCGCGCCAAGTTGCAAGTGACAAAGGGCCAGCAGCGTGATAGGTATAAAAATACGAGGGCGCATCCTAACCATCAGCTCCGAGTACAAGGCTCAGAATAGCAAAGCCGGGCTCTGCTGGTGTTGGACGTATTTCTCGTGGCTCTGGTAACAGGACAATACGGGTTCCAGAATCTTCTCCTCGATCGGCCCACGCCGGCACGAGCGAACCCCCGTATTCCCGCGACTCCCCTTTCTTCCGAACCGAACAGGTGTCCGCAGCAGCCGTCAGCTTCCGCTGCCGCGGACCAGAACAACGGGCCATGCACGCACTTTGGCCGCAGACGGAAGGGGTACCACCTTGAGCAGCATGCCGAGCAATCTCAATAGCAGTCCGTCCTCCTGGAAGCAGGAGGTCAACCGGCGTGTGGCAGCGCACAAAAACCGCAAGGGACCCGTGCGTGTCGAGCCAGAGCAGTTGGACCTTGTCCCCAGGCCAGCCAGCAGCCGCGCCGCTGAGGTCCTGGCCCGCGTCAATGCCCGCTACGCCAAGGCTCCCAGCTACAACCTCGCCCTGGCGGACGAGGGGCGCGCCGTGGTGCGTGCCGCTGAGGCTGCCACCCGCCGGGTCCCGGAAGTCCATGCCGCCCAGAACATGCTCCAGCGCATGGAAGCCGCCGCTGCGGTCCAGCAGCCTTGCCAGGCTGAGCCCACGGTCCTTGCCCGCGTCGCGGCGGATGAACCCTGCATGGCCGCCCCCTGCATGGCCCCGCTCATTGTCCCCCAGGCCGCCCAGCCGGTCTCCTACGAGGTCCGCTGGGATGAGGAGCTTCCCGAGCCTGCCCAGCAGCCCGCACCCTGGGTCCCCGGCGACGCGGAAACCGCCGAAATCGTGCCTCCGGAGTGGCAGGGAACCGCTACCCAACCCGCCCTCCTTGAGCCCCCGGCCATTGAGGTGGTCGACGGTGCTCATCCCATCCCCGGCAACCTCATTGAGTTCCCCCGCGAGCTGGTTGCCACCCGCAAGGCCCGGCGTCGCCAGGAAGAAGACGAGCCCCAGCTCAGCATCTTTGAAGTGGACCCCGGCACTGCGGATGCCCCCCAGGATCTTCTGGCCCCTCTGCCTGTCGAGCCCGTCTTTGCTGACCAGTTCTTCACCGCGCCTGTTTACGCGGAAGCGGCCTACCCCCAGGCGGCCCAGGACGAGCCTGCCCATGCTGAACCTGCCTACGCGGCGACAGCCTACGCCGAGCCTGCTTACGCTTACGCCGAGTCGGCCTATGCCGAGCCTGTCTATGCAGCGACTGCTTACGCCGAGCCGGTTTGGGACGACCCCGCCGACCCTGAGCCTGCCAGCGCGGCAACTTTCCGTGCCCAGCCTTTTTGCGATGAGCCCAACGCCGATCTCCTCACGCCCCGTTGGTCCACCCGTGAGGTCGCGCCCGCACTCGACCAGCAGCCGCTGCCGTACACTCTCAGGCGCGCCCCCAGCCCCAATCCGGAGGTCGCTCCCACCAGCCTCCGCCTGCTGGCTGGCGTCATCAACGCCTCCCTCATGATGACGGGCCTGGTCCTTGCCGGCATCACCGCCGCACGCGATGGCGGAGCCCTCTTCAGTCAGCACAGCGTCGTGTTTTACGCCCTGGCCGCCCTCGGAATCATCGCCATCCTCTACACCGCGATCTTCCACCTGCTGAGTGACAGCACCCCCGGTATGCGCTACGCCCACCTGCGCCTCACCAACTTCCAGGGCGGCCGCACCTCTCGCAGCAAGCGCCTGATCCGTCTCGGCTGCATGCTCCTCTCCGCTCTGCCTCTTGGCCTTGGCTTTTTCTGGATCTTCTTCGACAAGCAGCGCCTCAGCTGGCACGACAGGCTTTCCGGCACCTGCCTCCGCCGGTACTAGCGCCGAGGGACCCAGGGACTAGGGACTAAGGGACAATCGATCCTGCCCTGAAACAGAAGCTCCGTGGGTAGATTCAAATTCCAAGTGCAACAAAGAGCGTGAACAGAATCAAACAGTTCGTCGCAGCCGTGCCGTGGAAAAGTGGGAAACGCTCTTTGTTTTCCATCTTTTCCATGGCTTCCTACC
>Ga0181529_10000653_pt1 | contig 49408 bp, 45 predicted proteins | sample PEATcosm2014_Bin_36_FD_119763 | JGI IMG/M metagenome (GOLD analysis project Ga0181529, IMG submission 119763) | Peatland microbial communities from MTU Mesocosm Facility, Houghton, MI, USA - PEATcosm2014_Bin10_30_metaG | ecosystem: Environmental > Terrestrial > Soil > Wetlands > Peat | place...
GCCGCATCGTGGTTCTCGACCTGCTCAAGCACCGCTTTGAAGAGGCCCGCGAAATCTACGCCGACGAGTGGCTGGGCTTCAGCGAGGCGGAGTTGGAAGCGATGCTGGAGGCGGCGGGCTTCGCCGGCATACAAACCTCGGTCGTCCACAAAGAGCCGGAGACCCCGCAGTTTCAAACCCTGCTGGCGGTGGCGAACAAGAGCGTTTGACGCAAATCTTCCCCCTGGTCTTCCTGTTTCTTTCTACGCATCAGCCAGTCGAAGCCGAAGATTTGGCGCTGCTCGCCGCCACCCGTCCCGCGCCGCGCAACAGCGCCTTGATGGGCCAGCGGTCTTCAACGTCGGGGAAGAAAATTTCGCCGACGCGGCGAGCCTCCGTGCGGTAGTACCAGCGTTTGAGAAGCGCCAGATGGCCCTGGCGAACCGTCGCCGACGGGGTCTCCGATGGCTCGACCAACTCGGCTAGAACAGCTTCCATGCGGGCTTCCAGAAGGCCGCGGGCTAGCTTGACGGGCAGCTTGATCCCCGACCCCAGTCCCTCGTCCCTAGTCCCTTGTCCCTGTTCCTCTGGAATCGCCTCCACCGCCATGGGCTGCGCAAAGAGCGAGGTCGAGCCGGACTTCTCATTCTGGATTCTCATACCTAGCGTGGAATAGCCGACCGGCCCGCGCAGCGAGCCGTTTTCGTATTCGAAGACAGCTACCTCGCCGGGAGCCGCAGAGGCTTGCAGGATAATTGCGCGCAGCTGCGAGAGCGGTCGCACCATCTCGGCGGCCAGCCAGCGCACGCCTTCCACCCGCTGAACCTGCGAATGCAGAGCCGCGGCGGCCTCGAACTCCAGATGCGCCGAAGCCGCGTCGCGCTCCGTGCGCAACTGGACCAGCTTGCTCTCGCCGCGCGTGGCCAGAAACTGCTCCACCGCCGCGGCCTCCTCCGCATAACGCGCGTCGCTGCAACCCTGATAGCAGGGCGCAAGGCACATCTTCATTTCGGAGTAGACGCAGCCGGGATGGTCGGGGCGGGGCGCAAGCTCTTCCATGCAGCGGCGCAGTTGAAAAAGTTTGAGCGTCTCGTCGGCAAATCGCTCGGCCGCCGCCCGCGAGGGGAAAGGACCGTAAGCCCAGCCGCTCTCGCGCAGGCTGGGATGGTTGGTCACCACGATGCGCGGATAGGCATTGCCGCCCAAAAAACGCACAAAGGCTGGAGCGCCCAAGTGCATCCGCTCCAATGCCTTGGCACCGTAAAGCGCCTCCAGAAGGGAAAACTGCACCAGCAGCGACTCGAACTCCGAGCCTGTGAGCCGCCAGCGTATCTGCCGCACGAGGCCGGCCAAATGCAAACGGCGCGGATGCTTTTCCGAGGGCTGTAGCAGCCGCTCCAGCCGCGCGCGCAGGTTGGGGGTGCGGCCAATGTACGGCTCGGCGTGCGCCTTCTCGCCAAAAAGCGCAAAGACCGCCGAAGCCGCGGGCAGTTGCGCTAGCTCGGCCTTGGCGTCAGCCGGGTCAAAGGGCAGCGATTGGTTAAGAGATTCACTCTCCACGGACAAACCCTTCCGTTAAAAAACCGCAGTTCAACTTATGATAAATTTACACGGCTCAACAAACGTCGTTTGCTGTTACCTCCAGCCAAATCTGAAAGTACCATACGAACGGCCCTAAGTGACTAATGGTGTACCTGGCGCAAATTTTGGAGGCGACTAATTACGGGCAACTCCGCTATCCTGCACAAGATGAAATTACCTTCAGGCGATACATTACTGATTCAGATTATGGATGAGGCGCTGGCTGATGCGACGGTGCGCGCGGGGCTGCACCTGGCTTGTCGGCAGGGCTGCACACAGTGTTGCCAGGGTGCCTTCGTTGTCAGCCCTCTGGATGCGCTGCGGCTGCGCGCCGGCATGGAGGCGCTGCAAGCCTCCAACCCGGAGCTGGCCGCCGAGATCAAGCATCGCGCCGAGATGTGGGTCGTCGAATATGGAGCCTCCTTTCCCGGCAATCTCGAGACCGGCCTGCTCGGCGATACCCCGGAGGAGCGGGCGCGCTTTGAGGACTTCGCCGATGACGCGGCCTGTCCGGCGCTCGATCCGGAGTCCGGCCGCTGCGACATCTACGCATGGCGTCCCATGACCTGCCGCGTCTTTGGTCCGCCGGTCCGCATGGGAGACGGCACGGAGCTGGCCCACTGCGAACTCTGCTTTATCGGTGCCGGCAAGGACGAGGTGGCGGCCTGCGAGATGACGGTTCCCTACGATCTGGAAGCGGACCTGCTCAACGAAATTTCCTCGAAGGGCGAGACCGTGGTGGCCTTTGCGCTGCTCGGCTAGGATTTGTTAACTCGACCGAGGCGGCGGCGCACGCGCTAAACTGTTCCTTGGAAGCCCTCATGACAACGCGCCCCTGCTGGGTAGAGATTGACGCCCGCGCCCTCGAAGACAACTACCGCTTTCTCTCTACCCTAGCCGCGCCCCACGCGGAGTTGCTGGCCATTGTCAAGGCCAACGCCTATGGCCACTCGCTCGACCTCTGCGCGCCGGCCGTGGTGCGCGCCGGTGCTCGCTGGCTGGGCATCACCAGCGTGGAAGAGGGCGTGGCCGCGCGCGCACTCTGCCCCGAGGCGCGCATTCTAGTCATCGGCGGCGTCTTTCCCGGCCAGGGCGCGGATCTCGTCCGCCACAACCTGACCGCCGTGGCCTGGGAGCTAGAGCAGTTGGACGAGCTGGAAGCCGCGGCGCGCAATGCGGCTCTGTCCGCCGGTTCGCTTCCCGTTCATCTGGAGATTGACACCGGCATGAGCCGCCAGGGAGTCACTCCGTCGGCGCTGGCCCCGCTGCTGGCCCGCTTCCATCCCGGCTCGCCGCTGCGCTTGGAAGCCGTGATGACCCATCTGTTTGCCGCCGACGAGGCCGACGGCGCGGTCACCCAGGCGCAACTGGCGCGGCTGAATGAGGCGCTGGAGAAAGTCGAAAACGCCGGAATCTATCCCGAGTGGCTCAACGTCGGCAACTCCGCCGCGCTGCTGGCCAGCGGCGCGGAGTCGATCGCTGCCCTCGCCGCGCGCCACGGAATGAAGGCGATGCTGCGTCCCGGCCTTGCGCTCTATGGACTCGTCCCGCACTTTGACCCGAATTTTAATCAGCCAGAGTCGCTGGCCGCCGCACGCGCCCAACTTCAGCCGGTGCTGGCGTGGAAGTCCCGCGTCGTCGGCGTGCGTTCTGTTCCCGCCGGAGCCGTCGTCGGCTACAACGGTACCTTCGTCGCCACCGAGCCAATGCGCCTTGCGCTCATCGCCGCGGGCTACGCCGACGGACTCGACCGCCGCTTGGGCAACCGCTTCAGCCTGCTGGTGCGCGGCCAACGCACGCCTCTCGTGGGCCGCATCAGCATGGATCAGGCCGTGCTGGATGTAACCGACATTCCTGGCGTCCAGGCCGGCGACGAAGTCGTGATACTCGGCGCGCAAGGCGACCAAGCCATCACCGCCTTCGACCTAGCCGAAGCCTCCGACACCATCCCCTGGGAGGTCTTTACCCGCATCGGCTCGCGCGTGCCGCGCATTGCGGTTTAGCCGGGTTTATTCTGGTTGAGGATTCGACAGGGAGGCTACGAAGATGAGCCTTGGATTCAGAATCGTGCTCCGTTTTTTGCTGGGCCTGATCGCCGCCGTCGCGATTCTCTTCCTTCCCGCGGGCACTCTGAACTTCTGGCAGGGCTGGGTCTATCTGGCCATCCTCTTCCTTCCCGCGCTCTGCTCCTACGGCTACTTCTGGAAGCATGATCCCCAGGTGCTGGAGCGCCGGATGCAAACCAGGGAGGAGGTCGGCGAGCAGAAGTGGCTGATCCGCCTCTTCGGACCGCTCTTTATCGCCGTCTTTCTGCTTCCCGGCTTCGACCGCCGCTGCGGCTGGTCACGCGGCTCGCTCGGCGATGAGCCGCTCTGGCTCACCATCGTTGCGCTGGCTCTGGTCCTCGGCGGAATCCTCCTCGCCGTCTGGGTGATAAACGTCAACCGCTTTGCCGCGCGCACCATTCGGGTTGAGTCCGCACAGAAGGTCATCTCCACCGGTCCCTACCGCCTCGTCCGCCATCCTTTGTATGCTGGCAGCGCCCTCCTGTGGCTCTTCACCCCGCTGGCGCTGGGTTCGCTCGTTTCCCTGCCTGCCTTTGCGCTGCTCCTCCCCTTCTACGCCATACGCCTGCTCAACGAGGAGAAGGTGCTGCGCAGTGAGCTTCCCGGCTACTGCGAATACTGCCAGCAAACCCGCTACCGGCTGATTCCCTATCTCTGGTGAGGCAGAAGACAAGTGATGCGCGTAGGGTGCTCCCTCCGCGCATCCTTAGCTCTTCATCGCGAATGCGGCGGCTTATTGCGTCACCGGCTTGGGCGGCAGCGCCGTGGACGGCTTCAGGTGCGGCGTTCCGGCAATATTCGGAACCGGGTGGTAGGGCGGAACATTCAGCTTGGGCGGCTTCGGAGCCGCCGGCGTTGATGGCGCGGTCGTAAAGGCCGGACCCTTTTTGATGCGCACATCGCCGTTGCTGGCGTCGAGCGTAACCCTTGCCGCGCCCCCACCGAGGTTGAATGCAGCCTGCTTATTTTCGCCGTCTTTGTTGCTGGACAAAGCAAAGTCAGAAACAATATCTCCGTTGTGTGTCCTTACATTCACCGAGGCCGAGGCGTTGGCGGGCAGCGTCACCTCCACGTCGCCCTTGCTGTTGGTCGCCTCCACGCTATAGTTGCCCGCCGGCTCAACCGAGATGCGTCCGTTGCGCGTCTCCACATGAATATCGCCATAGATCTGGCTGAGATCGATGTCCTTGGAACGCGACGAGACGCGCACCGCTCCCTTGGCTTCGTTGACGCGCAAATCGTCGGCGTTGAGCGTCATGTCGCCGGTCAGCTCCGCCACGTCGAGATCGGTGATCGAGGTGTGCAGATGGATCGGCCCGGAGACCTGCTCCATGTGCGTCTCGCCGCGGATTTCCCCGTTTTGCAGAACCTTGCCCTTGATGGCAGAGAAGGTCAGTTCACCCAGATTGCCGTCGATGTTCAGATCGCCCTGCACATTATGCGCGGAAAAATCGTGATGGTCATTGGGAAAGTGCGCCTCCACCGTGCCGGCAATCTCGCTCAGGTGAACGTCGCCGCGCGCCGTCACGTTCATGCCCGCGCCCAGTCCTGCTGCGGTCACGTCACCCTTGCCGGTCTCCACCGTCACCCGCGCACTCTTGGGAACGGTGATGGTCAGGTTGATGCGTCCATGCGCGTTGCTCTCCGACTTCACGATCACGGAGCTGCCGCTCACCGCCAGATGCGCGGCCTCGGCGTCGAATATCTTTTTGGCATCCTCGTCCGAATTGGCAAAGGCCACCTCGTGCGCCTGCACCTGGAGCGTGGAGCCGTCGCCTGCCGTGATGCTCACGTCGCCGCGCGGATTCTCGATTGCAATTGCCGCATTGGCGGGAATCTGCTGGCTCAGAGCCTGCTGGTCCATGTCGTGCTGCGGCTGGCTGAAAGAATCAAAGAAGTCTTTGTCATGGTCGTCCCACTGGTAAACCCAGGGACGCGCATGATTCCATCCTGAAGCGCCGATGCCCACAACCGCCAAGAATATTAGGATCCCCACAAAGCTGCCACCGCGCCGCACCGGAACCTCGCGGTGCATATCCAGCGCCCATTCGGCCAGTAGAGCCAGTCCGGCGACAATCAGCAGCATCGGCCACCAGTGGCCATACCAACCCCAGAACTGTTCCGCGTTGAGGCGTCCGCTCATCAACAGCAGCGCAATCACGCCCACGCCGATCAAGATAATCGGCCCCACCACCGAGGGAACCCTGGGACCGAATGCGTTCACGTATTGAGCCTTCCAGGCGTGGTGCTGCGCCTTCCAGGCCTCGCGCTGCGCGCGCCATGCGGCCTTCTGCTGCTCGCGATGGACCTTCCACTGCGTCTTCGGATCGTAAGGCGGAAACGGTGGAGGTGTGTTGGGTGGGGTGCTCATGATTGTCCTCCCTGGGGATTATGACCTGAGTCCTGTGCGGTGGGTGGAACGCCCGCAGCCGGCGGCGCGCCCTGCGGATACACGCCCGGATATGGACCGGGATAAGGCTGACCCGGATACGGATACTGATAAGGCCCCGGATACTGATACGGATAGCCGCCCTCGGCAGCCAGCGCCGCGCGCTCCGCCAGCTTGAGCAATCCCAGCATAATCAGCAGCAGCGGCCAGAACAGATGCCAGAAATTGCCGATGATGCCCATCTGGTGCAGCAAAGCAAGCACACCCACTAGCAATAAAAAAGCAGGGCCGCGCAGGCGGCGAATCATGATGTAACGGCTCATTTGGAACCTCCTTGAGACTCTTCAATACGGCGCACAATCAGCCAGACGCCCAACGCTATCAGCATCAGCGGCCATGCAAACTCCATGAGGCGGTGATGAAAGATATCCAACTGCCCCATCAGAAACAGTAACCCCAGCGCAATCAGCACAATCGCACCCACGGGCGCATTCTGATGCCAGCAAAACGGCGAAACCGGCGGCAGACCCCCATTCGGGTACGGCGGCGGTGGCGGTGGCACCGCGCCTGACGCGGGAGGCTGATAACCTGCCGGTCCCGCTCCGGGTTGACTTGCATACGGCGGCCGTATCCCCACATTCAGCCGGTTGGCCACCTCGTTCAGGCCGAATGGATCCGGCGCAGGCAGGCCGTCGCGCAATGCCCGCGCCGTGTGGTAGGCCTCAAACGACTGGTAGAAAACCCACGCCGCGATGAAGAGGCCGAAGACCCAGAAGTGCTCGGCAAGGCTGACCAGCACCGCAAAGACCGCCACATGAATGAAGCCTTTGAAGAACTGACCGTTGTACATTGCGCCCACGCCGGGAATCACGCCCAGCGCCGCCGCCGTCGCGGGGTTGGGCCCGCTATGCGGAGGCGATGGAACGAAGGGTGGCTGCGCGCTTCGCCATGCGTTGATGCAGGCGTCGCAGAGAATCTGTCCGCCGGTTACGAGGCGCGTACAGCTTGTGCAAAGCGCCTTGCCGCAGCTCTGGCAGTAGGCGGTGGCATTTACGCCGCTGTGATTTACGCAGTCCATCTTGTGCTCCTTTCCCGTACTGCCTTCAGGGAGCCGCCGGAGTGCGCGGAGTGATTTTCAGTTGCCAGTAAATCCGTGCAGCCGAGCACGGGCCTATCAACCTGCTTGCCCGACTGCTGCGGTTGCGGCGCGGACCGCGGAGCAGCCTCGTTGCCCCCCGGAGCCTCTTGCGACTCGCCCGGAGCTGCGTCTTGCTGCTGCCGTCTTTCCTTGCTCTCGCCCTGATCCTCCGTCGTCTGCTGCAGCTCCCGCACCGTCATCTGCACATCGCGCACCAGCGGCGAGTGGTCATAGAAGCGGATCACCGGCGTCGAAGCCTCGGCAAACTGCCGCTCCACGTAGGAGCGCATCGCCTCCGGCTGCAGGTCGCTCAGCCGCAAGCTGCTCAACCGCACGCCGGTCAGGTTCAGCGTCAAGGCGATCGAGAAGAAGGCCATCGCCGCCGCCATCATCAGGCGCGGCTCCGCCATGCGCCGCAGGCTACCCATAAAGCCCGGATATTGCCAGACCGGAATCGCGATGGGTGCGGGTGCCCCAGGGCCTTCGCTTTTGGGGACCTGGGATGCCAGCCCACAATCCGCTAAGTGCCCCGGACCCGTCTGCGCCAGAATCCTCTCCACCAGCCCCGCCGGTACCTCCGGCTCGTGGGCCAGAAACGCCAGCCACTCGCGACCCTGGCGTGCCTCTTCAAACAGCGCCGCGCAGGCAGGGCAAATGGCCATGTGTGCGGAAAACACCGCTTCGTCTGCGGGCCTCAGCAGCCCGTCCAGCGCCTCCGCCAATACTCTCTCCCACGCCTCGCAGGCGGGGGAGCTCGGATTAAAAATGCGCTCTGTCATTTACATCACCTCATGTTTAGTACGTTCCAGAAGCCGCGCCAGTTCCGCGCGCCCTCGGCTGATGCGGGATTTGACCGTCCCTTCGGGAATGCCGAGCACCTGGGCGATCTCCTTGTAGTCCATATCTTGCAGGTCGCGCAAAATCACCGCCTCGCGCAGGTCAACCGAAACGCGCGCCAGCGCATCCTGCACCATCTTTGCCAGTTGCTTCTTGGCTGCCAGCTCATGTTGCGATGCGCCGCGAGCTACCAGCCGGTCAATCGGCTTCAGATTCTCGGCCTCCTCCCAGCCCTCGTCCAGCGAGTGGGTTGCCCGCTGATTCTTCGACCGCCGGAAGTTGTCCACCAGCAGATTGCGGGTCATGGTAGTAATCCACACCTGCAAGCTGCCCCGCGCCAGATCAAAGCTGCTCAGGTTCGAGTAAATCTTCAGAAAGACATCCTGCGTCAGGTCCTCGGCGTCGGCGGCGTTGCCGGTAAAGCGATAGCAAAGCCCGTAGACGCGACGGTGCTGCGCGCGCACCAGCTCGGCCCATGCGCCGGAATCCCCGTCCATGCAGCGGCGGACGAGTTGTGACCAGTCGGTCTCCAGAGAAGCCGCCTCCCCGCTCACCGGACGCACGGCGTGCGGCAGCGTGTTGACGCCCGGAATCAGCCGTTGCTCTTTGCCGTCTGGTCTCAGCCCCGCGGCGTCTTGCCGCAGCGCCTGCTTGCGCCGCAACGGTTGAGCGGGCTGCGCCCATCCCATCCCGTTCCAGCTTAATGTACCCACGCATTCCATACCGTGCTACTACGCAGGAAATGCGCGGATAGTTCCGCAATGCAATCTGGAGAGCCTCTGAATTACTCGCTGTTTTGATAGGGTACGGCTTTGGCAACTCGTTGAAATACTCTTTTGTGCCTCGGTATTTGAAGGGTACAGGCTTCAGCCCGTACGATAAGCTCTTCATTTACAGTGCGGGCTTTAGCCCCTGCGGGAAGATTTCGTTAAAAATGAAACTTAAGCAGAGCTTCCCAAGGTATGCGAGAGATGCTGTTGTTATATGAGAGATACTGTTGTTATACTTTGATATAATATTCCAGTAGAGGTTTCCTCATGTACACCACCAACCTGCGCAAAGTCGGCGGCTCGGTCATGCTGGCCGTTCCGCCCGTTCTTCTGGACCAGCTTCACCTCAAAGCGGGAACCACGGTGGCTTTGGCCGTCGACGGCGAGCGCCTGGTCGTGCAAACCCGCCCCAGGCCCCGCTACACGCTGGAAGAGCTGCTGGCCAAATGCGATCCGGAGTGTGCGAACGAGGAAATATCTGAGGAAGACCGCCTCTGGATCAATCTGCCGCCGGTAGGACGCGAGCTATGAAACGCGGCGATATCTACCTGGTCTCGCTCGACCCCAGCTTCGGTCACGAACAGCAGGGCACTCGCCCGGTTCTGGTAGTTTCCCCGGACGGATTCAACGCTCTCACCCGCGCTCCAATCGTAGTGCCCATCACCACGGGAGGGAACTTCGCCCGCATCGCCGGGTTCACGGTTTCATTGACGGGTGCGGGAACACGAACCACGGGTGTGATCCGCTGTGACCAGCCGCGCCCCGTGGACCTTGGAGTCCGCAACGCGAGAAAGCTCGAACGCGTTCCGTCAGCGATTCTGAATGAAGTGCTGGCTTTGCTCGCCACGCTCTTCGAGTAGCCAATCAAGCCCTACTGTATGCTGTAACCTTTCCCGCCCCAGCGCATCTCATACCCACAGGCCCGAAAGCCTACGGCCCAGGAGCTTCCCATGCACGGCACACCCGCTCTGCGCAACGTCTTTGCTTCACTGCTAATCGCCACGCTCTCTGCCGCCTTCTGCCGCGCAACCACCGCTCCACTTCCCCCCGCCCGGCAGGACGCGCCGCTCGCCGCTTCGTCCGGCAGGCAGACGGCCGTCTTTGCCGGCGGCTGCTTCTGGGGTACGCAGTCGGTCTTTGAGCGCGTCAAAGGCGTGCTCGCCACCACCGTCGGTTACTCCGGCGGATCAGCCTCCACCGCGACCTACAGCCAGGTCACCACCGAGACCACCGGCCACGCCGAATCCGTTCGCGTCGTCTTCGATCCCTCCAAGATCACCTACGGCCAACTGCTGCGCGTCTTCTTCTCCGTCGCCCACGACCCCACCCAGCTCAACCGCCAGGGACCGGACATCGGCACCTCCTACCGCTCGGCGATTTTTTATGCGAATGAGGAGCAGCGCCAGATCAGCCTCGCCTACATCGCGCAACTCGACGCCGCCCGCGTCTTCCCCAAGCCCATCGTCACCCAGGTCGTTCCGCTCAAAGGCTTCTATGACGCCGAGAGCTACCACCAGGATTACGCGCTGCACAATCCCGGCAACCCCTACATCCAGGTCTGCGACCGCCCCAAGATCGAGGCGCTGAAGAAGCAGTTTCCCGAGCTCTTCCAGGAGTACAAGGGCAAGTGAAGGTCTACTACAAATATAAATTCATGTTTTGCCTAATCAAACCTTGCGCCTGTAAACAAGAATGATTACAATATGGAAATGAAGAGCGCCGAACTCAAACGGTGGCTGGCCAAACTTGGGGCGAGCTTCGAACCGGCCAAGGGATCTTATTTCCATGTTTACCTGAACGGAAAGCAATCGATCATTCCCATGCATCAGAAAGATCTTCCGAACGGGACGGTCGAGGCTATCAAAAAGCAGCTAGGATTGAAATAGCGAAGGAGACGCGGTGAAATTTCCTGTCAAACTCAGCAAGGAGCCGGAAGGCGGTTACACGGTTACATTTCCTGATATTCCGGAGGCTATCACCTGCGGCAAAAGTATCGAGGACGCTCTTTACCACGCCAAGGACGCCCTGGAGTCTGCCATGGACTTCTATTTCGACGACCGCCGTCCCGTCCCCGCCCCGTCCAAGCCCAAGCGCGGCCAGCCGGTGGTGACCTTGCCTGCCAGCCTGTGCGCGAAGATTCTGCTCCTCAACGAAATGCTGCGCCAGAAGGTGCCTCCCGCTGAACTGGCGCGACGCATCGGCACCACTCGCCAGGAAGTGAACCGGCTTACGAACATTCGCCACACCAGCAAGATCGACCGCATCGACGCAGCTTTGCAGGCGCTGGGAAAATCTCTCGTACTGAAAGCGGCTTGACTCGCGGCAGCGTAAACCGGCGAGATTCCTCGCTATCTCACCCCAGCTTCACAAAGCGCAGCGCCGCCGAGTTCATGCAGTAGCGCAGGCCGGTCGGCGGCGGCCCGTCATCGAAGACGTGGCCCAGATGCGCGTCGCAGCGGCGGCAGGAGACGGCGTCGCGCTCCATCCCCATGCTTGAGTCGCTGGAGGTTTCGATATTCTCGCGCGCGATCGGCTGCCAAAAGCTGGGCCAGCCGGTGCCGGAGTCGAACTTGGTCTCCGAGCTGAACAGCGCCGTATCGCAGCAGATGCAGCGATAGATGCCGCGCTCGTGCAGATTCCACGTCGCGCCGGTGTAGGCGCGCTCGGTGCCCGCGCGGCGCGTCACCTCATACGAGATCGGCGAGAGCTGGCTGCGCCACTCGGCGTCGGTTTTGACAACGCGGGCAACCATCACTTTGCCGGTCTTCTGGCCGTTGGCCGCAAACTCGACAATCGTCACACTGCCCGGTCCGCGAGCGGCAAAGACCGATTGCGAGCCGACATTCGCCGCGCGCCAAAGTCCGTATGCCGCGCCGCCCGCCGCCGCGACAATGAATCCGCGCCGGCTGAAATTCACAATTCCGCTTTCATTCCGGGTTGGAACATGCTTTTGGCGATGATTCTTCATGAGCCTTCCTTTCTGAAGTTGGGTTGACTCTATCCGAAGGTAAAGGCGAAGGCCTGCACATCCGGTGCAAGAAATTCAATGCGAAAAACGCGATCTCTAACGCCGCTCTTCTGCCGGATCAGTTGATAGAGACGGCTCTCGGTCACTGTGCCGTAGCCCTCGGCGTCGCAGTCAGCGCCGTGGTCCTCTCCGGGCGGCTTGCCGTCCAGCGTCACGCGGAAGCGCAGCGGTTTCCCGTCGCCTACCGGTCCCAGAACCAGATGCAGATCACGCGCATGAAAACGGAAGACGATGCCGCCGCCCGCGTTGAGCAGCGTAGCAATTTGACCCTCGTCCTTCCAACGGCCCGTGAGCGCCCACTCATTCAGCTTGAGCTGCGCGGGCGCGCGATAGAGCTGTGGCGCGTCCTCGTTGAAGCCGCCGGGAGAAGCAAAGTTCTCGGCGCGCAAGTAACCGATGTAGGTCTCCGGCGACTGCGCGCTCTGTGCGTCTGCCGCGGCCTCCGCGCCCGTGGCGGCGACATTGATGACGGAAGCGGGCGGTGGCTGATGGTTGCGCTCTTCCAGCAGGCCGCGAATCCACCTCTCGGACTGCTCGTAGTCGCCCTCGCCGAAGTGGTGATAGCGCACACGGCCCGTGGCATCGATAAAGTAATGCGCCGGCCAGAACTGGTTGTGGAAGGCGCGCCAGAGGCGATAGTCGTTGTCCATCGCGATGGGGTAATCCACGCCCAGATCGCGCACCGCCTTGCGCACATTGGCTTCATCCTTCTCGAATGGAAATTCCGGCGTGTGAATGCCGAGAATCACCAAGCCACTGTCCTTGTACTTGATCTTCCAGGCCTTAACTTCAGGCAGAGAACGCAGACAGTTGACACAGGAGTAGGTCCAGAAATCGACGACCACCACCTTGCCCAGCAGCGACTCGCGAGTCAGCGACGGCGTATTAATCCAGGCCGTTGCGCCGCTCAGATCGGGCAGTGTTTGCGGCACGCCATCGGCATCGCCGCCCGCCGACATCATCATTGACGGATTGTCGTTAATGGTGATTGTCTGCTCAATCTTCGGCGGCGCGGCCCATGTCACCAGCCGCTGCTCAAAGTGCGCCGGACCGGCCAGCGAGAGCCGGGTGAGAATGCCACGGTCCAAGCCGAATGCAGCCGCAGCCACGCCAGCCAGGATGGCAACTCCGAGAAGGCGGCGAATCCACGCCTCGGCGCCGAGCGAGCGCTTCATCGCCTTAAAGACGCGGCCTCCGGCAAGCAAGGCCAGCGCTAGCGAGGTGGCTGCTCCGGCGGCGTAGGCCAGCAGCAGGATAGCTGTGCGGGTGCTGGCACCGCTCAACGCGGCCGCAGTGAGAATCAACCCAAGAATCGGCCCCGCGCAGGGCGTCCACAGCAGCCCAGTGGCTATGCCCAGCACAAATGAGTTGACCACGCTACGGCTGGAATCATTGCCCCGCGAGAGTCTGCCGCCTAACTGCACCAGCGGGCGCGTGAGACGCTCGGCCAGTGAGGAAAAAACCAGCATGAGGCCGAAGAGCGCGAAGAGAATCAGGGCCGCAACCCGCCCAAAACGATTGGCGCTCGCCGCCCATGAGCCTCCCACCGCAGCCAAGCTGGCCACCAGCGTGAAGGCCGCCGCCATGCCGGCCAGCAACGGCAGGCCGCTCCGGCGGAAGGGCTGGTCAGAGCGCGCGAAGACGAAGGGAAGCACCGGTAAAATGCACGGGCTGAGAATGGTGAGCGCGCCGCCAAAATACGCAAGGAAAAGCAGAATCATCAAACCGCATCACTCCTTCTGACCGCGCGCAAGGGGAATACGCCGCGTACTGTATGAGACTCTGATGAGCCGACAAAAGATACAGAAGATGCACAAGGCGGGAACCGCGCCGCCCGGTTCCGCGTATCATTCTCTGAGCGCCCTCCCCCGGTCGCCTTGGATCATGCAAACATTCTCTGACACACTCGGCCAGGTCTACCGTGCCATCATGGCCAACAAGTTGCGCTCCTTTCTGACCATGTTTGGGATCGCCTGGGGCGTTTGTTCTCTGCTGGTGCTGGTCGGCCTGGGCGAGGGCTTCCGTTCGGGGCAGCGCAAGCAACTGGCCAACTATGGCAACGACATGATCTCCATGGGTAACGGCACGATTCCCGCGTTGGTCAACCAGCACACCGGGATGCGCCCCTACCAACTCACACTGGGCGACGAGGCTGCCTTGCGCGCCGCTCCGGAGATTCGCGCCGTTACCGCCTCCCTCGGCCGCAGCGACCTCTACGAGGTGAGCGCCTGGGCCAACAGCTCAGGCACGGTGATGGGCGTGGAGCCAAACTTTCCGGAGATTCGCTTTGTGCCCATCGCCGAGGGCCGCTTTCTGAATGAGCGGGATCTGGCCGAGCGCCGCCGCGTGGTTGTGCTGGGTTCCAAGGGTGCCACGATTCTCTTTCCCGGACGGCCCATGCTGGGAGAAACCATCACCATCAACGACATCAGCTTCACCGTCATCGGCCGCGTGCAGTTTATCGGCCACGGCAACAACGACTATGACAACCAGAAGGTCTACATTCCACTCACTACCATGCAGGAACTGTACGCGATGAAGGGCGATAACATTGCCCGCGATGCGCTTAGCAATATTCAGTACCAGCCCGCCATCAAGGGCTACTCCGTCGCCGCTAAGATCGCGGCGCACCGCATCATTGCCAGTCGCCACGGCTTCGATCCCTCGCTCAGTGACGCCTTCAACGAATGGGACAGCATCCGGTCGGCAGAGATGGTCGATACCGTCTTCTCCGCCATGGACATCTTTCTCGGCGGAGTGGGCATTGTGACGCTGGGCCTGGGAGCGGTGGGCATCATCAACATCATGCTGGTCTCGGTCAGCGAGCGCACCCGCGAGATCGGCCTTCTCAAAGCCATCGGCGCCACCAAGCGCAGCATCATGACGCAGTTCTTCTGGGAAGGGTTGCTGCTGACCGCCATCAGCGGCATCATCGGCATTGTGGTTTCTGCGGGGTTTATGGGCGTCTTGCAGCATTTTTTCACCGACAAGATGCCGGGGTGGGAGCCGCCGCGACTGGTTCCATGGTCAGCCGCGCTGGCCCTGGTTTCATTGACGCTTTGCGGCATTGCAGCCGGCTTGTATCCGGCCGGCAAAGCCGCCGCGCTGGACCCCATCGAGGCGCTGCGCAGAGAGTGAGAAAAGCTGCTTTTGGCTATTAGCCATTAGCTTTTGAGACGCCGCCTGATTATGTTGGTTTCATGTAACTTCTGGTTTTGAAAAAGTGCAATTGGTTTTGAATTCTAGTTTGCCAGCTTCTAGCTACAAGCTAAAAGCTAGGAGTGCCCCATGTTGAAAGACATTCTCGCGCAGGCCTGGGAGGCGATGGTCTACAACCGCCGCCGCACCGCCATCACCATGATCGGCATGGCGTGGGGAATTGCCACGGTGGTGCTGCTGCTGGCTTATGGCGCGGGCTTCAGCCGCGCCATCGAGAACATCTTCGCCAACTGGGGAACCAATGTCATCGGCTTTTTTCCCGGTCGCACCAGCGAGCAGGCCGGCGGAGACAAGGCGGGCGCGCGTGTACGCCTCACCCTCGACGACGTGGACCGCGTCTACAACGCCGTAGCCGGCATCAATCACATCTCGCCGATGGCCGAACTGAACGCCACCGTGCAAGACGATCTACACACCTACACCTGGAATGTCGATGGCGTCCAGCCAGTCTTTCAGGACATCTGGAAGCTGGACATGGACCAGGGACGCTTCTTCAACGGCGCGGAAGATCAGCAGCGGGCGCACGTCTGCGTCATCGGCTCGGAGTCCAAGCTCAAGCTCTTCAGCGGCGGCTGGGCGCTGGGAGAGTCCATCCGCCTCAACGGCGTCCTCTTCACCATCGTCGGCGTGCTCAGCCCCCGCATCCAGCAGGGAGACAATGATGACAGCAACCGCCAGATTTACGTGCCCTTCAGCACCATGAGCGACCTGAAGGACACCAAATACCTGGACGGCGTCTGGTTCAACTATGGCGGCAGCAGTGAAGAGGCCGAGAAGAGCCTGCGCGCCACCATGGGCGCTACCCACCACTTTCGCCCCACCGACAAGCGGGCCATCTTTGTGGCCAACCTGATGACCCAGTTGGAGCAGTTCAGAATGCTTTCCATCGCGCTGGAGGCGCTGCTGACCATGGTGGGCGCGCTGACGCTGGGCATCGCCGGCATTGGACTGATGAACATCATGCTGGTCAGCGTGCAGCAGCGCACCCGCGAGATCGGCGTGGAAAAGGCGCTGGGCGCGCAAAAGCGCCACATCCTCACGCAATTTCTGGCCGAGGCCTTCGCCATTACCGCGGTGGGCGGCGCGGCTGGCATCGCGCTGGCTTATCTGGTCTCCGCGATCGTGGGAAAAATCACCTTTTACAGCGCCGTGGCCCAGCACGCCGGCGACACCGACATTCGCCTCATCATCTCGCCCATCTCCATCATCGTGGCCACGGTGATCCTGGCCATCACCGGCCTGGTCAGCGGCATGATCCCCGCCGTCCGTGCCGCCAACCTTGACCCCATCGAGGCGCTGCGCTACGAGTGATGCCGCTCTCTCTTCCGTCACAGTTGAGCAGCACTCAAGGCAGCGGCCGGTAGTGCAGTATCCACTCTTCCTGCGCCCGCGTATCCGGCACCGGACAGCCGCGGGCAATGGCAATCGCCGTCAAAGCCGCCCTGGCTTGCCAGCCCATATGGATGAGCGCGCAAGCCGCTACCATTGTGGATCTGCCTATGCTGCCCCGGCAATGGACGCCCACAACCTCCCCGTCGCTGAGGCGATCCGCCAATCCGGCGATGAAGATGCGGAAGAAGGTCGTACTCGGCGGTGTACATGCGTCGGGCATCGGATAGGAAAGGAATAGCAATCCGACCTGCTCGGCAAGACGACCCTCCAGAGAGAGACCCATCGAGGTGGCCTCATCCGCTTCGAGCAGCGATATCAGGGTATCAATCCCCTTGTTCCTCATGAGCAGCAGCTCATCGTGGAGTCCGCGTCCGCCCGACGGGCAGTGAACGATCGCCAGCGGCACGGGTGGATTGCCTCTGATCCAGTAAATATCCTTCATGCGCTCAGACTCCTACAAACAGTGTGACGCGAGCGCAGACGCTGGGGACTCCAAGGTGATGCAAGGCTCCTTCTTTGAGGAGTGGAATCAGTTTATCGAACTCAGAGCTGGAGTGGATACGGAAAGTGCAATATTTGCCACAAGGCTGCTGTGCTCGCAGACGCGTGGAAGGCTAAGCCTGCTTAGCGGAAGTGCTCCCAACCCTGCGCTCCCAGCGACTGGCGGCCCCGCTCTGTAATAAGCGTGATTGTCGATCGGTCGGCGCGGGCTTTTACGATGCGGCCTATGTTGGTAACCTGAACGCCGGCGATGGAGCTTGGCATGCGCACCGCGGTGGGAGCAGTAAAGAGCAGTTCGTAGTCTTCGCCGCCGTGCAGGGCCTGGGCCGGAGTTGCTCCTGAAGCCATCGGTATGAGTCTCTCATCGACCTCGGCGGCCACGCCGGACTCCTCGCAAATATGAGTCAAATCGGTGGAGAGGCCGTCACTGAGGTCGAGCGCGGCTGTGGCCAGACCGCGCCTTTGTAGCCAGAGACCTTGCGCGATACGCGGCTGTGGGTAAAGGTGCGGGGCCAGCAGCGCGACCAGCTTTTTGGGAATGCGTGGCGGGTTGCGTCTGCTGGACGAAGCCAGTTCGGCCAATCGAGCCAGTCCGGCGGCGGCTCCGCCCAGTGTGCCAGTGACGTAGAGCAGATCGCCGACTCGTGCGCCGGAACGTAGCAGGGCTTGGCCACGCGGCACGGCGCCGACCAGCACAATGTCGGCCACGGCGACAGTTGATTCGGCCAAATCGCCGCCTGCGAGCGGGGAATCATACCTCTCGGCTAGGGCAAAAAATCCGTCCATAAAACGCTGCATCCAACCCTGTTTTCTGCCATCAGCCACCGTCAGCTCGCACGGCAAGCCCAAGGAAAGAAAAGCTGCCACGGGACGCGCACCCATCGCGGCCAGATCGCTCATGCCGCGCGCCAGAGCGCGATGGCCGACGGACTCCGGAGAGTGCCAATCGAGGCGAAAGTGGCGTCCGGCAAGCGACAGATCCGTCGTCACAGCCAGTTCTTCGCCCTTACGCACAGCCAGCAGAGCGCAGTCGTCGCCGATGCCGAGACGAATGCCGCCACGAGAGCCACGCGCCGCCCGACGCCGAATCGCGTTTAGCAGGGCGAGCTCGCCGCTGCCGCAGGTTGTTCCGGAATGGGACTGCTTCATCCGCACCTTCTGAGAATAGGGCAAAACGGCGGTTTCATGCCGAATTCTCCTCGAGCCACAGCCATTTTGCACCGATTTTGCACCAATGTCGGCACGATTCCATGCGCGGTATTTCATTGACTGAGCTGGCCGCAATTTGTTAACCTTGACAGACGTTCCAGATATTCGCCCGTTGGGCGCGTGTGTTGTTTTGGGGCTGGAAGGCTCCCGTAATCTTTGGCTTTTGTTGGGTAGACGGCGAATTGCGACCCTGCCTGTAGCAGGGATGAAAGGCGAAAATGCTGCGCAAGCGCTATTACATTCTATTTGTCGCCAGGGACGAGGACGGGCGGATTCGCAAGATTCCCCTGCCGCTTCGCTATGTATATGGATTTGTGGCCGCGGCGCTTATTGGAACCTTCACCATCGTGGGACTGGCTGGCTCTTACACCCGGATGCTGCTGAAGACCGAGAGCTTCAACCAGCTTCGCCAGGACAAGGAAAGCCTCAGCAAAAACTACAAACAGATGGCGCAGATTGCACACGACCGCAATGTGCAGGTGGCCTCGCTGGGTGCCTTGGCCAATGAAGTAACCGCGCTCTACGGACTGCGGCAGAACCGGCTGGCCAAGCCCGCAGCAGCCAGCGCCGCCGTCGAATCTGCGCCCGCCAGCATGACGGTGACAGACGACCCAGACCAGCAGCAGGTGAAGCTCTCCCTGGATACGTTTTATACCTTGCGCACACAGGCCATGTCGGGACGCGTCTCGCGCGCCCTGGAGGGCGGCCTATCGCCCAACTTTGCCGGCGACTGGACGGAACTGGCCGATGCGCCCTCGCTGTGGCCGCTGGAAGGCCGCGTGGGATCGAGCTTCGGTGAGCGTCAGGATCCGATCAACGGTGAAGGCGCCTTCCACTCCGGTATCGATATTGACGCACCCACCGGCACTCCGGTGCGCGCCGCCGCCGACGGAGACGTAACCGGAGCCGCAATGAATGTCGGCTACGGCCGCGAGGTGGTGATCGACCACGGCCATGACGTAATGACGGTGTACGGGCATCTTTCCGCCATGGCGGTTGTACCCGGCCAGCACGTGGTCCGCGGCCAGGTGATCGGTTTCGTGGGCCAGTCGGGCCGCGCCACTGGTCCGCACCTGCACTATGAGGTGCGCGTCCACAAGGTTCCGGTCAATCCGCACAAATATCTGCGCACCTCTTACGAGCAGATTGCCTTCAGCGAGTTTGACTCCTCCGCGCAAGCAAACTAAGGCATACGAAGCAACAAATTCACCTTCGGCTCCCGGCAGCATGGGAGCCGAAGGTGTTTTCAGGGTGCGGAGACGGCTGCTGCGGGCGTGCCGGCGCTGGTGCTGAATAGTGCGCGATCCACCGTCGCCGTCACCACCACACGATCGCGCTTGTGCGTGACTTCGGCGGTCTTCAGCAGTTCTTTCAGACCGTTGTTTTCGGTCTTATCGGAGAGCGAAATGGTGAAGCCTCGTGCCAGCATAATCAGCGTCTCTAGCGCGGCAGCCTGACGGGTGGCCACCGCCTCGCTGGGAGCAAGCTCTTCCACTCTCAGGTGCAGCGAGCCGGTCCAGCGCAAACTGGCGATGATGGTAGAGTCAGCCTCCAGGGGCAGCGACAAGCCCAGCACGTTGATGGTGCCACTCTCGTTGAAGGGCAGCCCAATCTGGCCCACGCCCCAGGCCAGCGAGAGCAGCGGCACCTCGTGGTAGTGGCGGCTGAGCAGCGTGGAGCCGGCAAAAGGCCAGGCGGCGGTCGAGTGCCGGTCGAGCATGGAGTGGATCTGCTCCGGCGTCGGCGTGTTGGAGACGGCCACCATGTCGTAGCCGATCTGCGCCACGCGCACGGTGCGGCCCTCGGAGGGAATGTTGTAGATGGTGTGGCCGGCGTAAGATTCGCGGCTGGCGGCATGCGTGTCAAGCCATGCGTTGAGCCGCTGGCCGGTAATCTTGCCCACCAGCACCATCGAATAGGCCACCGGACCGTTGGGTCCGCTGGGGTCCGCCATGCGATGCAGCGCAATCGCCGCCTCGTCCAGGTCGCGCTCCGGGTCGATGCCGATCGCGTCGATGAACTGCTGGTATTCGGCGGCACGCTGCGGCGGCTTGGGATTCTTGGGCAGAAAGGCGCGCACTGGCTTGATGTTGATGTAGATGATGCCGTCCGACTCTGGCAGAAGCCGCGCGGCCTCCGGCGGAGCCTTGGAGCGCAGGAAGATGGCCACGGCCAGAAATACCAGGACCGCGGCCACCACCAAAAGCGTTCTGCGCGTGCGTCGGTTCATGAAATGCCGTCAGAGATACAGTATCACCTGAGGCAAGATAACCCAAAAATCAGTCTCCATGTGTAAGTTTCAACATGATCGCGACAAGCATGGTCATATCACAAGAATATTTTGACGACGTATAGCCAACCGACCGGCTTGTACAGTAGTATTTTTTCAATCACCCGGAAGCCGGAAGCGGCCTTGAAAGGTTGGCAACATCCTTGACATCGGCAATTGGTATGCCCTTGGCTCGGCTGAGATGATTTCAGGATTTGCATTTTGTTCCAACCCCTAAGGGCTGGATGGAGGACAGTTTGTCACGCAAGAACTTCTGGATCGGTATCGCCTGTTTTTTCTTTGCAGTTTTTCTTGTTCCACTTACTTTCGCCAAGCCCAAGTTGACGGAGTACGCCGAACGAAAAGCGAGCGAATGCGCAGTCACGGCGCAAAGGTCTGGCCTCGTCATTGGAGTTCAGCCCATCGAGAACAGTTATGAACAACTAACTCTTTTTAACATCGATCTGAGTTCCAAAGGCTATATTTCCGTCTATATTGTCTTGGAGAACGGGTCAAGCCGCGACAGCTTTCTTTTCGACAAAACAGACATTGGATACGCTACCATTCCAAGGGATGGCGGTGGATCGTCTCAGGCAGGCTCTGCGGGGCTGGATGTCATCAAGCTGATAAGTGGGTCCTTGAAGATTCAGGAGATTCTATTGAAAAAGCAGGTGCACAGCATGACTCTTTCTCCAGGTGAATCTGTCCACGGCTTTCTGTACATCCCCGTTTCCGCGGGTGCGTCCAGGCAAAAAGTTCACTTGCAGGTTCCAATTATCAAGGCTGGAACAAGCGAAACGCACGTTTTGAATTTGATCTTTTAGGAGAATCGTCATGAGTGAAAATCGTCGTTCTTTGTATTTTTCCATGTTAATGATTTTGCTGGCAGCATTCGTGGTGTGTATCGCAGCACACGGGCAGCCTCCGCAAAGTCCTTTACCCGCGGATCCGCAATTGAAGGTGAGTGCGGCATTGGTTCTAACGCCGGAATTATGCGCCACCAAAACCAAGAAGGGAAAATGGGGAATTAATCAGGAGAATTTCCCTATTGGCGACGCTGTATGCAAGCAACTTTGGCCAGCCCTCAACAAAATCTTTTTCAGCCTGGCTCTCATTTCCGATGTTAGCAAGGCCGGAGATGCCCAGTTGGTATTAACTCCCGTACTCGGTGATGTGGGAGTGACACAAAAGGCAACTGCCTTTCAGTCGCGGGAACTTGTTGTACAACTGGAATGGACGGTAAAGGACAAATCTGGCAAGACGATATGGGTTGAGACTGTTCAAGGGTCGGCGAAGCATCATATGGGCAACGCATTCACGTATAAAAAGAACCTGAATCTCATCGTGGATGATTCGGTAAAAGATGCGGTCGATCAATCCGTAAGCAAGATGGCAGCTTCCGCCGAATTGCAGAAATATGCAGCCTCTCTCTCCAGGTAAACTCTCAGGATAAAAGGGGCGGTTTGCATAGCATTCTATAAATGCGGTAGGCCGAGTCGACAACTCTCGGCCTGCCTAACTTGCCTATCACCGAGCGACGGACTGCTCCAGTTCAGCATGAATTCTTATCGTTCCTCCGGTAACAGCAATAGTCTTTATCCAGGGTTCACAGCCTTTCTGCTTGACGACAATCTGATGGCTGCCGGAAGTAACGTCGACCGTTGAAGGAGTATTGCCGGCAGCCGTTCCGTCAATTTGGATTTCCGCGCCAGAGGGCGAGGAATCGATCGTCAGCTTGGCATGGGTGACAACTGCATTGGGTGACGGAAGAGCTGGCGCGGTCGCAGCGTGATCGGTCTGGAATTTTGACAAATCCAAGCGCATATCTCCATCGATAAACACCGTGATGACCGTCCCCTTGGGATAAATTGTGTCTTCGCCATGCATTAGCAGAAAGAAAGGCGCAGACACCGCCGGTGCATTTTCCATCACCGCGAGCATTCCTTCCGTGTGCGATTCACCGCTCGACGAGCGCGATCCTCTCAGGTGGACCTTTTCATTGTCCGCAAGCGACATTATGTCGATGTTAAAACTCAGTCTTCCAGCCCGTCCCATTCGCCTCTTTGCTTCCGCATCTGTGACGGTGCCAGTCACGACGGTTCCGCGACGCAGAACAGTAACTCCGTCAACTTCGATATCGTCCATAACCTGAAATGAAATAAGCTGGCCTGGTGTTGCATTTGCCGAGCTGAGTTCCTGAATCAGTCCCAGCTTTACGGGCGTTCCATCATCCAGAATGTGATCTTCATCAGAGGGCTGGGCAGTGGCCGTCGATGTGGGCTGGATGGTTTGCTGCGCGAAGAGGCATGCCGCCAACAGTGGAAACAGCGCGTACAACACAAAACTCTTTCTCATAAATCTGCTCCTTGCATATAGTAGGTGCCATTGCCGAGGCCTTAACGAATTTGTTCATCGATTCATTTCAATGATCTAAACTTGTGTGAAATACGGCAGAATTGAGTCCGCACGAGATGTTATGGAGGCCCTATATGCTCCAACTCGGCATTAAGAGGCATAGTTCCGCCCGCGGCATCGAGCGATTTCAACCATATCTTATAGCCCTTCTTGATGACGACAATCTGATGGCTGCCGGGAGCTACAGATACTGTCGAGGGAGTATTGCCGACAAAAGCTCCATCAATTTCAATATCGGCGCCAGCAGGAGTGGAGTCGATGACAAGCGAAACCGGAGCGGGCGGCGGCGGAGCGATGGCCATGGGAGCGATGGTTGCAGGTACGTCCTTGAATTTGTCCATATTCAAATGAACGTCGCCATCAACAAAGGCCGTGATCTGTGTGCCCTGGTGAATAATAATATCCTTACCGTGAGGGAAGAGCATCAACACCGCGGCGGGCGGAAAGGCCGCGGTCATGATCGTCATTCCATCGCTGGATGTACCGAGACGGTGAGCGCCTTTGGATTCATTGGTCGCCCGCAAAGCGACCTTTTCCTGATCCGCAAGCCGAATAAAACTGAGGCTGACATCCAACTTGCCGGCGCGCCCCATGCTCTTCTTGTGTTCGGCATCCGTGACAAGGCCAATCGCAGTTGTTCCTTTCTTTATCACGGCCACACCGTAGACGTTCACATCTTCCAGCACTTCAAAAGGAACCTGGTCTCCACTGTGCGCATCCGCGGAGGATAAGTTCATGCTGAGCTGGAGTTTGACCGCCGTACCGTCGAGAAGGGTGTCCTGAGAAGAAATCTGCGCGGGCACGGCTTGCGAGAGAGTTGTCTGCCGGATAGCAACTGCTTCTGGAGACTGCGCCGTTTGCGCAACCAGCAGAGGGCAAAGAGCCAGAAGCGCCGCCGCGAGAATCATTTTACGCACAAGTCTACTCCTTACGATTCAAAACTTATCGATCAGCCAAGCGATGACGGGCCAAACCATTATTGAGTTGGAGTCTGCTCCAGTTCGGCATTCAGATGAATGGTGCCTCCGGTGACGTTGAGGGTCTTGTTCCAATCGGTAAAGCCTTTTTTCGTGACGGCAATCTTATGGCTGCCGGAAGCAACTGTGACCGTGGATGGCGTATTGCCGACAAATGCGCCGTCTATTTCAACATCGGCTCCGGCTGGGGAGGAGTCGATGACAAGAGTCGCCTGAACTACAGCCGGAACAGCAGGTGCCTGATTCTGTGCGGGGGACGTTGGGGCGTCTGTAAAGTTTGCCATATTCAGGTGCATATCGCCCTCTACAAAAGCTGTGATTTCGGTTCCTTCTGGAATCGTGATGTCTTTGCCGTGAACAAAAAGGAGCAAGGGGGCAGCCGGGAAAAATACAATCGCCGTACCCACGATTCCTGCTGTCATTGCTCCGACGTGCCCGCCCCCTTTGTTATCCTGCATTGCGCGAAGAGCCGCCTTCTCCTGATCCTTGAGCCGAACATAGCTGATGGATACATTCAACTTGCCCCCCCGTCCCATGCTCTTCTTGGCCTCGGCCTCTGTTACTGTGGCAATCGCCGTCGAGCCTTTGGGGATGACAATTACATTGTCCACGCTGACGTCTTCAACAACTGCAAAGGGAACCTCTTGGTTAACCTTCGCGTTTGACGAGGAGATTGTCTCGCTGAGGCGGAGTTTGATGGGAGTGCCATCCATGAGTGTGTGGGGTGATAATGGCGCTGATGGCACGGCTTGTGGCTGCTGAGCAACAAGCAAAGGGAAAATTGCAAAAAGCACAAATGCGAGAATGAAATTACGCACAAGCCTACTCCTTACGATTCAAAACCGGCCAAAACACCTGGGGGTATCTGAGGGATTATTCACCGAACCCCCTGCGAAGCGCAAGAAGATTATGGGGGCGGGCAAGGCTGGGCGGGCAGGTGGGCGCGGATTCCGACTCTGGGTTGATGGATATACCCAGGTCCCAAATGCGGGACCTGGGGCACCCACTTCTAGCTACTGCGCGTCGCTCACGCTGAGGCAGTAAATCTTCCAGATGCTGCCCTCGGCGGGGTCGCGCGGCTTGGGCGGCAGCACGCCATACTCGCCTTTGCCGAGGCTGAGGTTCATGGTGAGCTGGTAGACGCGCGGGGCAATCTTCTCCGACGAATAGGCGACGGCGTTCTTGTCCAGCTCGTCATTCTCCTTGGTTGCGGCGCTGGAGGCGATGGGGAAGACGCGCTCGTTGGATTTGACCTGCAGCCGCAGCAGCCGATACTCGGCGATGGTGCGGTTCTCCGGCAGATAGACGGCCAGGGTGAGCGGGAGGGTGGCGTTGAGGGGGGCTTTGGAGCCGACGATGTGGCCATTGGTGCTGCGCGCGCCGATGTCCTTGACGCCCAACCCAAACCCGCCGAGCTTTGCACTCACAATCTCAGAGGAGATCGGCTTCCAAGCGCCGCTGGCATCCTTGAAGTAGACGCCGACGAGGTCGATGCCGGGGGGCAGAGCCGGCTCGGCGGGCGCGGGTGGCGGAGGCGGCGCGGGTGCCACGACGGGCGCGGGCGGCGGAGGTGGGGGTGGAGGCGGCGCGGGTGCAGCCGGAGGAGGAGCGGGGGCGGCGGGAGCGGGCGGCGGTGCGGCGGCGGCCTTGACCACGATGGCCGAGACCACCTTGTCGCTGGCACCGGCGCTCTTGAGCGCAATCAGCCCGTCGGGCGAGACATCAAAGCTGCCCGGCTGCGCGTTGATGGTGGTGATAATCAGATCATCCGACATTCCGGCCTTGACCAGCTTGATGACGGAGTCGTTGTTGAGCGCCTGCTGGGCAAAGAGCAGGGGCGTGATGGCCAGCAATGCAACCGCGAGGATATTCTTGCGCACGAGCATCTCCTTTGAGAACCGCGAAAATCGCCTAACACCGGACAACAGAATCATCCACCTCGAAGCCTGCCTTTCGCAAGTGGATTCTCTTCGGCACCAACCGGGCGCACGCGGCGGCGGCGCACAAAGCCGGGTTGCTGCCGTGGTTCCCACCCTTTCCGCAAAACAAAGCGGAAAGGATGGGGCACGCTAGTGAAGAAAATTTTGAGTTTGACTCTTAGCGGCCGATGACCAGCACGGTGAAGCTGCCGGGGAGAACGGCGGGGCGTGGGCGGGGGGTGGCGGCGGTTGGCTCAGGACGCGGGCCGAACTCGGCGGCGAGCAGGTAGACGCGGTCGGCGGCGGAGTCGTAGGCGATGGTGCGCGCGCTGCGTTGCGTGGGCAGCTCCTCGATGGAGGGATAACCGGGGGCGCCGGCGTTGATCACAGAAAGTGTGCCTGTGCCGCCGTTGGGGGCAAAGGCCAGCTTGTGGGCGGCATCCCATTCGGCACCGTCAGGACCATCGCCGATGACGGCGGTGGCGAGCGATTTGCCGGTCTTGGCATCGGTCACGGCCAGCTTTTTGCCGTCACAGGCCGAGAAGAGCCGGCTGCCGACGATGTCGAAGGCCAGACCGCTGGGCGATTCGCAGTTGGCAATCGGCCATTCGGCAGTGAGCTTATTGGTCTTGGCGTCGAGGCGAACAATCTCGTTTTTATCCTCTATATTGACAAAGATCGTGCCCTTGCCATCGACGGCGGCGAACTCCGGCTTGCCGGGCAGCGGGATGGTGGCGATGACCTTCTGCTGGGCGGCGTCAATGACAGTTGCGTCCTTGCTGCGGCCGTTGAATGCCCAGACGGTCTGCGTGGCCGGCTCAAAGTTGATGGCGTCGGGGTTGGTTCCGGCGGGGATGGAAGCCACTGTCGCCAGCGTGGCGCGGTCAAAGACCACCACCGCGTTGGCTCCGCCGTCGGAGATGTAGCCGAATTTTCCGGCGGTGTCGAGGGCGACGCCGTGAGTTCCCTTCAGGTTGGCGATGGTGCCGATGAGCTTGCCGGTTAGTGTATCAACGACTTCGACACGGTTGCCGTGGGTGAGGTAAAGGCGATGGGCAGAGGAATCGGCGAGCAGGGCGTCCCAGCCGCCCTCGCCGCCGATCTTCCAGCGGTCAATGACTTTGTACGGCTGCTGCGCGGTGACGGGGGAAACGGCGGCAAGCAGGCCGCAGAGCAATGCCGCGGCTGCAAAGAACCGGGCAACAAGGCTAAAGCTGTGCTGCATTTGCATGGAAAGCTCTCCTGATACAACACGGAGAGAATATCACCTACCGAGCACAGTAGCATGAGCCATGCCTGCCTGTCTGTCCAGCAGTTTCTCAAAGGCCTCCAGCGGCACCGGCCTGCTGAAGAGATAGCCCTGATAGATGTGGCAGCCGAGGCTGGTCAGATACTCCAGTTGCTCCTCGCTCTCCACGCCTTCGGCCATCACCGGCAGGCCCATGGCGCGACTCAGCGAGACAATGGCCTGCGCAATGGCACCGCCACAGGAATCCGCCAATATATCCTGCACGAAGGCGCGATCTATCTTTAGGCGGTCCAGAGGCAGGCGGCGCAGATAGCTCAGCGATGAATAGCCAGTGCCAAAATCGTCCAGGGAGAACTTCACGCCGCGTAACTTCAGCTCGGTCATCTTTTCGATGACCTCCTCGATATTTTCCACCAGCATGCTTTCGGTCAGTTCCAGTTCCAGGTGTTGCGGATCGGCTCCAGTCTGCTCCAACGTCGAAAGCACCTTCTCCACAAACTCCGGCTGGCGCAACTGTCTGGCACTGATATTCACCGCAATGGAAAGTTGGGCACTCTCCGGCCTCTTCTCCCATGCGGCCAGTTGTCGGCAGGCAGTCTCCAGAACCCAATCGCCCAAAGGCAGAATCAGACCTGTCTCCTCAGCCAGCGGAATGAAGGTGTCCGGAAAGATGATGCCGCGCTGGGGATGATTCCAGCGCACCAGCGCCTCGGCTCCGATCACAATGCCGCGATCCACCTGGGGCTGATAGAAGAGCACGAACTGCTCCTGCCGTGTCGCCCTGCGCATATCCTCTTCCAGCGCCGCGCGGGCATTGATGGCGGCTTGCAGCTCCGGTGCAAAGAAGCGCGTCGTGTCGCCGCCGGCCGCCTTGGCCTGATACATGGCGATGTCGGCCTGCTGCAAAACCTCTTCCGTACTCAAATGCTCTGTACCGAAGATCGTGATTCCGATGCTGGAAGTGAGCAGGCATTCGTGGCTGTCCAGCAGATAGGGCTGGGCAATCACGGCGAGTACCTTTTCTGCGATGCGCTCCGCATGTGCCGCCGCCTCTTCAGGAAGCTCGCTGAGGTCTTCCAGAATAGCCACAAATTCATCGCCGCCCAATCGCGCCACTGTGTCGGTCTCGCGTGTGCTGGCGGTCAGCCGCCGCGCCGCTTCCTTTAGAAGAAGGTCGCCGATCTGGTGGCCCAGCGAATCGTTGATCGCCTTGAACTTGTCCAGATCCACAAAGAGCAGCGCGCGCAGGCGGCCGCTGCGGGCGCTCACGGCCAGCGTCTTGCGCAGACGGTCCAGCAGCATCCGGCGGTTGGGCAGTTCGGTCAGCGGATCATAGAAGGCAAGGTTCTGAATCGTCCTCTGTGCCTCCACCAGCATCTGTAGATCGTGCTCCCTGCTTTTTGCGGCCGTCATGCGAATGCGGAAGAATCCCCAGGTTCCCAGCAGAGGAATCAAAACGCACAACGTAAAGAACCACCACGTCTTATACCACGGCGTAAGGATCGTGAAGGCATACTCCGCCCGCGGCGCGCGCCAAACGCCATCGCCGTCCTGCGCTTCAATCTCCAGACGGTAATCTCCGGGGGCCAGCTTGGCAAACTGCAACTCGCGCTGCGTTGTCTCCGTCCATCCGGAGCTGGCTCCCTGCATCCGGTAGCGGAAGACCACCGCATTCTCACGGGTTGCATTCAGCGCGGCAAAGTGCGCCAGAAGAGAGTTGGTGTGGATGTCGAAGGAGGGATTGCTTAGATTGGTAACATCGATCCCTCCCACCAGCAGTTTGGTGAAGACCACCTTGAGCGGCATCTCCGGACCCTGGCGCAGGCTCGGCTTGAAGCGCGACAGTCCGCCGCTGGTTCCGACCCAGGCTGTGCCGTCCGGCTCCGAGGCAAAGGCATTCTGGTTGCAGTTATCCCAGATCAATCCATCGCTCATCCCGTAGTGGCTCCAGCGTGTTCCATCCCACATATCCACGCCGTGATCGGTGCCCGCCCAAATATGCCCATGTGCGTCGGATTCGATGAAATATACAATTGCATCCGAACCAGCCCGCTGGACGTTCTTTTCGACGGAAAGCCCGTTATGCCGCAGTTGGATGCGATCCATACCACTACTGAAGCGATAGCCAACCCAGATCTTCCCATCTTTACCAACGCCCAGCGAGAGCACCTGCTGTTCCCTCACGCCATCGGCTTGGGTCCAATGCCTCCACGCGCCGCCGCTATTTGAGAAAAGCCCGCCGATTCCCCCGGCCCAGATGGTGCCGTCGCTGCCTTCCACTATCGCGCGGACGCGCACGGTGGGCAGATCGCGGACAGGCGTGAAATTCTTATACGGCGGCTGGCCCACAAAGAGGCCCCCATCCGACCCAATCCACAATCTGTTCTGATGATCAAAGCGCATATCGAAGATGGACCTTGACAATTTTTGCGCCACGCTCGACCACTTGATCCTGCCGGTACGCGGGTCTATCCGCGCCAGTCCATGCGATTCGGTGCCCACCCAGATCGCCCGGTCTGGACCCATGCGCACGACGTTGACGTTCATCCCATCCAGCGCCGCTACCCGCTTCCATACGATGCCTTGGCTTTGCCGTTCACCGCGCAGCAGTCCACCATCGACGCCCACCCAGACCGGCCCATTGGGAAGCGGCAATATCGAGTGCACAGCGTCGCTGGACAAACCGCTGGCCGAGGTGTAGTTCACCCATTCCCGATAGCCGCGCCATTGCGCAAGCCCACGGCCCGTCATGCAGAACCACAGACTGTGCTGGCGGTCCTCGAAGACTCCGTACGCTGCTCCGCGCAAACCCGTCGTGTGGTCGATCTTGCGCCAGTTCTGCTCGTCCCCTATCAGCATTCCGTCGGGCAAACTGAGAAAAATCTGCCCCTCTGCATCCATCGATGGAACGCCGCCCACGTTCTGCTTGGGATCCAGCAAGATCGGCTTGCGCGCGTGATCCTGGCCGACCGGCAAGACAAACAGCCCTCCGCTGCGCAGACGTAGCCAGAGATTCCCTTTGCGATCCTTCAAAATGACCACCGCGGCACGAGCTACTAGGCCATTCTCGACGCCGTAGACTTTGGTCTGCCCTTTTTCCAGCCGACAGAGCGATATCCCGCATCCGTACCAAATCACGGCGCCATCAAGCAAAACGCCGCCCGCCTCCGGAACGCCATTCACTGAAGTCACTGGCGTGCCCGGAGGAGGCGGAATCTGCCGCACCAAAAAATCATCCGTACCCGGCTTCATGGTCAGCACCGCAAGGCCTAGCTCGGTGTTGACGTAGGTATGCCCCTTGCCATCCGACTGGATACCCTGTATCTCGCCGACGCTCTTGAAGGGAACAGAGACTTTTTCAAAATGGTTGCCGCGCAGACGGAGAAGGCCAAAAGAACCGCCTGCCAGCAACGACCCGTCGGGCGCGTCGCCGAATGCAGTGCCGGGACCGTTTGGAACCCCCTGCGCCGCACCAAAGGCCTCAAATCGCTCCCCATCGTAACGGAAGTACCCATTGACCGTTGCTACCCAAAGAAAGCCTGTTCGGTCCTGGAAGACGGCCCGCACCGTCAGGTTGCTCAACCCTTCCGCAACCCCAAAAACACGAAAGCTATACTCCTGTGCGCGTACGCCTCCGCACACGAGCAGCACCAGGGCAAGCCCCCACGCTTTGGATATGCTGACCACTATGGATTAGAATCGGCTGGTTTGCTCTTTTCTTCAAATTTGTTTGGCAACGAGAATCAAAATAAACGCACTGCAATGACGACGAGGTGGCTGGACTGTGGCCCGAATGCGTTACCCTCATAGTTGCGGGCCACAAGCGGCTTAAGGACTTCAACTTGCGCATTGTTCTCTCCAATATCGGCACCTATGGCGACACCAACCCGTTGATCGCCATCGCCCTGGAACTGCGCCGCCGAGGCCACGTGCCGGTGATGGCCCTGCCCGCCGTATACGAACCCAAAATTCGCCCCCTCGGCCTGGACTTCCACGCCGTACGCCCCGACATTGACCCCACCAACACCATTCTGGTCGAGATGATCTACGACATCAAGAATGGCACCGAGCGCGGGCTGCGGGATTTCCTCTACCCCTCGCTGCGCCAGACCTATGCCGACCTGCTGGACGCAGCCACCAAACCCGCACGCGCCGACCTGCTGCTGCTCGGCGAGCTGAACTACGCCGGTCCCATCGTCGCCGAGGTCACCGGCATTCCCTGGGCCAGCTATGTGCTGGCGCCGCTCTCGTTCTTCTCCGCCTTTGATCCCCCGGTGCTGCCGCCCTATCCGCGGCTGGCCAAGGCCGACCGAGCGATTCCCGGCTTTGGCCGCGTCATCAAGCGCGTCGCCCGCTTTATCAGCCGCAAGTGGCCGGAGCCGATCTACGAATTGCGCCGCGAACTGGGCCTGACCAAAGGCACCAATCCCCTCTTCGACGCCAAGCATTCCCCCGATCTGGTCCTCGCCGTCTTCTCGCGCGTTTTGGGCGTCGAACAGAAAGATTGGCCTGAGCACACTTTAATTACCGGCTTCTGCTACTACGACGCAGACTCTGGTAACCAGGCCCTGCCCCCAAACCTCGAATATTTTCTTGGCGAAGGCCCGCCGCCGGTGGTCTTCACCCTCGGCTCGGCTGCCGTGCTGGCTGCCGGAGACTTCTACGAGGTCTCCGCCCAGGCCGCAATCAAGCTGGGCATCCGCGCCGTGCTGCTCATCGGCACCGACCCGCGCAACCAGTTGAAGACCCCGCTGCCGAAGTCCATCTGCGTCGCCGAGTACGCGCCCTACTCCGAACTGTTTTCGCGCGCTGCGATGGTCGTCCACCAGGGCGGCGTCGGCACCACCGCGCAGTGCCTGCGCGCCGGCAAGCCCATGCTCATCATGCCCTTCAGCCACGACCAGCCTGACAACGCCCGCCGTATGCTGCGCCTCAAGGTGGGCCGCGTCATTCAGCGCGGGAAATATACCCCCTGGCGCGTGGCGCGCAAATTGAAACAGATGCTTGCAGCGCCGCTCCTGGCCGAGCGCGCCAAAAGCGTTGCCCAGCAGTTAACCGACGAAGACGGAGTCCGCACCGCCTGCGACGCGCTGGAGCAGCTATACCATAGCAGCCAAAGCAATTCGCTGACTCGCTAACCTGCTATTTCCGCCCTGCCGAAGCTCTCTCGTTGACTTGCAAACTTCTTTGCACATAATTACCGCCTCTCGGCGCACAATCAATTCATGAACACCAACCAATCCCCCGGGCTTTTCAACTTATTCCCTATTCCCTAGCCCCCCCCTCCCCCCCTATAGCTGTGAAACTGTGACGAAATTAAAGGAGGCGAAAAGCACAACACAACAATTTTTTAACTATGAAACTGTGACGAAAAATCGCACGATGCGGAGAGGACCAGTCATCTCTGCGCAGGTGTCCACCGCAGAATCGGCTTGCGCGCCGCCTGCACCTCATCCAGCTTCGTCACCCGCGTCGAGTGCGGTGCCGTCTTCACCAGCTCCGGCGTCTCTTCTACCTCCCGGGCAATCGCGCGCATCGCCGCGATGAACAGATCCAGCTCCTCCAGCGACTCGCTCTCCGTCGGCTCAATCATCAGCGCGCCCTGCACAATCATCGGAAAGCTCACCGTATAGGGGTGGAAGCCGTAATCGATCAGCCGCTTGGCAATCTCGCCCGTCGTAACTCCGCGCGCCCTCTGCCGCTTGTCGCTGAAGACCACCTCATGCATCGAGGCAGTTTTGTATGGCAGTTCGTAAACATCTTCCAGCTTCTTGCGAATATAGTTCGCGTTCAGCACGGCGTCTTCGGTCGTCTGCCGCAGCCCGTCCGGACCGTTGGCCAGAATATATGCCAGCGCGCGAATAAACATTCCCACGTTGCCATAGAAGGCGCGCACACGACCCACCGACTTAGGCCGGTCATAACTCCAATGCTTCGCGCCGTCCACATTTGTCACTAACACCGGCGTCGGTAAAAACGGCTCCAGAAAGGCCTTGCAGGCTACCGGACCCGATCCAGGCCCGCCGCCGCCGTGAGGCGTCGAGAAGGTTTTATGCAAATTCAAATGCATCACGTCCACGCCAAAGTCGCCCGGACGCGCCTTGCCCACCAGCGCATTCATATTTGCGCCATCCATGTACAACAGCGCACCCTTGGCGTGCAGAATCTTCGCGATCTCAGCGATCCTGCTTTCAAAAACTCCAATCGTCGATGGGTTGGTAATCATCAGCGCGGCGGTCTCTTCATCCACTTGGCGAGTTAGCGCATCCAAGTCAATTCCGCCTTCTGAGTTAGACTTCAAATTCTCAACTGCATAACCGCAGATCGCAGCTGTTGCTGGATTCGTTCCATGCGCCGAGTCGGGAATAAGTATCTTCTTGCGCGCATTGCCCTGCGACTCATGCCACGCACGGACCAACAGGATTCCGGTAAACTCGCCATGCGCGCCCGCCGCCGGTTGCAGAGTAATAGTATCCATGCCGGTGATTTCCAGCAGGCAGCGCTGGAGGTTCTCGATCACTTCAAGAATTCCCTGGGCCAGAGACTCAGGCCGATAAGGATGCGCCTCTGCCAATCCAGCAATGCGTGCGACTAACTCATTCACGCGCGGGTTGTACTTCATCGTGCAGGAACCCAGCGGATACATTCCCAGATCAATGGCGTAATTCCAAGTTGAAAGCCGCGTAAAGTGGCGAATGATTTCTATCTCGCTCAGCTCGGGAAGCTCCGCCTTACTCTCCCGATAACTCGCGCCGAGCGATACGGCAGCATTCACAGCAGGCACATCCAGCGTCGGCAGTTTGTAGGCATACTTTCCTGGCGTAGAGATTTCAAAGAGCAACGCCTCGTTCTGCGTCTGGTGCGCGCGGACTTTTATAATAGCGGAAGAACTCGTTGAGTTAGTCGTCATTTATGCCTCCGCCGGAATGGCTGCCATCACATCTGCCGCCGCATCTATCTGTGTGCGCGTGATAACTTCCGTCGCGCACCAGAGCGTGCAATTTTCTAACTCCGGATACCAGCGGGATAAGTCAATTCCTCCGACGATATTGTTGTCGAGGAGGCGCTGGCTCCATTGCTCCGGAGCCTCTTCTGTCTGCAAGACAAACTCATGGAAACGCGGAGCGCCGTTGAAGAGCAGCTTTGCTCCAGGCTGCGACGAGAGAGTGTGCGCGGCATAACTCGCCTTCGCCAAGTTATGCTCGGCTAACTCGCAAATGCCTTCTTTGCCGTAGACGGACAGAAAAATCGTCGCCATCAGCGCGACTAATGCCTGATTGGTGCAGATATTCGAGGTAGCTTTTTCGCGGCGTATATGTTGTTCGCGCGTGGAAAGCGTCAGAACAAAGCCGCGATTCCCATTGCCATCGACCGTCTGCCCGACGAGCCGACCAGGCATCTGCCGCACATACTTTTCCTTGGCCGCGATCACTCCGCAAAAAGGCCCGCCATAACTCAGCGCCACGCCGAAGGACTGCGCCTCCAGGCTGACAATATCCGCTTCCACCGGCGGGCGCACCACGCCCAGCGAGACCGCCTCAGCAATCGAAACAATCAGCAGCGCGCCCTTGGCGTGGGCAATCTCAGCAATCGCCGGAATATCTTCTATAATTCCGAAGAAATTAGGGCTTTGCACTAACACTGCCGCAGTTTCATCTGTAACTGCCGCGTCCAGCGCAGCTAAGTCGATGCGGCCACTCTCTCGGTCATAACTTACCAAGGTCTCCGGCAAACCTTGATGCTTGGTATAAGTGGCCAGCACCTCGCGATACTCGGGATGCACGCTTGCAGCGACGACGGCCTGGTGGCGGCCAGTAACTCGAACGGCCATCATCACAGCCTCCGCCGCGCCGGTCGATCCGTCGTACATACTGGCGTTGGCCACGTCCATGCCGGTTAGTTCGGCAATCATGGTCTGAAACTCAAAGATAGCTTGCAGCGTGCCTTGAGTTATCTCCGCCTGATAGGGTGTATAACTGGTCAGAAACTCGCCGCGCTGCACGAGCGAGTCAATAATCACCGGCCGATAGTGACGATAAGCTCCCGCGCCGAGAAAGCTCGCGTAATCCGTGGCGTTCTTCTTTCCCGCCGCTCGGAAGTAGTCGATGATCTCGCTCTCGGCGTGCGCGCTAGGCACGACGAGAGCGTGTGCGATGCGATGCGATGCGGGAATGACGGCGAATAACTCGTCGATGGATGCCGCGCCGATCTCGGCCAGCATTCGTTCGCGTTCGGCGGGAGATTTTGGAAGGTAGCGCATTAGTTTCTAGCTCTCTTCCGCGATAAAGGCCTCATAAGCGGCGGCGTCCAGCAGGGTGTTGAACTGTGCGGGGTCAGCCAGCTCCACCTTGATGATCCAGGCCTCATGCGGCTTCTCGTTGAGCTTGTCGGGCGAGGTCTTCAACTCCTCGTTGACGGCGACGACCGTCCCGGTGACCGGCGAGAAGAGGTCGCTGACCGCCTTCACGCTCTCAACTGAGCCGAAGGTCGCGTTGGCAGTGACCGCGTCGCCGACCTTGGGCGCGTCCACATAGACGATGTCGCCCAGCGAGGCCTGCGCGTAGTCGGTAATGCCGATGGTGCCGTTCTTGCCCGCGAGTTCAATCCATTCATGCTCGCGGGTGTAACGGTAGTTTGTGGGATAAGTCATGGCGGGTCGCCTCCATAATTGATCGACATTTCAGTGTACGTCGCGGGCGTTGATGGAGGGGTGGAAAACCGGGAGTACCGAGCCACGCTTTTCTGTTTCCTGTTCACTACTTCTCAAAAAACCTTCCCCGCCCGCCGTTCGCCCAGGGATCATAATGCAGCGCGAATTCCGCGCGGTGCTGCACGCTGGGGTGGCTGTAGCCCCAGAACTCGATGAAAGAGCTGGGATTGGGGTCTTCCAGCCATGCTTCTCCAAGGTGATTGAAGGCGGAGACGGCGGTCTTTTGCGGATCGGCGACAAGCCCGTGAATCGCCTCCTGGCCGTATACGTCGGCCTGGTGCTCAAAGTAGCGGCTGAAGGTGTTGTCGGCCGGTTGCAGGATAAAGCCAGCCACCGAAATCGCGAGCAGCAGCACCAGAATGCCGGGGCGGCTGGCGAGCGGGGCCGTTTCGTCCAACTGCCAACGCACGCCATAACGCCGCGCCAGCCAACCGGCAAACCCCGCGCACGCCCAGAAGACAAAGAAGAGTCCGGCTGCCGTGCCGACAAGCTGCTTGGGGATATGGTTGAGAACGTAATGGCCGCTCTCGTGGCCGAAGATGAAGAGCACCTCGTCGTTGGGAATGCGGCCCGCGGTGGTATCCCACACCACGACGCGCTTGGTTGAGCCGATGCCGCTGACGTAAGCGTTCAGGCCGTTGGATTTTTCGCTGGCTTTCATCAGGAACATCCGCGCGGGCGGGATGTTGGTTCCGGTGCGGGCCACCACTTTTTCCAGCTCCGCAACCAGCGCGGAATGGTTCTGGGCGAGCGGCTCGAATGTGTAAAAGATGGGCGCCAGCAACGGCGCCACAAAGATAATGAAGACCAGCAGCGGGAGTGTGGCGCCCCAGAGTCCCAGCCAGTAGCGGCGTGGCCAGCGGCGCACAATCCAGTTGAAGAGCAGCAGCACCGGCGCGCCAAAGAGAACCGAGAGTCCCAGGCCTTTGGCCGCGTCGCCCAGCCAGCTTCCCCAGCCCTGCACGCTGATGCCGTAGTGGCGGCTGACCGCGTTGCCGATGGCGTCCAGCGGCAAATCCGCAAGCGAGGAGATGACCAGAAACGCGGCGAAGAAGAGCAGCCCCTGCATCCAGCGGCGGCGCAAGACGCGCTGCGTCCATGCGGCCAGACCGGCGGCCCAGCGCGTGGCGAGTAGAATCCACAACACCGCCATGCCCCAGAGCGAGCCGGCAATCTCAAGCGCAATGCGGATGCGGTTGAGCGTGATAGCCTTGGCCAGCTTGTCAGGCGGCAGGTTATAGGCCTGAACGCCGGCGGTCGGAGCCGGGGGCGCGGCTGTGGGAGCGGGGACCGTCCGGGTCGGCGCGGCTTGGGCCGGTGCGGCTTGCGCAAAGGACAAACGCGGAGTCAGGCCCGTGAGCAGTAGTGCAAGGCAAAGCAACGGCAGCATACGGCGCGCAAAGGTCATGGCAAGTTTCCTCTTGAGTAGCTTACTCTGAGAGAATCCTGAGTGAAGAAGAATTATTGGAAATTCCAGCCTATGAGAGATTTTTTTGTTACTGCCGCCAGTCGGCCCGTCCATCACATCGGTATCCGCGCGGTTGTTGCCGCCTTGGTGCTGGCCTTGCCCGTGGCCGCCGGAGCGCAGCAGCAGTCCACCCCCGTTTTGCTCGACGCGATGACCACCGAACTGCATCGCGCCTTTACCTCGCTGGGCAAGCAGGGAGACGCCAAGCAGTTGCCGCCGTACTTTCTCAGCTATTCGGTCAGCGACTATAGCGCGGTGATGATCGGCGCACAGTTTGGGGCGCTGGTCAGCAACTCCACCAGCCACGCGCGCGTGGCCGACGTGCAGGTGCGCCTGGGCGAGCCGAAGCTGGACAACACCCACGGTACGCATCGCGGCGCGGCGGTGACCAGCACCGCGCTGCCGCTCACCGACGACCGCTCGGCGCTGGCCCACTCGCTGTGGCTGGCCACCAACTCCGGCTACGGAAACGCGCTGGACAACTACCTGCGCATCAAGACCGAGGCCGAGGTCCGGGCCAAGGAAGAGGACAACTCGCCCGACTTCAGCCAGGAGCCGCCGCAGGTGCATCTGGGCAAGGCCGCACCGCCCATCGTGGTGGACCACGCGGCCTGGGAGCAGCGGGTACGCGCCCTCTCGCGCCTTTTCCGCGAGTATCCCAATGTCTACCGCAACGCGGTGATGCTCACGGTGCAGAATGAGACGGACTACTATGCTTCTTCGGAGGGTTCGCAGGTGGTGGCGCCGCACGCGCAGGCGCGGCTGGTGATCTTTGCCGTCACACGCGCCGACGACGGCATGGACCTATATCGCGCACAGACCTTTGAGGCCGAGACGGCGGAGGGCCTGCCCGCACAGGCCAAGCTGGAGGCGGCGGTGCGCGAGCTGGGCGCAAGCCTGGAGGCGCTGCGCAAGGCACCTGTGACCGAGCCGTTCAACGGGCCGGCGATTCTCTCCGGACGCGCCGCGGCGGTCTTCTTCCACGAGGTGCTGGGCCACCGGCTGGAGGGCCAGCGCCAGCGCGGCGACGAGGAGGGCCAGACCTTCACCAAGGAAGTGGGCAAGGAGGTGCTGCCGAAGTTCCTCTCGGTGGCCGATGATCCCACCGTGACACGCTTTGAATCGACCTGGCTCAGCGGCAGCTACGAGTATGACGACGAGGGCCAGAAGGCGCAGCGGGTGGAGCTGATTCAGGATGGCGTCTTGAAGAACTTCCTGATGTCGCGGCTGCCCATATCGAGCTTTGCCAACTCCAACGGCCACGGACGCGCGCAGACCGGGCGTGTGCCGACCGGACGCCAGGGCAACCTGATTGTGACTTCCACCAAAACCGAGAGCGAGGCCAAGCTGCGCAAGCAGTTGATTGAGGAGGCCAAAAAGCAAGGCAAGCCCTACGGCCTCTACTTCGAGGACATCTCTTCGGGCTTTGCCGTCACACAGCGCAGCTCGCCGCAGGCCTTTTCCGTGGTGCCGCTGGTAGTGTGGCGCGTCTATGTGGACGGGCGGCCCGACGAGTTGGTGCGCGGCGTCAGCATCGTCGGCACGCCGCTGGCGGCGATGAAGCGCATCATGGTCACCGGCGACCGGCGCGAGGTCTTCAACGGCGAGTGCGGCGCGGAGTCAGGCACCATTCCCGTCAGCGCCGTGGCCCCGGCCATGCTGTTGAGCGAGATGGAGACGCAGAAGCAGGCACAGGGCACGGCAAGACCGCCGATTCTGGCGATGCCGACGGAGAAGCAGTGAACAGTTCTCTGATGTCAGTTGTCAGTTCGCATCGATGAGGATTGTGGAATCCAGTTTCGAAAATCCGAATCTGGGCACTTAGATTTGCAGGTGGTTGGCAAAGATTGCTAATCGTGGTACGCTGGCTCTCAGTTCATGTGATGAAAACGGAAGGAGAGGGGCCTCATGCCGACTCGCAATGTGAATTTGACTCAGGAACTCGACAGCTTCGTGCTGGCGCGGGTGGAGTCCGGACGTTTTGAAAACGCCAGCGAGGTGGTGCGCGCCGCGCTGCGAACGCTGGAACGCGAGGAGCGCGTCTTTGAAGCCAAACTGGAGACGCTGCGCACGGCCATCGACGAGGGAGATTCGAGCGGCATTGCCGAGGGCGATGTCTTCCAGCAGGTGCGGCTGGCGCTCCATCTGCAAGCCAACCCCAACTAACCATGGCCTCGTTACAATTTTCTCGCAGCGCCAAAGCAGACTTGCTGGGCATCTGTGACTACACACTTCAAACTTGGGGCGCGGCTCAGGCGGCGCGCTACCTTGACATCCTGGAGAAGTGCGCGAAGTTGTTGGCTGCCAATCCCAGCCTCGGTCGGCGCAGCGCGTGGATTCGCCCCGGACTGCATCGCTTTGAAACAGGGCGACACGTTCTTTTTTACCGGCGGGAAGAAGACGGCATCTTCATCGTGCGAATCTTGCACCAAAGCATGATCCCGGAAGATCAGCATTTTGAAGATGAAACCCAGGATGGATGAGAGATCATAATCTTCAATCGATTATCTTCATAGAAAGATTCATTTGTTGAGAAATTTGGAGGCGCAATGAACCTGATTCGTCCTATCGTCGCAGCCGCTCTCGTGGCCGTGAGCCTCATCGCATCCGCGCAGAGCGCGCCGCAGCCCACGCGCGCCGACGCCGAGAAAGACCCGGTGCTGAAGGCGATGCTCGCAGAGCTGGACCGCAGCAAGAGCGAGTTGCAGTTGAAGGACTTCGAGAAGCCCTTCTTCATCCAATACCGCATTGAAGAGATCGACAACTTCGAGACCAAGGCGGAGTTCGGTGCCAGCGAAGGCTCCGGGCGCAACCGCCAGCGCGTGGCGCGGGTGACGGTGCGCGTGGGCGACTACAAGACCGACAGCTCCGGAGGCCGCGGCGACGGCGATGTCGAGCTGACGGCCACGGACAACGATCCGGTGGCGCTGCGCTCGGTGCTGTGGTGGGCCACCGACCAGGCGTACAAAGCCGCGCTGGCAGCCTACGCGCAGAAGCAGGCCGCGCTGAAGCAGGTGCAAACCCCGCCCCAGGCCGACGACTTCAGCAAAGAGACGCCGCTGATCTCGCTGGCCGAGTCGCTCAAGCTGAAGGTGGACGAGGCTTTGTGGGAGGCGCGCGTGGCGCGGGTCAGCGGGCTGTATCGCAGCGACCCGGCAGTGAAGGCCAGCCAGCGCGAGGTGCGCTACGCGGCGGGCAGCTTTACCGCGCGCGTGACCACCACCTGGCTGGTGACGAGCGAAGGCGCCATCGTGCGCAAGTCGGCGGCGGGCTATCAGGAGGCCTTTGCCGCGGGCGCGCAGGCAGCGGACGGCATGAGGCTGGATCGCTCCTATTCGACGGAAGGCACCGCGCTGGAGGACCTGGATTCGCCGCAGCTCTTTGAATCGCACGCCGTGGGGCTGATCGCCTCGCTCAACGATCTGCGCAAGGCCCCGCTGGTGGAGGAGGAGTACCACGGCCCGCTGCTGCTCAGCTCCGACGCCGCCTCCGATACCATGCGCGCGCTGGTGGCCGGCGCGCTGGCGGCCACCCGCCCCCGGCTGGGCACAGAGGCGCGCACCAATGGTCCCTTTGCCTCCAGCTATCATGCGCGCGTGCTGCCCGACTCGTTTGACATCGTGGATGATCCCGGCCTCAAAAGCTACAACGGCAGGAGCCTGCTGGGCGCATACAACGTGGACGACGATGGCATTCCAGCGCAAGCCGTCAAGCTGGTCACCGCCGGCAAGTTGGAGAACTATCTGATTGGCCGCCAGCCGGTGCGCGACTTTCCGCACTCCAACGGCCACGGGCGCGCCGGAGTTGCCGGACCGCCCATGCCCTCCATCGGCGTCTTTCAGGTGACGGCCAAGGACGGGCTGAGCGATGAGGAGCTGAACAGCAAGTTGCTGGCAATGGCCAAGGATCGCGGCTTGAAATCTGTTTATTACGTGGACACTCTGGGCGGAGTGACCAAGCCGCGACTGCTCTATCGCGTGAGCCTTGACGGCAATCCAGCCGGCAAGCGCGAGCTGGTGCGCGGCGCGCTGCTGGACGATCTGGACCAGCGCACCCTGCGCTCCGGCGTGGCGGCGGCGGGCAAGCAACTGTGGGTGGCCAACTACTTTGGCGAAGTGCCGGAGACGGTGCTCGCCCCCGCGCTGCTGCTGGATGACGTAACCATCCGCCGCGCCAACGAGAAGAACGACAAGCTGCCCTTCTATCCCCCGCCGGAGTAGCATGGCAGATAGCTTCGGCTACTTCTTCTTCCATGCGCCGACGATCGCGCCCATCAGCATCATGCCCACCAGCCAGAAACCGGCGTTGATGCCCAGCAGGCTCCAGGGTCGAACCTCAAAGACGTATTCGGTGGACCAGGTTGTCAGCACCAGGCCGAACCACAGCAGCGCCGCGACCTTGATGCCGCGCCACGCCGTCTGCGCGCCGGTGAGTTGCGTGAGGCAGGAGATAGTGGCGGCAATGATGGCTGCCGACAATATCGCCGTGCCGTACTGCAAGACCGGGTTGTAGCCCGCCGCGCTCATCAGCCACTCGCGCGTACGTCCAATGCCGTTCAGCCAGGACTGTAGAAAGATCGTGTACCAGCCCGCTTCAAAGAGAAAACAGACGATTGCCGCAACCACAATCGCCAGATAATTCTGCCGCACCTTCGACGGTGAATCTGTCATTTCGACCTCCATGTCGATTTCATCTGTGGGGGAAATTTGCCGCGGAGTAAATGGCGCTTGGGCAATTCAACATCAAACGGAACAACCCCAGCCATCCCCTGTCAGCAATAGATGAGATGGTGAAATTTCAACCGATGATTCGAGATTTTTTTCGTGCGAATCCTCAGTCCAGCCGCGTCAGGAAAGCCGCGCCCTGAGCGGGGCGCAAGGTGCGAGCGATGCGCTCGGCCTGACGGCGGTCGTCGCCCTCGGGCCGGATGCGCACCCAGTAGCTCGCTTCGCCGGAAAACTCGATCACGTTGGCGCCGGGATATTTGCGCTTGAGTTGCGCCTTGAGCTTGTTGGCCTTGCCCTCACTGGTAAAGGCACCGATCTGCACGCACCAGCGGCCGCCGCTGTTGATGGGCTTGGGAGTGCGATAGACCTCCACGCGCACGCGGGCGGAGCCGGCGCGGTAGACCCCCGTGGCCTTGGCTGCGGCAATGGTCAGATCGATGATTCGGCCTTCCACAAACGGCCCGCGATCGGTGATGCGCATGGGGCTGGATTGGCCGGTCTGCAGGTTTGTGACAACCAACAGCGAACCCATCGGCAGCGTACGATGCGCGGCGGTCAGTGCGTGGTCGCTGAAGAGCTGGCCGTTGGCGGCTTTGCGCCCCTTGGCCGCGGTGTACCAGGTGGCCACGCCCTCCTCGGTCAGGATGGGCTTGTGCGTCTTCACATAGCGGAGGTCTTCGGCGCTGACCCCTCCGGGCGGCGCAGGGGTGGGCGCAATGTGCGTCGGTGACGTGGACTCAGGCGCAGATGGATAGCTTCGCTCCGCGCTCCGCGGCTGGCCTGTAATCGGCGGAGGGGCAATCTCCTCGTCGGGCAGCGAAGCAACCCTTTCCCGATGCCCGCAGCCGGTGAGGATCAGCATCGACACCAGTGCAATAGCCATCCCCGCCCTGAGTCGAACTCGCCGGATGAACTGGGTGCTCCTGGTCCAGATTTTCGAACCATGGATACCATGAACCTCATCCAAAAGTTTCATCAGCCGCGCGGACCCCGCTCCTGCTCAAAGCGGTCGGCCAGATCGCGCAGCTTGTCGGCCACCGTGCGCAGCGCCGAGATCGACTCCTTGCGCACCCGCGGAACCACTGCGTCATTCACGTAGGCGATGGTGTGGCGCAGCTCCATCTCGATCAACTCCACGGCCTCTTCAATGCGGCTGCCCACGCCGCCCACATAAGGACCGGAACCGGGAGGGGGATTCGTGCTCATTGCCGTTCACCTCACGCAAGAATTCTCTCCTTAGTGTCGGATGCGCGCCGCGGCCCGTCAATCGCCTTGCGCCCCAAGGTGCCGCAATGGTCAATACGAAATCAACTTTCCGGAGGTTGCGCTGCTAGCTTGAATTTTCACCTCCCGTGCAAACTTGCACAGCACAACCGCGTCATACTGAGTAGACTGGTTCATAAGTTGTGTAGGTTAACGGTTTCGCGTATGCGCATAGAATCAAACGCGGCGGCAAGCCGTCAAGCATAGACGCTATCTTTTGCCAGCGAGGGCTTGATTGGAAAACAGTTCGAATCGGTACACCGGGTTTGAATTTCTCCGGCCTGGGAGGTTAGACCGGATGCGAATCATGGCTCACGCCCTTCCGGCGCTGCTGGCCTCGGCTCTGCTTTGTGCGGCGATTCCGGCGTGGGCCGGCGCGACGGATATCTCCTCCGCATCGCTGCCAGACGCTCCGCAGCCGCAAGACGCCCTCCACGCCGCTAGACCCCTGCCGCCTTGCCCGACAACAAGCGCCGCCAAGCCCGCTGCTTCAGCCAAACCCGGCGCGCCCTGCACGCCCCTGCCGGAGAAAAATTGGTTTGAGCGCTTTCTGACCGGGCCGGATGTCAAGCCCATGACGCCCAGCGAGAAGGCAAGGCTGGCGGCGCGCAACGTCATAGACCCCTTCAACGGACTTACTATTCTCGGCGTCTCGGCCATCGACGTAGGCGCAAACGCGCACTCACCCGTCGGACCCGGCATGAAGGGCTTTGGCCGCGACGTGGGCATCGGCTATACAGAGGACATCACCGGTGAATTCTTCGGCACTTTCATGATTCCCTCCATCGTTCATCAGGATCCCCACTACCACCGTATGCCCAAAGCCTCCATTCCTCGTCGCGTCGGTCATGCCATCGAGCAGGTGTATTGGACCCAGGGCGACAACGGCAGGCCGATCGTGAACTATGGCACCATCGTGGGCTTCGCCATCGACGACGAGATTGCCAATCTCTACGTTCCGGGACGGCAGACCAACCTGCCCGCCAGCGCCGAGCGCTACGGCATCGGTCTGGCCCTGGCGCCCACCGAGAACTTTGTCACGGAGTTCCTTCCCGACGTGGCCCGCCGCATCCACATCCACGTCGTCCTCCTCCAGCGCATCATCAACCAGGTTGCCAAAACCGGCGGCTCCTGAGCGGCATAAGCAGGTACGCTCCGCCCGCCAGTCTGCTCTGCGAATTCCTGCTACCCGGGACACAGCAAAACCAACTCGGGCTGGAAGATATTCTCTCCGGCCCGAACAGGTTCACTGGCTATGAAGGCACCTCAATTGGAGTCCGACGATCGAGTCAGCCTTCGGCGGAGTGTTCCCGCTAATCCGGCCATACCGGTAAGCAACAACAATAGGCTCGACGGCTCCGGCGTAACTTGCACGTCGAAGTCTGCGGAAGCTACGACATCCAGTGCGTTTCCGTCGCTTCCGCCAAGGATTTCGAAGGCTCCCGCATAAAGTCCAAGCGGCGTTCCATCGGGAATCAGTACATCGAAAAGTTCACCCGTATAGCTATCTCCCGGACTCAGGGACAAGGGGAAATTTGCAAAGAACGGGCTGTCATCCAACAGCATGGAACCAGTCAATGTGAAGCCATCGCTGTTCAGATATTCCACATCAGTTGGATCGATATTGGTCACGGTCGCATTGAACGTGAGCGTATCTCCGGCAACGCCGCTTTGATACGGCGCGGCCAGAGTCAACGAGAGCGGGTCTGCTTTTGCTACAGTGAAGGCCTGAAAAATACCCACCAGGATCAGGGGCGATAAAAACATATTTCTGAAACTCTTCATCTCTTCCTCCAAAATTGGTATTTCTTCAATGTTGAACATCATTCCCGCTTACGGCAGCACCGTGCGGAAACTACTTCCAAACGTACCTCCCATGTAACTTCCCGCAAACTTCTCCACAACCGTCGCACCGCTGCTACCCGCGCTCAACGGGAAGGTCACCGTGACGGTGGCTGATCCGCCGCCTGCGGCAATTGTTCCCAGACTCTTCGGCATTGAAGATCCCGTGGCCGAGCCTAGCGTCGCCGTGCTCAGTTGTGCGTTAGCGGCAGGCCCGGTTCCGCTGTTGGTCACCGTAACTGTCGCTTGATAACTGCCCGACACTTTTGTCAGCGTTGCAGTGGTCGTCAGCACCACCGTGGGAGGCGCAACCACCGAAAGCGTTCCGTTGACAAACGTGAAGGTGTAGTTGGCTGCCGTCAGCGTGCCTTGCGTAACCGTAATCGGATAGACTCCCGCCGGACTGAAGGTTGTTGCAGTGGTGGATAACTCCGGCGATCCGCTCAGCACTGCCGCGGTGTCTCCATTCACAAACCCGCTATAGCTGGCTGTAAATGTGGGGTTTGCCGCGCCAACGATCTTGCTGAAGTTATTCGCCGTTACCGTCAGAACCGGCAAAATAGGCGGCGTTGTAGCCCCGTACAACTCAGCGCTGCTGATGGAAGCATAGGGCGAAGAAGTACTAGTGCCACCCACAATCAGTACAGCTCCGCTTTGTAGCAGTGTTGCAGTGTGGCCCATCCGTGGCGAGACCATATTCGCTGCAATGTTGAAGTCTCCTGTTGACGGGTCATACAGCTCCGCGCTGGCCCCGTTATTGACATCTACATTTCCGCCAGCGATCAACACTTCCCCACTCGGCATTAGCGTTGCAGTTTGGCTGTCGCGTACTGTTGTCATATTTCCGTCTGGCAAAAAGATCCCCAACGCCGGGTCGTACAGCTCAGCGCTGCTGAGAGTGGGATAACAACATCCTTCGCCACCGGCAACCAGTACATTACCGTTGGGGAGTAGTGTGGCGTTCGTATCCACCCTTCCTACGGACATACTTCCTGTGGCCGTGAAGTTTCCTGTAGTGGGGTTATACAGCTCGGCGCTGCTGAGGATGTTGTCTTGCCAATTTCCACCCCCAACGATCAGAACCTTTCCGTTCGCCAACAGTGCCGCCATCGGCTGATTTCTCCCAATCGTCAGGTTTCCCGTGGGCGTGAAGGTGCCTGTCGCCGGGTCATACAACTCGGCGCTGTTGGTATCCACGTAAGGGGCTGGATCTCCGGTCGCGATTAACACTTTGCCATTCGCAAGCAACGTCGCAGTGTGATACGCACGCGGCATTTCCATGCTCCCGGTTAGCGAAAAAGTACCTGTTGCCGGGTCATATAGCTCCGCGCTTGATTGACGCGTGTCTGTCGGATAGTTGGTGCCCCCAGTGATCAGCACCTTCCCGTTCGGCAGCAGCGTCGCGGTGTGCGCTGTTCGCGCCATTACCATGCTTCCGGTTGGCGAAAATATCCCCCATACGGGGTCATACAACTCCGCACTGTTGAAGGAAATGGTTTCATCGGTAGTGCCACCAGCAATCAGCACCTTGCCGTTCGTCAACAGCGTTGCAGTGTGACCGACACGTGCAGTTCCCATGCTTCCCGTAGCCGTGAATTCGCCGGTCTGCGCATGGGCGCAGAGGCAAAGGTACGCCAGAAGGAACAGCACTCCGGGGCGTATCAGTTGATTCAGTAAAGTCGTTGCGGCGCGGCGGCTCGCGGAAACAAAGCCGCCCAATATCCTGGAAAGGGGGATTATGCTTTTCATCGGAGGAGGCCTCACAAGCCTCGAAGGGGCCCGTTTGGTGATTTGGTGACAGGAAATGACCTAGGTGAACTATGCGCAACAAACTATGCGTGCCCATGCCCGCTGTCAAGTGATTTTTTACGCGGAACAGCTTCAGAACATTGAAGAAGCCTGCATTCTTTGCATGGGAGCATGGTTTTCAAGGCTGGCAGCCATCCCATTCCCCGCGCCCCGGCAACCATTCACCGCCAAATATCCCCATTCGCTGCTTCGTCCTTCGCTTGACCGCATCCCGCCGTTACTCTAGTACTGGATTTCCAGACCCCTCGGTTGCCCCAACTTCCGAGCGCCGAGAGGGTTGAGCCGGGCAGAAAAGCGCCGCTGGCGGCCAATTTCTTCGAGGAGACACACATTATGTCCAAAGCAGTCAAGTACGCCGAGAAAGCCGTCGTCTACGCGGCCAAGGGAGCCTGGGTCGTCTTTGAGCGGCTGAACCGCATCAGCCCCAACCCCTCATTTATCCCCAAATGGTCCGACAAGCCCCTCCAGAAGTCCTACGAAAAGGAGAAGCCGCCGCTGGGCTGGCCGCGCGCCACAGACTCGCTCTGTCCCAAGTGCGTGCCCGAGATTCGCAAGCAGATTCTGGACGGCAAGCTGCCTTATGAAGTCCTCCTCAATGAAAAGGTGGGCGAGATCAAGGCGCAGATCATCGAGCGCAACGGCGAAATCTGGATGATCAAGGACTGCCCCAAGCACGGCCACTTTGAAGACATCATGTCCATGGACGCGGCCTTCTTCAAGCATCTGGAAGAGAGCTTCCCCGGCCGCGACATCCGCTCCCACAACGACGCTCGGCTGCGCGCCCACGGTACCTCGATGGTGACCCACGGACGCGGCGCGGTGCTGACCATCGACCTGACCAACCGCTGCAACATGATGTGCGATCCCTGCTTCATGGACGCCAACCAGGTGGGCTTTGTCCACGAGCTGGGCTGGGAAGAGATCAAGACCATGCTGGACAACGCCATCACCGTCAAGCCCAAGCGGCAGATGAGCGTGCAGTTCAGTGGCGGCGAACCGACCCTCTCGCCCTACTTCCTTGACGCCGTCGCCTACTGCCGCAAGGTCGGCTACAACAGCGTGCAGGCCGCCTCCAATGGCATTGAATTCGCCAAGAGCAAGGAGCTATGCCGAAAGGCCGCTTTGGCCGGCCTTCGCTACGTCTATCTGCAATTCGACGGCATCGGCAACGCCGCCAACTCGCATCGCAAGGTGGGCAACCTCTTTGATGTGAAGCTGCAAGCCATCAACAACCTGCACGAAGCCGGCGTGGAAATTGTTCCCGTCACCACCATCATCAACGGCATCAACAACGAGCAGGTGGGCCGCATCATTCAGTTCGCCCTCGACAACCCCAAGAAGATCAGCTTCCTCAGCTTCCAGCCGGTCAGCTTCACCGGCCGCGACGAGGACATCAGCGACGAGCGACGCTTTGCGCAGCGCTACACCCTCTCCCACATGGCCCACGACATCAAGAAGCAGGTGGGCTTCGGCGAGCCGGAGCGCGACTGGTTCCCCATCTCCTTCATGAGCACCTTCTCCGACTGGGCCGATCTGATTCACGGGCCGCAGGCCGAGTGGGGCCAGCTCTCCTGCGGATGTCATCCCAACTGCGGCATCGGCATGGCCATGATGATCGACAAGGAAACCAAGGAGGCCGCGCCCGTCACTGCCTTCCTCAACATGGGCCAGGTGGCCAAGGATTTGGCCAAGGTCAACGACGCGGCCCGCGGCAAGTGGCTCTCGGTCGTCGGCTTTGCGCTGGCTCTGCTGCGCAACTACGATCCCTTCCAGTCGCCGACCCACTTCAAAATCTCCGACATGATGAAGAAGATGGACAAGACCTTCAACGCCACCGGCAAGAACTACGGCAAGGTCACAGGCGACCGCACCATCGAAGACATCAAGCTGCGCCGCCAGGATCGCTGGAACTTCCTCTTCATCGCCGGAATGTGGTTCCAGGATTTGTTCAACTACGACTTCCGCCGCACCGAGCAGTGCATCATTCCCTACGCCACGCAGGAGGGCGAGATCAGCTTCTGCGCATACAACACCGGCATCGGCTGGCGCAACATCATCGAGAAGATGCACATGACGGCCACGCTGACCAAGTGGTACGAGGAGCATGGACGCCACGAGATATTCGCCGGCGGCCACAAGGTGCATATGCCTGAAGTCGGCCACGAACTGGCCCTGCGCGCCGAGCACGTCAACGCCGACCGCAACCACACCCTCGACGATCTGGGCATCGCCAAGACCGCCCGCGAAGAGCAGATTCGCGCCCGCGACGCCAAGCAGCTCAGCGCCGCCGACAATGCCCGCATGGCCAAGCTCTACCGCGAACACGTTCTCGGCGAAAAGCCGGTCGAGGGACTGGTCAGCCTCGACTCCATCGCCCCCGCCAAGCAGAAGGAAGCCGAACTGGTCGCCGGGGATTAGCCGTTCACTTGGTTCAATAAACAGTAAAGGCCGTTCCCGTCGGGAACGGCCTTTACTGTTATTAATTCACTCCGGCCGTAAAGGTTCAGTGCCCCATCCATTTAGCGAAGAGCGAGCGTCTGACGCACCGCAGGTGCTTTTGCACATAATTACCGGTTCCCGGCGCACAATCATTTCAGAACTCATCCTTCCAACATCGTCCCGGCACGTTCTTTCGCGCTGCCTGACTGCCA
>Ga0181529_10000661_pt1 | contig 49149 bp, 35 predicted proteins | sample PEATcosm2014_Bin_36_FD_119763 | JGI IMG/M metagenome (GOLD analysis project Ga0181529, IMG submission 119763) | Peatland microbial communities from MTU Mesocosm Facility, Houghton, MI, USA - PEATcosm2014_Bin10_30_metaG | ecosystem: Environmental > Terrestrial > Soil > Wetlands > Peat | place...
CGGCGGATTGTGCAGTAGTTCCTTCCCCACCAACGCGCGCACCACAAACGGCATATACGACGAGTAGTCCCCCTGCATGCTCACAGTCTGCGTCGTGTACGTATCCGGATTGACCTTGCCCCATGACACAGCCTCGGCCGGCTCGCACGACGACAAGCTGCCATCCGTCACCGGCGCAGAAACAATCTGCGCATCGTAGTCATAGCCGCGAATGTTGTCGAGGAAGAAAATCTGCGACAGCGCCGGCTCCGGTTGCAGCGAGTAATTCTTCGGCACTCCACCTCCCAGAATCAGCACCGCCAGCGACTTCGCTTCCGAATTGAACAGTCCCCAGTAGTGATACGCGCAGGACTCGAAAACATCCTCGTGCAGATCGTAATCAAACCCGTATTTGATCTTCCCCAGCTTCTCCAGCGCCCAAAGCTTCACCGAATTCAAAAACATGCTGCCATCCGCCGGCGCACCAATAAACACCGGCAACTCCATCTCGGCGCAAGTGCTCAGCAACCCCGGCCGTACGCCCAGCGCCTTCTCTCGCCTACCGAATTCTTTCCCCAGCAAGTAATTCCGTTCCGTCGTCGTCATCCGCTTTTGAAACTCAAGCCTCTGCAGAATCTCGGTCGCTACAGCATCCTGGTCGAACAATATCTGTTCAGCAAACCCCGTGTCGGCCACGCGAATCACGCCATTCTCGCGCAGCTCGGCATCGTCGCCAAACAGCGCCACTTCCCGTATCGGCCGCTCGCCGCTCTTGCGCAGGCAGTCGTGCCCGTCGTGATAGCAGATCGCATCCGTCACAGTGATATAAGCCGTATTCGCCGCCTTGAGCAGCGGAATCAGCCAAGCCCGATGCTGATCTGAAACAGTAATCGGCCCCGCGCACGTCACCACCAGCGGAATCCGTTTCTCGATCACCTGCTTCATCGCCTCATAAACCCGGCGCAGGTAGGCGCCGCCGAACGCCGGAAGAGCGGCCTCAAATACCTCGCCCAGATCCTTGCATTCGGTCACCGGCTTCCCAGTCACCGGGCCGCCCATCAGCCCGTTCGTCGTGGAGCACTTCCCCATTGCAACCGCCTCCAATTGTGTCCTCTCCAGTATCCAACATCCCCCAACCCGCCCGCTGTTGAAGTCCCTATCCTCCCCGCGGATTAGAGCGGTTTCGATTCAAGTGCTGCCATTTGTAGATCATGCGAGGTGGCATTTTCTTGAGAAAAATGCCACTTGACGTCTACGTTTATGTAAAGAGCAGAATCGAAACCGCTGTAGCATTCAGAATTCATCGTCGCGTCCAACGTGAGGGACGAGCAAAAACACCTGTGCCCCAGATCCCGATTCCGAGACCTGAGGCACAATCACTCAAAACAATTTCTGTTGTGTCAATCGAACCAAGCCACGAAACCAGCTCTCGACCGCTCAGTTCTTACGCATCACCACAAACGGCCCCGGCATCTTCGCGCCGTCTCCGCCCTCAAATGCCGCCCGACCCAGTGAAGGAATCCCAATCTCCCACTGCGGTCCTTCCAGCTCCGGCATCGGCTTTGCCCGGAATAGCTTCTTGCACTGCGCCGCCGTCCACCGCGCCCACCGCTTCGACTTCTTCCGCCGAGCGCTGTCGGTCGAAATTCCCGTCCCCGCATACATCTGCCGGTAGAGCTTCGACAGAAACATGAACGCAATACGCGCCCGCAAAGTCGGCGTGCAGGCCGACCGCTCCCAGATCGAGCTCCAGTTATAGAACCGGTCCCACACCTTCTGCGTCCGCTCCCTGATCTCGTCCGAGCTCATCGTCGGATGCGGCGTAAACATCTTCGGCCGCACATCGGTTGGAATCAGCCAGTACCGCGTAATCGGCACATCGCCCACCATCGTCGGATGCTGCGACTGTTCCTTCTCCCAGCGGCTGAAATCCACTGTCCCCGGAAACGGCGTCATCATCACAAACTGCGCAAATGTCACGCCCGCCTTCAGCGCCATCTCGACTGTCGCATCAAAGGTCGCCGCCCGGTCCGTCGGCAGCCCAAAGATGAACGAGCCAAGCACATGCACTCCGTGCGCTTTGAACGTCTGCAATTGTTTCGCCAGCGCCTCGCCGGAGTAGTTCCAATCCTTGTAAACCGCCTTCAGGCCTTCCGGCGTTACCGCCTCCACGCCCACCAACGCGCCCTTGATGTTGGCCCGCTTCATCGCATCCAGATACTCGCCGTCCTCGCCCGCCTCCATCGTCATCTGGGTGTAGAACACCATGTCCCTGGGCAGCTTGGCCAGCTCTTCCATCAGTTGAAAGCGCTCGTTGCGAATCGTCGTCAGCTCTTCCAGCTTGGCGGTGTTGTGCTGTTCCCGCGCCAGCCGCAAGTCGGTAAATGTCACCGGATAGAAGTTGTCGTCGGCCAGTGCTATAAACCGGAACCCCAGCCGCCGCAGCGCAATAATCTCGTCCACCACGCTTTGAAACTTCCTCTGCCGCGGCTTCTGCCCATCCGTCCGCCACACACTGCAAAATGAGCAGTGCTTCGGACAGCCGCGAATCGTCTGCACCGACGCCCACATATACTTCTCGGGATCCATCAGGTCCCAGCGCGCGGCAAGAAATTCGTCGCCTTCAATCCGTCCGCCAGCGTAAACTCTCTCCGGCTTGCCTGCCAGGCAATCGGTGACAACCTTGCCCCACGCGACATCGCCATCGCCGGTCACCACCGCGTGCGCTTCTCCGCACTCAAAGGCCTCTTCGGGAAACAACGTCGCGTGAATGCCGCCATAGACCACCCACGCCCCGCGCTCGCGCGCCATCCGCCCAACCGCGTATCCGCGCAGCGCATTGCCCGTGTGCACGCTGATGCCCACAATGTCTCCAGGCTGAATCGTTTCGGGCACAATCTGTTCCAGGGACTCGTCGACAAGAATCGGATCGCCCGCCATGCGCGGTGTCGCCGCGGCAAGCACGAATAACCATCGCGGTGTAATCACCGCCGTGCCAAAAGAATTGTCGCTTGGATTGACAAGATGAACGCTCAACGATTCCAACCTTTCCCGGTGCAGGTGCGGTTGGCCTCACAGCAATTTCAGGGTTGCCGTAACGCGGAAATGGACTGAAGTGGCTTCTTCAACAACCAAAAGCCACGCTGAACCTCAGACTCTGGCAAGTTAATCCTGAGATCGCTCGATTAAGCGTTTCAGTATTTGGGCAAATGAATTGGGAAAAGCCCCCAGCCGCGCAATCGCCGGTGACGAGTCTTCCCCAGTGGAATTCTTCCCCTGGACAGTTCACGTAATTGTACAGGTTCTACGTGAGATTGAATGTTCAATATTGACCACTTACCCTATTTAGAGAAAATATCCGCAAACACTGAGGTGTGAAGGCGCCTCCTATTCACAGCCTCGTTGCGTGCGCAGCAACAAACTACTAACCACTCACCACTGTCCCTCGGCACTCTTCCACCGGAACCGTCACCTGCTCCACAATCTCCAGCCCAAACCCTTCCAGGGCCGGAATGTGCATCGGCGTATTTGACAGCAGCCGGATGCGATGAATACCCAGGTCCGACAAAATCTGACCGCCCAATCCAATCGCCCGCAGTATCCGCCCGCTACGCGCCTGCGATCCTTCGCGCGTCCGCAGTTCCTGGTGCAGTACCAACCGCCCCGTCTCAGACACCAACTCCTCTGCGGGCGCCGCCGTGCCTCCAGGTCCGAAGGCCGCCACAGGATTGCGGTCAATCTCAAATCCCCGCGAAGTGTTATGCAGGTAGAGCACCACCCCGCACCCTTCCTCTGCAATCATCCGCATCGACTGGTCCAGCGTCTCCCGGCAACGGCAATCGGCCGCAAACACATCGCCCGCCGTGCACCGCGTATGCACCCGCACCAGCACAGTGTGCGTGCAAGGCGGCCGCAGCGCAATCTGCCCCGGCAAGTCCCCCTTTGCCGTCACGCTCCCCACCGCCGGCCCCGCATTGAACGCCGCGCACTCCTTGCACAGGTCACCGCGCACCAGCGCAATGTGGCTCTCGCCGCCATTCACTTCGCTCTCGTACGCAATCATGCGGAACTCGCCGAACTTGGTCTGGATGCGGCTTTCGCCCGCGCGCACAATATACCGTTCGTTGCGCAGCCGGTAGCGAATCAGCTCTGCCACCGTGAGAATCAGCAGCCCGTGTTCCTTGCAAAACGGAATCAGGTCCGGAATGCGCGCCATCGCGCCGTCGTCGCGCATGATCTCACAAATCACTCCAGCCGGATTCAGCCCCGCCAGCCTAGCCAGGTCAACCGACGCCTCCGTCTGGCCCGCCCGCACCAGCACCCCGCCCCTGCGCGCCCGCAGCGGAAACACATGTCCCGGCCGCGCCAGGTCGCTGTAGGTCGATCGCGGATCGATCGCGGTCTGAATCGTATGCGCCCGATCCGCGGCCGAGATGCCGGTCGTCACTCCCTCGCGCGCTTCAATTGTCTCGGTAAAAGCAGTCCCGAATCTTGACGAGTTCTGCTGCGTCATCGGAAACAGCCGCAGATGGTCGGCCCGCTCCTCGGTCAGCGCCAGGCAGATCAGTCCCCGCCCAAACTTCGCCATAAAATTGATGGCTTCCGGCGTCACATATTCCGCCGCCAGCGTAAGATCGCCCTCGTTCTCGCGATCCTCGTCATCCACCACCACCACCATCCGCCCCGCGCGAATCTCCGCCACCGCACCCGGTACGTCGGTAAATGGAGCCTCGAAGCTGCGGGGGAAGTTCGGCATGACTACCCTCTATTCTCGCCGATGGCGGCGGGAAAGGGCAAAAAGGGTGCGAGGGGCTATTGAGTCGCAGTTTCTGGGCTGGTGGTAATCCGCTCGGAAGAGCGCCGTGCGACCGAGGAAAGTTCGCCACAAGCCGCCAATTCGGAAACCGCACAATTTTGAGTGCAAACAGCAAAAGCGCCCCGGCGATGCCGGGGCGCTTTTGAGAAGAGAACCAAAAAACGGCCTACAACGTCGATTCGATCTCGAAGCCCCAGGCCTCCAGCAGCGCCTCAGGGATATACTTCGAATTCTTGTTTCGCCGCGCCCATTCCCGTAACCGGGTCGACCGGATGTACTGGTCCGGGGGCAGCTTGAACTCCTTCACAATCTGTTCGAAGGAGGTTACCGTAGGCACCACCGGGCCGATGGGCTCCGGTTTGCCCCAATTAGGATTTCCACGACGCTTTGCCATCGATTTTTTGTCCTTAGGTGAGGAGTGAGTGGTCCGCGCATCCTTGGACGGGGGATGGGGGTTCCAGCAAGTCCATAGGAGTTAACTACAGTTCTATTTTAGGGATATTTTCTCTAAAAATCAATAGAAAAATAGGTTTTCTTGCTCAAAAAAGCCTTCCCAGCGGCCAAACCATGGTAACCTGCTATCTCCCTGTTTTCAGGAGGATTAGTAAGTTCCCTGCTCCAGCCAGTGCCCAAAACGCTGTGCAAATTTGCTCACTCTCGTACCCAACGGCTGGCCAGCGACCACCCGTCAGTGACAGGATACTCTTATGACACCATTTTTGCCTGTCAACGCCCTCAGCCGCCTGCTTCTTGCGGCCGGACTTGCTGGCGGCCTGACCCTGGCCTGCCCTGTCCCGGCACGCGCCGTCGAGATGCGCATCAGCCGCGACGCCATCGAGCGCACCCTCAAGCAGCAGCTCTTCGGCGGTCCCGACGGCCGCTACTACCTCAAAGGTAACCCGCAATCCGCCTGCTACTCCTACGTCGAAGACCCCAAACTCTCCTTTGCACAGGACCGCATCGTGGTCCGCATCAAAACCCACGCCCGCCTCGGAACGTCGCTAAGAGGAACCTGCCTCGGCCTCACCCTCGCGGTTCCTGCCGAGGTCTCGCTGGCGCCCGACGCCGAAGGCGAATCCGTCGGCTTCCGCGACGCCCGCCTTGATCGCATCTCCGACCAGAAGGAGCTCAACTTCCTCCTCAGCCCCTTCCTCAGCCACCAGGTCCCCTCCAGCATGAAGGTCAACGCCGCCGACCTCCTCCGCAAGGCCCTCGAAGGCTCCACCGCCTCCTCCGGCTACAAAGTCGCCCTCGACCGCCTCAAAATCCACTCCATCCAAATCGATGGCGACACCCTGGTCGTAGACGTAGATGGGGACCTCAGCGTAAAGTGACCCCGAATTGACACATCCGCCCGCGACTCACCCCACTCCTAATCAGCCCGCGCACCACTCCCCAAATCTCCCGTTCCTCACCGCCGCAGCCATGGCCTCAATCTCCGGTCCCAGCACCCGATCCGCCTCCAGCCGCGGCACAATCTCCCGCACCACCGTGCAAGCCCGCTCAATCTCCCGGCTCGGCTTAAGCGGCTGCCGAAACTCCACCCCCTGCACCGCGCACATCAGCTCGATCCCCACAATCCGCTCCGCATTCTCCGCAATCTGCCGCAGCTTCAGCGCCCCCGTCATCCCCATCGACACATGATCTTCCTTCCCCCCGCTGGTGGGAATGCTTCCCGTCGACGAAGGTGAGGCAAGCACCTGGCACTCGTTGATCAACGCCGCAGCCACAATCTGCGCGATCATGAATCCCGAAGAAAGCCCGGCATGAGGCGACAAGAACGGCGGCAGTCCTTCGTTTATGTCCGGATTCAGCAGCCGATCGATGCGCCGCTCCATCATCCCCGCCAGGTCGGCCAGCGCCAGCGCCGCGTAATCGAACGCGTACGCCAGAGGAGCCCCATGAAAATTCCCCCCGGAAACGACTGCCGCACCCTCCGGCGTTCCCTTGGGAAACACCAGCGGATTATCCGTAGCCGACCCTGCCTCAACCTGCAGCACCCCGGTCACATGTTCCAGCACATCCCGCACCGCCCCATGCACCTGCGGCATGCAGCGCAGGCAATAGGCGTCCTGAACCCGCGCGTCGTGCTCCCGATGCGCCTCGCGAATTTCCGACTCCTCCATCAGCCATACCAGGTGCGCCGCCGCCGCAATCTGCCCCGCATGAGGCCGCGCCGCCTGAATCCGCGCATCGAAAGCCGCGGGCGTCCCCTTCAACGCCTCCAGAGACATCGCCCCCGCCAAGTCCGCCAGCCGCACCACACGCCTTGCCCGCGCCACCGCCAGCGCTCCCACGGCTGTCATTGCTTGCGTTCCATTCAGCAGCGCCAACCCTTCTTTGGCAGCCAATGCAAGCGGCCGCAACCCCGCCCGCCGCAGCGCCTCGCCGCCCGCCATGCGCTCGCCTTTGTAGAACGCCTCCCCTTCGCCAATCACCACCAGCGCCAGGTGAGCCAGCGGCGCCAAATCCCCGCTCGCACCCACCGACCCCTTCTCCGGGATCACCGGGCTCACCCCTGCATTCAGCAGCGCCACCAGCAACTCCGGCACTGCCGTCCTGCAGCCGCTCAGCCCCTTGGCCAGCACATTGGCCCGCAGCAGCAACATCGCCCGCGCCTCGCCCACCGACAGCGGCTGCCCCACTCCACCCGCGTGGCTGCGCACCAGGTTCGTTTGCAGATCCGCCAGGCTCTCATGCGGAATCCGCACATCCGACAGCTTCCCGAACCCGGTGTTCACCCCATACACCGTCTCGCCCGCCGCCAGAATCTCTTCAATCAGCGCCCGGCTAGTCGCCATGCGCTCCAGCGCCTCAGGCGCAATCTCCACAGGGCGCGCGTCAAGCGCAACCCCCTCAATTTCCGTCAGCGTCAGCGGCTGACCGTCCAGAACTAGAGTTTTCATATGCCCGATGCTAGATCAATGAATCTTCAGACGTAAACCCCACCCCTACCCACTGGTCAGACCACCGGCGTATAATCAGGAGAAAGCCCTACCCTTCGCAATGATAAAATTCGTGCTTTGGAGAGCGTATGTCAGAACCTGTGTGTGATATCGGACTCATCGGCCTTGCCGTTATGGGACAGAACCTTGTCCTCAACATGAACGACCACGGATTCAAGGTCGCCGTCTTCAACCGAACCGTCTCAAAGGTCGACGACTTCATCGCCAATGAAGCCAAGGGAACCCAGGTCGTCGGCGCGCACTCCGTCGAAGAGCTCGCCAGCCTGCTCAAAAGCCCTCGCCGCATCATGCTCATGGTCAAGGCCGGCGACACCGTCGACCAGATGATCGATCACATCCTGCCCACCCTCGAGCCCGGCGACATTATCATCGACGGCGGCAACTCGCTCTATACCGACTCCAACCGCCGCACCAAGGCGCTGGCCGCCAAGGGCATCCTCTTCATCGGCACCGGCGTCTCCGGTGGCGAAGAAGGCGCGCGCCGCGGGCCATCCATTATGCCCGGCGGCAATCCCGCCGCGTGGCCGCACGTCAAGCCCATATTCCAGGCCATCGCCGCCAAGGTCGAGGATGGAACCCCTTGCTGCGACTGGGTCGGCGAAGACGGCGCGGGCCACTTCGTCAAGATGGTCCACAATGGCATCGAGTATGGCGACATGCAGCTCATCTGCGAGGCCTACGACCTGCTCCAGCGCGGCCTCGGACTCACCCCCGACGAGCTCCACGACGTCTTCGCCGACTGGAACAAGGGCGAGCTCGACAGCTACCTCATCGAAATCTCCCGTGACATTTTTGCCAAAAAGGATGACGACGGCCTGCCCCTCGTCGACAAGATTCTCGACACCGCCGGCCAAAAAGGCACCGGCAAGTGGACGGTCATCAGCGCCCTCGACACCGGCCAGCCCGTCACCCTCATTGGCGAGTCGGTCTTCGCGCGCTGCCTCTCGGCCCTCAAGGATGAACGCGTCGCCGCCTCCAAGGTCCTCAAGGGACCCAAGGCCAGACCCGCCACAGGCGACCGCGTTGCCTTCATTGAGAATGTGCGTCGCGCCCTCTACTGCTCCAAGATCGTCTCCTACGCGCAGGGATACATGCTCCTCAAAGCCGCAGCCAAGGAGAATGACTGGAACCTCAACATGGGTGGCATCGCCCTCATGTGGCGTGGTGGATGCATCATCCGCAGCGTGTTCCTGGCCAACATCAAGGCCGCCTTCGACAAGAAGAAGAACCTCGACAATCTGCTCCTCGACAAGTTCTTCTCCCGCGCCGTCAACAAGTACCAGGCCTCCTGGCGCAAGGCAGTCACGGCCGCAATCAAACTCGGCGTACCCACGCCGGCCTTTGCCACCGCGCTCGCCTTCTTCGACGGCTACCGCACCGCGCGCCTGCCGCAGAATTTATTGCAGGCCCAGCGCGACTACTTCGGCGCCCACACTTACGAGCGCGTCGACCAGCCCCGCGGCCAGTTCTCCCACACCAACTGGACCGGCCACGGCGGCCGCGTCTCGTCCTCCACCTACACCGTCTAATTCACGCACCCAAAAAAGGCCAGGCTCCCGACCGGGAACCTGGCCTTTCGTTCTGTAGAGCGTAGCGCCGGGCTCCAGCCCGGCTGTCTTGAGGGACTCCAGGCCCGCACACACGAACCTCAATCTGCTTCGAATTACATCAAATTAAATCACGCGCGCAAATGATCACCGCAGGCTCTGGACCGGCGCCGGATCCATATCCGCGTAATCCTGGTTCTCGCCGCCCATGCCCCAGCAGAAACTATAAGCCCGCGTCCCCACGCCCGCATGAATCGACCAGCCCGGAGACACCGCAATCTCCTTATCGGCCATCACGATGTGCCGCGTCTCATCCGGCGGCCCCATCAAATGCACCACCCGCGCATCCGCGGCCACGTTGAAGTACATATAAATCTCCGAGCGCCGCATGTGCGTATGCGGAGGCATCGTGTTCCAGTTGCTGCCCGCGGCCAGGTGCGTCACGCCCATCACCAGTTGGCAACTGCGCGCTCCCTGCAGATGGATATATTTCGAAATCGTCCGCTTGTTGCACGTCTCCACGCTGCCCAACTCGGTCGGGATGGCCTCTTCCTTCCTGACCAGCGTCACCGGAAACTCAGCGTGCGCCGGATAGCTCAGCAGATAGTAGATCGCCGGCTTCGCTTTGTCCTTGGCCGCAAAGCTCACCTGCTTGCTGCCCTTGCCGATGTAGAGCACGTCAAGGTTGTTAAGCTCGTATCCCTTTCCATCCACGCTCACCGTCCCGGCCCCACCCACATTCAAGACTCCAAGCTCGCGCCGCTCCAGAAAAAACTCCGCCCGCAGTTCCGGATACGTGGGCAGCGTCAGCGCGCTCTCCAGCGGAGCCGCAAAACCAACCACCGCGCGATCCAGATCCACATAATTCAGGCTTATCTTTCCCGGCTCGCAAAGGCCGCTCAGTAAGAAGGTTTCGCGAATCTCCCCGGTTGTCATTCGTGGATAGCGCACCGGATCGGCCATCATTACCGTCTTCATCTTTCTTCCCTTTCACACCTTCGGCGCTCGGTTCATCGCCGCGCCAGGCTATCTTATTGCCTCGCAGCTCCCTGCTGCGCCTTCCGGTCCGGAGGCCGCTCCATGCCCTGCGAGGTCTGCGCCATGCTTAGATGCTCCTCCATCAGTTTCCGCGCTTCCTGCGGCTTGCGAGCACGAATCGCCCGGTAAATCTCCCGATGCATCTCCGCGGATTCGCGCATGTCGGTCGATCGCTCCACAGTCTTGCGCCGCTTGTCGTAGAGCGCCGACGTGATCGTCTCAATCACGCTCGCCAAAATCGGATTCCCCGAGGCTTGCGAGATGATGCGGTGAAACAGCAGGTCGTGAATGAGAAAATCCGATGGGCTCCCCATGGACGCGAACATCTCAGCTACCTCTTCGGCCAACGCCGTGTAATGTTCGTCTTTGCCGCGCTCGGCCGCCAGGGCCGCAATGTTGCTTTCAAGAATGATGCGGGCCTCAAACATTTGCCACGTCTGAAAGCCATGCAGCGCGCCCATCAGGCCCAGCGATCCCTTGCCAAACTCCGGCGGGCCGTCGGCAACAAAGGTGCCCACGCCGTGCCTGACCTTCATGACTCCCATGGCCGCCAGGTAACCGATTCCGGTGCGAAGGCTGGCCCGGCTGATCTTGAGCGTACGGGCAAATTCCCGCTCCGGTGGAATCTTGTCCCCCGGTTGCAGAGTACCGCTTTCGATGAGTGACCGGATGTGGTTAACCACCTGCATGGTGCGGTGGGTATTGGGCTCTACTTGCTTGATCCGCGGCATAAGGGTTTGTCACCTTCCCGGAATTCTGAAAACCCCAATAACATGAGCTTATCATCGCTCCGGCGCCCGCTGCTTGGAATACTCGACCTCTTCGAGGATTTACGGCCTCCACTCCCATGTGTATACTTGTGGTCTGACCTCGACCGGGATCGAGCCGCGCCACCACTATGTTGCCGAGAGGTAAAATGAAGGCCATGCTGCTCCATGAAGATCGTTTGTTTCCTTCCGAGGCCGGTGCCCTCAAAACCGCCAGAGCCCTGTACGCCGAGATCGAGAATCTGCCCATCATTAGCCCCCACGGCCATACCAACGCAGGCTGGTTTGCCAACAACGGCCCCTTCCCTGACCCCGCCACATTGTTCGTGCAGCCCGACCACTATGTCTTCCGCATGCTCTACAGCCAGGGCGTCTCCCTGGACGATCTCGGAATCGGCCAACAGAAGATCGAGGACCCGCGCAAGGTTTGGCGCATCTTCGCCAGCAATTACTACCTCTTCCGCGGCACTCCCTCCCGCCTCTGGCTCGACTACTCCTTTCAGGAGCTCTTCGGCTTTGAGCTGCGTCTGTCGGAAAAGACGGCCGACCTATATTACGACACCATCGCCGAGAAGCTGCAAACCCCCGAATTCCTGCCCCGCGCCCTTTACGAGCGGTTCAACATTGAGGTTCTGTCCACCACCGACTCACCCACCGACTCGCTCAGCGACCACAAGGCCATCCGCGCATCCGGCTGGAAAGCGAGAATCCTGCCTGCCTTCCGCCCCGACTCTGTCGTCGATCCCGAATTCGTGGGATTTGCTGGCCTGATTGCGAAAATGGGCGAGCAGACCGGCGAGGACACCTCTACCTGGATCGGCTACCTCAACGCACTGCGCAAGGCTCGCGCCCGTTTTCGCGAGATGGGCTGCACCTCGACCGACCACGGCCATCCCACCGCGCAAACCGCCGACCTGCCTGCCGCCGAAGCCGCCGCTCTTTTCAGCAAGGCCCTCTCCGGTAAGACCAGTGCCGCGGAGAATGAGCTCTTCCGCGCCCAGATGCTTACCGAGATGGCGCAAATGAGCCTTGAAGACGGCCTCACCATGCAGATTCACCCTGGCAGCGTTCGCAACCACAACCGCAAAGTCTTTGAGCACTACGGCCGCGACATGGGCGCCGACATCCCCGCGCCAACCAACTTCGTGAATGCCCTCCGCCCCCTGCTCGACCGCTTCGGCAACGAGAGCAAACTCACGATTATCCTCTTCATGCTCGACGAGTCCACCATCAGCCGCGAACTCGCTCCCCTGGCCGGCCATTATCCATGCTTGCGCCTTGGACCCCCGTGGTGGTTTCATGACAGTCCTGAGGGCATGATGCGTTTCCGCCAGCAGGCGACGGAGACGGCGGGCTTCTACAACACGGTGGGCTTCAACGACGACACCAGGGCATTTCTATCCATTCCGGCGCGGCACGATGTTGCGCGGCGCATCGATTGCGCTTTCCTCGCCAATCTCGTCGCCCAACACCGCCTTGAAGAAGACGAAGCCTTCGAAGTGGCGCACGAACTGACCTATTCGCTGGTCAAGAAAGCGTACAAGCTGTAAGGAGAAGGACATGGGTTCGTCTCTCGAGATCAAGTCGGATCTCCCGGCCAGCGAACGGATAGGGCGCGTGCGCTGGACCATCTGCGCCATGCTCTTCGCCGCCACCACTATCAACTACATGGATCGCCAGGTTCTGGCGCTTCTCAAGCCAACCCTCATGCAGAGCGTTGCCCATCATGGCATCGGCCTGACCGAAGAAAGCTACGGGACTGTCGTAGCCTTCTTTACGCTCTTCTATGCGATCGGCCAGCTCGGCGCGGGGCGCTTTGTGGATAAAGTCGGCACACGCATCGGCTACATGGTCATCATGGCCGTCTGGAGCCTCTCCGCCATGAGCCATGCGCTGGTCAACTCGGTGCTTGAGCTCGGCATCGCCCGCTCCTTTCTTGGCATTGGCGAATCCGGCAACTTCCCCGCCGCCAACAAGACAAACGCCGAGTGGTTTCCGCAGAAAGAGCGCTCGTTCTCTTTCGGCATCTTCAACTGCGGCGCCAATGTCGGCGTCATCCTGGCCACGCTCCTGGTGCCCATTGCAACCTACCGATTTGGCTGGCACGCCGCCTTCCTGGTTACCGGATTTTTCTCGGCGTCGTGGATCCTTATGTGGTTCTTCAAATACCACAAACCCGCCGAGCATCCCTCGCTCTCCTCCGCCGAACTCGCCTACATCAACCAGGACCCTCCGGAGAAGCGCGGTACCTCCATGCCATGGGTCAAGCTGTTCGGCTTCCGGCAGACCTGGGCCTACGCCATCCCCAAATTCCTCACCGATCCTATCTGGTGGTTTTACCTCTATTGGCTGCCGGGATATTTCAGCGTCAAATTCAATCTGAGCCTTGTGGGTCTCGGGTTGCCGATCCTGATCGTCTACAACGCTTCGGCCATCGGCAGCATCTACGGAGGCTACCTGCCCGAATCCTTCATCCACATCGGGCTTTCGGCCCAGCGCGCGCGCATCGCGGCCATGTTTCTCTGCGCCTCCCTCGTCGTTCCCGTCTTCCTCATCAATTACCTGCATGGGGACAATTTCGGAAAATGGGCCGCGATCGGATTGCTCAGCCTCGCGGCTGCAGCGCACCAGGGCTGGTCGGCTAACCTCTTCACCACGGCTTCGGATATGTTCCCGCGCAGCGCCGTGGGCTCGGTCACCGGCATCGGCACCATGACCGGAGCCGTCGGCGGCTTCCTCCTGGCCAAATTTGCCGGCCACATCCTGCAAATCTCCGGCAGCTATTCGCTCCTTTTCATCATCGCCGCCAGCGTCTATCTCATCTCTCTATTGATCAACGTCCTGCTCGCCCCCGGTCTGAAGAAAGCGGAGTCCGTCGCATGAGTCTCTATTGCTCCACAGGAAGCATCGATACCGATCTGTCCCCTCGGCAGTTGAACGATTTGCTGGTTGAAGCCCTCACCAAGCTCGGCGACCGCAAGAGTATCCTCGCCGTGCCTCCCGACCAGAGCCGCGAACACTCCCGCGCCGGCGAACTCACCGGTTACGTGTACAAGCACTACGGCGACAAGCTCAAAGCCGTGCTGCCCGCCATCGGCACGCATACCCCCATGCGCCCCGATCAGCTCGCGCACATGTTTCCCGCCGTACCGCAAAATCTATTCAAGGTTCACAACTGGCGCACCGACGTCGAGACACTGGGCGAAGTGCCATCGGAGTTCATCCGCGAACAATCGGAAGGCAAGCTCGACTACGCATGGCCCGCGCAGGTCAACAAGCTCATCTCCAACGGCGGATTCGATCTCATTCTCTCTATCGGCCAGGTTGTGCCTCATGAAGTCATCGGCATGGCTAACTTCACCAAGAACATCCTCATCGGCACAGGCGGCCGCGAAGGCATCAACCGCAGCCACTACCTCGGCGCCGTCTACGGCATGGAGCGGATCATGGGACGCGCCCTTAATCCCGTGCGCAACGTGCTCAGCTACGCCTCCGACCACTTCCTGCGACCCCTGCCCATCGTCTACGCGCAGACCGTCGTCGGCCGCAAAGCGGACGGAGGTCTGGCCGTCCGCGGCCTATTCATCGGCGACGACATCGAGTGCTTCCTTCAGGCCGCCGAACTTAGCCTCAAGGTCAACTTCGAAATTCTCGACAAGCAGATCGCCAAGGCCGTCGTCTTCCTCGATCCCAGCGAGTTTCATTCCACCTGGATCGGCAACAAGGCCGTCTACCGCACCCGCATGGCGCTGGCCGACGGCGCCGAGCTCATCATTCTCGCCCCCGGCGTTCACGAATTCGGCGAAGACAAGGGCATCGACGGGCTCATTCGCAAATACGGCTATCGAGGCACGCCCTGCACCCTCAAGGCGGTCAAGGAGAATCCCGACCTCGGCTCCGATCTCAGCGCCGCTGCCCATCTCATTCACGCCTCGTCCGAAGGCCGCTTCAAGATCACGTGGTGCCCCGGCCACCTGACCAGGGAAGAGGTCGAGGGCGTCGGCTTCGGTTACGGCGGCCTGAAAGAGATGACGTCGCGCTACGACCCCCAGAAACTCAACTGCGGCTACAACCAGGTCGATGGCGAGGAAGTCTTCTTCGTCCCCAATCCTGGATTGGGCCTATGGGCCCATCGAAGCCGTCTCTAAGGCGGAAAAACTATGGAGAATCAAAACTTGAAACTCAATAAATACTCGATCGGAACCGGCGACAGATTTGCTCACCAGGCCAAGGCCCAGTTGCAGGCCTGCATCAACGCTCTCTCAAAGGGCATCGAGGTTGTTCCAGTATGGAACAAGTCAAACCGCGAGCACATGATCATCGGCTCCGAGCCGGCCTCTGCGCGCCAGGCCGCCGATGCTGCAGTCAAAGCGCTCAACTGGAAGCTGCCCTATTTCTGCGACGCTGACCACATCACGCCTGCCACCGTCGATCGCTTCCTCGCTCCCTGCGACTTCTTCACCTTCGACGTCGCCGACTTCATCGGCCAGGCCGCCGAGGAGTCCGACATCGACGCATTTGTAAAGCGCCATCCCGAATTGCTCGGCAGCATTCAACTCGCCGGCGTCGATGAGGCCTTCGACATCACCGCGCAAGACCTTCGCCAGGCCGCTCAAAAATTCCTCGCCGCCGTCAAGAAAGCCGGCGAAGTCTATCGCAAAGTCGTCAGCGCCAAAGGCGTCGGCAACTTTATTCCCGAGGTCTCCATGGACGAGACCGATCGCGCCCAGAGCCCCGTCGAGTTGCTCATCATTCTGGCCGCCATCGCCGACGAAGGCATTCCCGTCCAGACCATCGCTCCAAAATTCAGCGGCCGCTTCAACAAAGGCGTCGACTATGTGGGCGACGTAGTCCAGTTCGAGCGCGAATTCTCCCTCGACATCGCCGCCATCGCCTACGCCGTACAACAATTCGGTCTGCCGCAGAATCTCAAGCTCAGCGTTCACTCAGGCAGCGACAAGTTCTCCATCTACCCCGCCATTCACGCCGGCATCACGCGCTTCAACGCCGGCGTGCACCTCAAGACAGCCGGCACCACCTGGCTTGAAGAACTCATCGGCCTTGCCGAAGCCGGCGGCGACGGACTCGCCCTGGCAAAAGAGATTTACGCCGAAGCTTTCGCCCATCGCGAAGAACTCTGCGCGCCCTACGCCACAGTCATCGATATCGATCCGGCCAGGTTACCCTCGCCCGATGAAGTCCGCGGTTGGACCTCGGAGCAATTCACCTCCGCCCTGCGCCACGATCAGTCGGACCCCGCCTACAACGTCAGCCTGCGCCAGTTGCTCCACGTCGGCTTCAAGGTTGCCGCAAAAATGGGCCGCCGCTATCTCGACCTGCTTGAGGCCAACGAACCAGTGATTGCCAAGAACGTGACCGAGAACCTCTACAATCGCCATATTGCCCCCGTCTTCCTGGGGCGTAGCGCTTGAACCGGCTTCGCGGCAATGATGAGTCTCGGTGCTTTGAAAGGGCGCGGTTTTAACCGCACCATCAGTTCGAATAAGAACGATGGGGCTTTGGCCCCCGAGGGGATTCTGGAAATTCTGACGAATCCCTTCAACCTTTCAACTTGAAGACCTTCCCCACGGAGATCGAATGACAACTCAATTTCTAAGCCTTGAAGGCAAAACCGCGGTCGTTACCGGGGGTACCTCCGGCATCGGTCGCGCCCTCAGCCTCGGGCTCGCCGACGCCGGCGCCGACGTCGTCGCCACCGCGCGCCGCCAGCAGGAAGTGGACGACACTGCCGCCGAAATCGAAGCCCGAGGCCGCAAAACCGTTCGCCTCGCCTCCGACGTCTGCAACCGCGCTTCGCTTGAAGTTTTGCTGGCCGCGGTGCTCGATGGTCTCGGCAAAGTCGATATCCTCATCAACTGCGCCGGCAAAATCAAGCGCGCCCCCACGCTGACTTTCCCCGAGGAAGAGTGGACCAGCATTCTCGACACCAATCTCACCGGCACCCTCCGCGCCTGCCAGATCTTCGGCCGGCACATGCTCGACCGCGGCTATGGCCGCATCATCAACATCGCATCGCTCAACAGCTTCGTCGCACTCAGCGAAGTGGCCGCCTACGCCGCCAGCAAGGCCGGCGTCGCCTCCCTCACTCGCTCGCTCGCCGTCGAATGGTCAAAGAAAGGCGTCACCGTAAACGCCATCGCTCCCGGCGTCTTCCGCACCGAACTCAACGCCCAACTCCTCGACTCGACCCCCCGCGGCCAGGAACTCCTCATGCGCACCCCCATGGGCCGCTTCGGGAAAACCGACGAACTGATCGGAGCCGCCGTCTATCTAGCCTCCGACGGTGCTTCCTTTGTCACCGGCCAAACGCTGGTTGTCGACGGCGGCTTCCTCGCCAGCGGCGTCAACCAATAGCCTTCTTCACATTGACAAAAGCATTTTCACAATGGTGTAGAGCAGCTTTGAAGTGTACGGGCTTTAGCCCGTACGTCCAATCCAGAAATAGGAACGAGGGCTTCAGCCCTGGGATTTTGGGGATGACTCCACAGCCTTCACCGGAAGCCGCACAATAAACTTTGTGTTACCCGGCTCCGATTCCACAGCGATCGTCCCACCGAACTTCTGCGTCACAATCCGGTGAACAATTTCCAGCCCAAGCCCGGTGCCCGATCCCTGCGGCTTGGTGGTAAAAAACGCCTCAAAGATTCGCGGCTTCACATCCACCGGAATCCCCGCGCCATGATCCGCGATGCTCACCGCCAGCCAGCCCGGTTCGGTCCCCTTTCCGCCCTCATTCCAGGTGGCAATCTCAATCTGCCCTTTCTCCGGTGAAGCGTCCGCGGCGTTGTCGATCAGGTTCGTCCAAACCTGGCTGAGCGCCGATCCCTTGGTATGAATGATCGACGGGCTCGCCTCGAAGCGCTTCTGCACCCCAATCTGCTTAATGCGCAGCTTGTGCCCCAGAATCGTAAGCGTGCTCTGCAGGCTGTCGTGCACGTCCAGGTCCTTGTTTGGCGATCGCTCGTCGTAGGCGAATTTCTTCACCGCCATCACCAGGTCCGAGACGCGCGTGATGCTCTCTTCAATGGCGCACACCAATGACATGCTTGAAACCAGCGCCTCCAGCCAATTCAGCGCGTCAGAAAAGCTGCCGGCTTCGAAAGCCTCCCGGGCGCAGCGCAGCTCCTCTCGGTCGAAGCCGATCGCCACCAGGGCCGGTCCGATCGTGAATGCGTTTTCCACCCCCTCTGACTGCAGCCACTCCGACATCGCTTCTTCCGCATCCGACTGGTCCACGCTGCTCAATGCAGGCGCGTGGCAGCCTCGAACCGCATGCTCCAGCAGGCTGTGCATGCATTCCAGTTGCAGCTGCGTCTTCGGCTTGCCGGCACTGCGCAGGCTCATTTCCTGCAGACGCTTCAGGTTCTCGCGCAGTTGCGAAGCCGCGCGTTTGGCCGCTGCGCCCGGGTTATGCAGCTCGTGCATCAGCCCCGCCGCCAGCGTCCCCAGCGACACCAGCTTTTCGCGGTGCAGCGCCTCCACCTGGTAGGCCTGCAGACGCTGCGCCATATCCGAGAGCACCACCTTGCGCACCTCAGCGCAGCAGGCCATCAGCTTCCAGAACTCCGGCTCCGTGAACCGCAGCAGCACCGAATCCAGCGTCACGGTAATCAGGAATGGAGAATGGCCTTTGCCCGCCAGAAGCGGGACCTCGCCGAAGCCCTCGCCATCGTGCACGACACCCACCAGGGTCAGCGTTCCGTCCTTCTCCGGCCGTTCAGCCCGTGTCTCACCCTTCAGCAAGAGCCAATAGAAGCTCCACGGCTGCAATGGCTCCACCAGCACCGCACCTTCCTGGGCACTGACGCGTTCCACGCTCTCTACGCCAGCCAGCGCCTCCAGCAGACTCTCGGCGCTGGTCTCGGCAAAGGGATGCGTTTCGCGCAGCGCTTCCACAATCTCCCGTATCGGAACCGATTCGACCGCCAATAATTGTCCGTCTCCGCTCATCGTTGCTGACTCGCCTTCCCTCTAGAATCCCGCCAGGTACTGGCGAACAAACTGCACCGCAATCGATCCCTCGCCCACCGCCGACGCAACGCGCTTCACCGACCCATGGCGCACATCGCCGGCCACAAAAACTCCCGGTACGCTGGACTCCAGCAGAAATGGCTCCCGTTCCTCGCGCCAGCTCTCCGGCAGCTTGCCATCGGTGCTCAGGTCCGGCCCAGCCAGCAGGAATCCCTTATCGTCCCGCAGAATCGAAGGCGGCAGCCAACCCGTTCCCGGCGCCGCGCCGATAAACACAAACAGCGAGGTCGCCGGAACCTGGTATTCTCCCTGCGGCCCGCTCAGTTTCAGTCCCTCAAGCCGCTGTTCGCCCATCGCCTCCAAAACCTGCGTGCGCGGCTCTACCACAACATTGGATGTGCGTTCAATCTCATCGATTAAGTATTTCGACATGGTGGCCGAAAGACCATCGCCCCGAACCAGCATCGTCACCTTTAAAGCGAACTTGGCAAAGTGCAGCGCAGCCTGCCCGGCGGAGTTGGCGCCCCCCACCACAAACACGTCTTCGCCTTTGCAGGACACAGCCTCCACCAGCGCCGCGCCGTAGTAAATCCCCTGCCCGGTCAGCCGATCCGCGCCCGGAATCCCCAGCTTCCGGTATTGCACCCCCGGAGCCAGCAGCACCACGTGCCCTGAAACCTCGCGCCCGTCCGCAAGCTGCACAAACCGGTATTGCCCATCGATGCGCAACCCGGTCGCCCGCTGAGTCACGAATTCGGCGCCGAATCTGGTAGCCTGCGTGTGCGCCCGCCGCCCCAGTTCGGCCCCCGTCACGCCGGACGGAAATCCAAGGTAGTTCTCAATCCTCGAAGAGGAGCCGGCCTGGCCGCCCGGCGCCTGGGGCTCAATCACCAGGGTGCGCAACCCCTCGCTCGCGCCATAAACCGCGGCCGCCAGCCCCGCCGGGCCCGCGCCTACGACCACCATGTCGTAGAACTCCTGGGCCGCCTGCACCCTCAGCCCCACCCGCTTCGCCAATGCCTCGGGCTCCGGATCCACCAGGGCGCTCCCATCGGCAAACAGCACCACCGGCAAATGGCTCGGGTCCAGCCCCGCATCCGTCAGCAGCTTCAGAGACTCCTCATTACCGACAGCGTCCAGCCACTTGTAAGGCACTTGATTCTGGGAGAGAAAAGTACGCACCCGGTGATCCCTGAGCGACCAGCGGTGCCCAATCACGCGCACTCCCTCAAAGCGAGGCCGGTAGCCCGCCTGCCAGTCTTCCAGCAGGTCGCCCAGCACCGGATAAAGCTTCTCCTCCGGCGGATCCCAGGGCTTGGTCAGGTAATAGTGGATGCGCGCGGTATTGATCGCCCGTATCGCCACCTCGGTGTCGGCATAGGCCGTCAGCAGCACCCGCCGCGCTTCGGGATAGATCGCCATCGCGCGTTCCAGGAACTCCACGCCTGTCATTCCCGGCATGCGCTGGTCGCTCACCAGCAGCGCCACCGGCTCCTGACGTGTCTTCACCTGCGCCAGCGTATCCAGGGCCGCCTGCCCGCTGGCCGCCCGCATGATCCGGTAAGTGGCCCCGTACTGGCGGCGCAGGTCCTGGACAACCGCCTCCAGCACGCTTACGTCGTCATCCACCGCCAACAGAATTGGCCTGGCCATATACCCTCTCACCTTCAGTCTAGTGCGTGATTTTCCTGCCCCGAACCGCGGGTCTCATCTTTTCCGCAATCGTCTTTCCCGGCTCCTCATCCCACAAAGGTTGTAGCCCATTCCCAAAAAAACTCCATAGACATAACCCTCTATTACCGTTCTGATTACTTTAGGAACTCTGACGATTCTTACTGTCGCAGATTTGGGCATTTGCAGGTTTGTTACCTTATTGCCGATACAGCCCAAAGCGGAGAGAATAAAGTCCGATTTCAGGTCTTGGTTTCCGGTGACGATCGAAACAAGTGTCCGTGAGGTAGCCGGCCATTCCGAAGGGTGTTCGAGCAAATGAGGCACATGTCATGAACAAACTTATTCTGGCCGATTCGCAGGCTATCTTCCGCGCAGGCACCGCCAAGGTCCTGGCCATGAACGAGGATTTGCGCATCATCGCTCAGTGCACCGATCTGGATCGCATGTACCACGCCATCACCACCTTCCCCAATTCCATCGTCCTGTTTGCCGCTTCCATGCGCCCCGATCTGACACGCCTCCACATGCTGCTTGAAACCATGGGAAGCCGCGGCATTGTCATCGCGGAAAACAACGAGCCCGCAAGCGATTACATTCAGCAAGGTTTTCGCGGAGTGGTCTTTCGCAACGTCACGGGCGCTGCAATGGTCGACTGCGTTCATCGCGTCGCCGCCGGCGATACCTGGATCCCTCCCCAGCTCATGCTTACCGATTCGCCCGAGGAGGATATGGTCGGCACCCGTGTCCGCGACCGCCTCACCCCCAAGGAAATGCGCATTGTCGCGCTTATCGCCCAGGGTTGCAAGAATCGCGAGATTGCCCTCCGCCTGAAAACTACCGAGCAGGTTATCAAGAACTATCTGCGCTCCATCTATGACAAGACCGGCGTCAGCGACCGCCTCGAGTTAGCGCTGTTTACCATCCACCACCGCGTCCTTGCCCAGGCAGCCGCCGAAGTAGGCAGCAAGATCGACGCCGAAGAAAGGTCCGCGCCCTCCGCCGTCGCGTAGCCGCGCAGATCCCGCTCAGGACAGTGCGACCCGCACGTCGGCTAGAGTCACCATCAGGGTCATTGGTTCAAGCGGACTTGGATCGAAGCCGAGAGTCAGATAGAAGTTCTTTGCGTCTTCTGAGATTGCGTGAACCACAATTCCGCGAATTCCGATCACATCGGCCGCCTGCACAACGCGCTGCGCGGCGTCCCTGAATAAAACGCGGCCGATACCGTGCCCCTGCCAACTCCGATCCACGGCCAGACGCGCCAGCACGGCTACGGGAATCGGATTCGGCATATTCCGCCTGAATCGGCCCGGAGCGCTTTCCACCATCACCACCCCGGAAGCCAGCGCATAATAGCCAACCACGCGCGTGTCCTCGCAAACTACGTAGGTGCGTGAAGCGCCGCTCGCATTGTTGGCGCGCGCCCGCCGCTTCAGCCAATCGTCGAGGGTGGCTTCGCCGGAATAGAAGCCCTCCAATTCGTGCGCTCCCACCAGCGGCTCAGGCTGCCGCAGATGGCTTACTTCTCCCACGGCGCGATGGCCTTCATCGAACGCCGCAACCGGGCATTCGGCTGCGGCGCCGCATCGAGCCGGGCCAGAAACTCCGCATAAGCCTTGGGATTGACCGAAAAGACCGTCCGATCCATCAGCGCATCCTCGGCCGCATGGCGAGCCGCAGTCAGCACGAAGTCCGTGCGATTTTTGCCGGTAAGCTCTGCCGCGCGGTCAATCAATCCGCGCAATTCGGGTTTGATCCGCAGGTTCAGCGTGTCGCGTCCGCTCTTGGCGGTTTGAAGAACCGGCATTTTGATCTTCTCCTCTGAAAAGACCAGCATATCATATCGTAATGACCTTGTCATTACAGATTGCCTAACTCCCCGCCTTGACATTCCGATAATGTCGAAGAATGGCCCTCCCCCCTGGCGTGTCGACGCCTAGACTTGCCCCTCTCCTCTGCCCACCCTCGTAGATGATCAGGTTTCCATCACTCTTGGCTCCTCGCTTAAAGCCCCAATCCTCTATCTTCCGCGTGACAATCAGGGTACGTTTCTTTGCGACAGCATCCTGCACCAACTATTCCTGCACAAATCTCACTGCCATTTGGGCAGAAGGCAGTTTCTTGATGAGAGAATGGGCACCAAACGAGGACGAATGATATGGAACCAGTTCGACACAGGCGACTCGGCTTGACAAATCGCGCAGAGCCTTGAAGTAGCTCCCATTGAAGTGTGTGCGGGAAATCTTAAAAGCAACGTCGTGAAGTTTCTTCTCCCACCACTCAAATCCGCTCCACCAGCATAACTGAGGGTCCAATCCTAAGAATGGAAACCGTTGCCCACTGAATGACTGTCGGAGGCTATCTTCTAAGCGCCTCCGAAAGGGTTCATAGAAAGCTGGCGATTTCGTCTCTCCCCAATAGTCAGTGTGCGAGAGTCCAGGGTTGAGAAGCAGGATGACTATTTCGGCCCGTCTAAGATCGCCCAAATAAGGGACTGGCAGCAGAGATAGATGGAGTTGGCGGTCTTTGGAGTCGCCAAATCGCGTACTGGCAATGAAGGAATCGAAATTTGATGGCTCAGCGATTTTTGATTGGCCGTACTTCTCAATAAGGCAGGGAAGATCGTCAGGGTGTGCGTAGGGTGGGGTGGTTGGCAGGGGTCGCAGGAATCGCCGCCAGAAGCTGATGAGTTCCTTAGGCATAGAGGCCCTCCCCCTTTAGAAGGATGGGGTTCATCATACTTCCCCCTTCCTAAAGCTGCTTCCCGCTGCCCCCCTACAGCTTCTCCGCCACGCTCTTGGCCTGCGTAAATAAATATAGATAATCCGGGCCGCCGGCCTTCGAATCCGTCCCGCTCATGTTGAACCCGCCAAACGGATGCGCCCCCACCATCGCGCCGGTGCACTTGCGATTGAAGTAGAGATTGCCCACATGAAACTCCCGCCGCGCCCGGTTCAGCTTCTCCCGGTCGGTCGAGTAGATCGATCCTGTCAGCCCATACTCGGTGTTGTTGGCCACCTTCAGACCCTCTTCGAAGCTCTCTACCTTGATCACCGCCAGCACCGGCCCAAAAATCTCCTCCTGCGCCAGCGCCGCGTCCGGAGCCACGTCGGCAAACACGGTCGGCTCCAGAAAATAGCCGCCCTCCGCCGTCGCCGGCGCACTGCCGCCCGCAACCAGCCGGCTTTCCTTCTTCCCCGCCTCTACGTAGCCAAGCATCGAAGCCAGCGCGCCCTTGTTGATCACCGGCCCCAGGTTGTGGTTCGCCGCCGGATCGCCCACCGTCAACTTTGCGACCCGCTCCCGCAGCCGCTCCACAAACACGTCGTAGACAGGAGCCTCGACAATCGCCCGCGAGCACGCCGAGCACTTCTGCCCGCTGAATCCAAATGCCGAAGCCGTCACGCCTTCGACCGCGGCGTCAAGGTCCGCATCCGCGCACACCAGGATCGAATCTTTCCCGCCCATCTCCAGAATCGTCCGCTTGATCCAGATCTGGCCCGGCCGGGCCTTGGCCGCCCGCTCGTGGATCTCCAACCCCACCGCCTTCGAGCCCGTGAATGCAATAAACCGCGTCCGTGGATCCTCGACAATTGCATTGCCAAACGTGGCGCCTGAGCCGGGGCAGAAGTTCACTACGCCATCCGGCATGCCCGCCTCTTCAAGCACCTCCACAAATTTCGCCGCAATGGTCGGCGCATCGCTCGACGGCTTCAGAATCACTGTGTTCCCCGTTACGATTGACGCCGCAGTCATCCCCGCCATAATCGCAAACGGAAAATTCCATGGCGGAATCACCGCGCCCACTCCCAGCGGAATGTAGATCAGCTCATCGCGCTCGCCGGGATACTGGATGGGCGTCGCCGCCGCGGCCAACCGCAAAGCCTCGCGCGCATAGAACTCCAGAAAATCGATCGTCTCGCCCACATCGGCGTCGGCCTCGGCCCAGTTCTTCCCCACCTCATACGTGAGCCATGCCATAAACTCGAACTTGCGCCCGCGGACGATCTGCGCCGCATGCAATAAGAGCGAAGCTCGTTCCTCGGCCGGCACACTTCTCCAAAACTCAAAAGCACGGAGGGCCGCGGATATCGACTTCTCCGCGTGCTCCGCGCCGGCCTTCTGGTGCACGCCCACCACCTGCGCGGGCCGCGCCGGGTTGGTCGAGCGAATCTTGTCGGCGGTCTTCAGCCGTTGTCCGCCAATAATGAGGTCGTATTCGCGCCCCAGTTGCGACGCCACCAGTTCCAGCGCGCTCTTCATCGCGCGCGCATTTTCTGGCGTCTTGAAGTCAGTGAAAGGCTCGTTCGCAAACCCGCCCCGAGGCGAGCGCAGGTGAATTGAATTGGATGCAATCACAGTCGTCATAGCAGCATTAGTTTAGTTCAATCGCTTCCGCGCCGCCACACCGCTGACCTGTGTCTCTACTTGTTCGCATCACATTCCTTACCATTGCACAGCGCGCCCGTAATGCCCTTGCCTTCAGTGACGGTGTAGATGCGGTCCACTGCGGGCAGTTTCACCGTCTCTTTGGCGCCGAAAGGCCAGTGAATCTCAAGGCTGCCGGCAGCTAAAGCGTCGCCCAGCCCAAAGTGCACCCGAAAGTCATTCGATGACAGATAGCTTCCACCACTGAGCACATCTCCGCGTTGCCGGATTCCAGCCGCATCCAGATAAAGAGTGGCTCCAACGGCGTCGCGCGGACTCTTCGGACCTCCGATCAGCTTCACCTCCACCCAGTGATGCCGATCGACGTTCACGTTGCGAAGCAGCAACGGAACTCCATCCATATTATTGACCACTACATCGATCTTGCCGTCGTTGAAGATGTCGCCAAAAGCAGCGCCGCGGCCCACAGAGACTCGAGCCAACCCGGTCCCTTCCACGGCGGGAACGAGTTCGAACTTCCCATTCTTCAGATTGTGATAGAGCAGCGGCCGCTGGGCATAGCTTTGCCCCCACTCCGGGTGCTGATCCACTTGCGGGTACACATGGCCGTTGATCACAAGCAGATCTTTCCACCCGTCGTTGTCGTAATCCAGGAATCCATCGGCAAAGCCTACAAATGGTATCGACGACCTGGCGATTCCCGCCTGGTAACTGACATCGGTAAAGGCCCCGGTCCCGTCGTTCTGGAAGAGAACGTTGTAGTCGTCTGCAAAATCGGTGTTGACCACGGACAGGTGTCCGTTGTTCTGGTAGTCTCCAACCGCTATGCCCATGTTCGCGATTTCCCGGCCATCTTCATTCAGTGCGTAGCCGCTGATGTAACTGTCGTCCTCAAACGTCCCGTCCCCCTTATTCATATAGAGATAGTTGGGTGTGGAATCATTTGCCACCAGCAGGTCAGGTTTCCCGTCGTTATTTACATCCGCAAAAAGAGCGCCGAGACCGTAATATCCGTTGGGATCGTCGACCCCCAGTTTCTTGCTCACGTCGGTAAAGGTCCCGTCTCCGTTGTTATGAAACAGATGGTCGTGCTCGCCCTTCAAGCCGCGCGGTCCGCACATGACTTCGATGCCGCGATATTGGCAACGTCCGTAACCAACCGCTTTCGATCCGGAGATCGGAGGATTGGCCAGGTCGATCTGCGCGTAGCCGTCTACAAAAAGATCGAGACGCCCATCGCCATCGTAGTCGCCGAAGGTTGCGCCGGCAGACCACGTGCCGATGGTTACCCCGGCCTGTTCGGCAACGTCGGTAAATGTGCCGTCGCGATTATTGCGATACAAGCGATTCTTGCCGTAGTTGGTGACGTAAAGATCCGGCCAGCCGTCATTGTTGAAATCGCCCACTGCACAGCCGTAACCCCACCTGTCGTTCGCCACTCCGGCGCTTTCGGTCACATTCGTGAATGTGCCGTCGTGGTTGTTGTGAAAAAGCGCCGCGTGCGGTGGCGTTTCCTTGCCATCGAGCGCATCGTAAGTCGAACCGTTGACAAGAAAAATATCCAGCCAGCCGTCATTGTCATAGTCCAGCAAACACACTCCCGGTCCCTTGGCCTCGAGAATCAGCCGCTTTTCTGCGGTGCCCGCTTTGTGATGCCAACTGGTCAGCCCCGCGGCTGCCGCCACATCCTGAAAAACGATCGGGCCGCTCTTCACAAAACCACCCGCAGTGATTGGGCGGTGTTGATCGTCGTATTGAGCCTGCTGCGGCCCAGCGGTCGCCATGCCGAGGCTATGGGACGATTGTGGTTCGCCCTTCGAGGCCGCGGCGGAAGCGGATGCGGGTTGGCTGGCCTGAGAAAGCGCCTGCAAATGAAAGCCGCACACTGCCGCCAGAACCATTAGCGAAGCAAGAACCCGGGAAACAGCGACCCTCGTACGAAAGCTGCGGCTCTTTCGCAATCGGCGATACGAAATCGAACTATATCTCACTCTTTGCTTTACCCCTCAGATACTCAGATACATCGAGCGCCGGCATCCCCGCCCGCGAAAACCGCCTTCAGCCGTTGCTTGAAATCCGCTTATGCAGTGCCGATCAAAAACCTCTGTCTGGGCGGCGATGCGCTCTTGACGATTTTACGGCAAGACAGGAGGGGGACGTTCGGATGTTTGATTTCGCCAGCAACCCATCCAGGGCTCGCAAGGCTCAACGGACGCGCGCCTCTCCAGTAGGCTGAAAGGCGATTCCCGAGATCGGACTTCCTGAAGCAAGAACATCCCTCATTTGCTCGGAATTTGCGCCCCCGCGAACAGCAGCCTGTTCCAGCAGCCGCAGCGCGTCCGCGGGAGCGGTTCCTGCGGCGAGCCGGAAGATCCACGGAATATTCGCCGAGGTCAGCGACTTGTCTTCGCTCAATGCCACCACTGGGACAAAGCACTTGAGCGCCAACTGTTCCGCCAGATGACTCGAATCCCGATCCAGCGCCACGATCGCCAGCGCATGCTCATCCATCAATGCGTGAACCAATTGCGTTGAGGCTGCACCCCAGTTCTGACCGCTGTCCACTGGCAGCAGCGTCCACTGGCGTCCACTTCCAGTACCATCGCGCAGCGCCTTAAGAACCCCGGCCGATTGCGCAGTCTCCTTTGCATTCGGTCCGAATAGAACCACGCGCACCGGTCCTTCCGGTGGATCGGCAGGCCTGGGCCCCGCGTAGTTCACTCCATCCTCGCCCACGCGCGCGTAGGGCGTCGGCGGCGCGGCCAACGGCAGGTTCGCGCCGGCGGAGGGCTGCGCGGCGGTGTGCTTCTCCATCGTCGCAACTCGATAGGTGATTGCGCCGTTATGCACTGTGCCCAAATACATCGGCGCAACATTCTTCTGGTTGGGGTCGAAGATCATGTGTCCGGTAACGCCGTCGTATTGCTCAATGTCGGCCAGCGCATCGTGAATGCGCGCGCGGTTCAGGCCGGCTTTGCAAATGGAGTCGAGCAGTGCATTCATCGAGTCAAATGCCAGTGACGCGAACTGTTCCGGCTGCTCATGGAAGCGGTCTTCGAAGCGGCGATTGAAATCGAGCCAGCGTGGATCTTTGCGCGTGGGATCGTACGGAAAAACTGCCTCGAACCCTTCCGCCGCGGGTCCTGCCTGATCCAGCAACTCGGGACCCAGCGTGCGATAGGAGCCAAAAACGCGCTGTTTCATTCCCATTGCGCGCATCTGCTTAAGTATCCGCGCCGCGGGAATCTCATCCGTCCATAAAATGATCGCGTCGGCGCGAGAGTCCTGTATGACCTGCAACTGCCGCGAAAAATCCATGTCGCCGGGTAGAAACTTCTGCTCAATCACCACCGGGTGTCCCAAGCGCCGCGATGCATCGCGAAACTTCGATACCCCAAAGCGGCCGTAACGGTTGTTCACGCGTAGAATCGCAACCCGCTTTAGTCCAAGCTCGGTAAAGATACGCCGGGCCAGCGTATAACTCTGCACGCGATCGTCCTGAATGTCGGTGAAGAACCAGGGAATATAGGTTTCAGGGATGGTGGGATCCGTTGAAGCCGAATTAACCACGGGAATCTCCGCCTTGAGCGCGACGCGGAGAACGATGTGGGTCGACTCGGAACTGATAGAGCCAAAGATGGCCCAGTCCTGGTCGTCATAAATCATCTTTACTGCTTCGTCCGAAGCCGATCCCCAGATCGTCGGATCGGTAGGCCGATCATCGCCGTAAACAGTATTCGCCTGCCAGTTGTCGTAGTCGTTGTGAAGCATCAGGCGAAATGGCTTGCCGCCATAGCCGCCGCGTGCATTGGCCTCTTCAACCGCCAATTGCGCGCCGTGCAACATGCGCAGGCCGAACTTCTGGTCCGGGTTGTGTTCAACGGGTCCGAAGAAGCCGATGCGTACCTCGGTAAGGTTCTTCGGTTCCGGCAGATCGCGGCCCGCCCCCACGTAAATATTCGGATGGGTGTAGTTGAGATCGTAGGGTGATGTGAACTTTGCATAAGGGCTAAGGTCCTTGGGCTCTCCCGCATAGGGCTCGACATCGCGATCCCGCGGCGGCGCGGGCGGATGCGCTCCGCACTCGCAGACGTGACCGGCCGCGCTCGACCCGGAACTCGGGCTCGCGCTCTGGCCACAGACGGAAACCGCACCGCACGCGGCCCACAAACTCACTGCGGCCAGCAACCATGCATTCCGCATTGCCCTTACTCCTCGCCGGCCGCAGCCTTGTCGGTACGGAACATGGCGATAGCCTCAATCTCAATCAGCAACTCCGGCCGGCAGAGGATGGCCTGAATGCCGGTCGACGCCGGCAGCGGGTCGAGTCCCTGCTGCTTGAAGAACTCAGTCCGCTCCTCGTTGAAGGCCTCGTAGTCGCGCTCGATGTCGCGCAGGTAACAGGTTGTGCGCACAATGTCGTGCCAAGTGCATCCCTCGCTCTCCAGCAATCCGGTGATGTTGGCAAACGTGCGCTGCAATTGCGCGCGGAAGTCGCCGATGTGAACGCTGACGCCGCTCTCGTCGATCGATGCCGTGCCCGAGATCAGCAGAATCGTCAGACCGTTCAAGTCGATTCTCATGCCGCGCGAGAATGAACTTGGCTTGGCATACGCGAATGCCTCGTTGAGTACGTTGTGGTTGGTCATAGCACGCTTCTTGACCGGCGCTTTCGCTATGGTTTCGAGAATTTCCGCAATTGTGCTCATTAGTTTTTCTCCTTCACTTCGGTGGGATTGCCTTGATGTTGAAATATTCCATGGCTCAGCCCCTTGGCCGTCGCCACCCAGATGTCACTGCCCTGAAAATCGATTCCCAGCATGTAGTTGTGCGCCGGCGCCGTCGTTACCGGAATGGAAGTTACGCGCCCCTGTGCGTCGCGCACCGTCATCTCCGGTTTGCCATCGGTAAGCGACGGACGATAGACAGCCCAGTTTGTACCATCGTAATAAGCCAGTCCCTTGTCGGTACAGAACCAGGCGCGATTGGCATCTACGCCCTTGACGAAATTGGTAAAGTTCGACGGCAGCCCGCTGTCCTTGGTCAGAAAATTGTGCCAATAGCGGCCATCGTAGCGGCTGTCGCCGAAGTATGTCGCCGCCCACACGATTTTGTCCACATAACTGACCGAGGAAACAATCTCGTGGATCAGTCCCTGGTCCTTGAAGAGAACCAGCTCCGTCTCGCCGTCCGGATCCTCGTATTTGTCCCAGCGTCCGGTAGTCTGGTCGAGTTCCAGCAGCCCGCTGCCCCATACGGCAAAATAGACCTTGTCCGCGGCTGCGGAAACTCCATAAACCCAAATCTCAATCATCGGCGTGTTGCGCTCGTTATAGAGCGACCATTGACCGGTGTGCTGGTTCAAGCTGCAGGCGCCTGCCGCGGTGGCCACCCATACGTTGTCGCCCTCGACGGAAACGCCGTAGACCACGTCGTTGCTCAGCCCCGAATTCAACTGCGTATAGCTTTCAATGCGCCCGGCCGAGATGCGGCTCAAACCACCCATGGTTCCAGCCCACACGTCACCGGTGCGCTTGTCAAGTGCCAGCGAGAGAACCGCTCGATGCGCCAGCCCGTCTTTGGTCGTATAGGTTTTCCATGCGTGATTCTCGTAGACCGCGAGGCCATTCTCCGTTCCCGCCCAAATGCGGTCTCCATCCACCAGAACCGCGTAGACGTGATTGTCGGGCAGGCCGTTCTGCGTCGTGAAATTCTCAAACCGGAAGAGCGGCATCTGCGGCGCCGCCAAACGATGAGGCCGTTGCGCAGTCGCCGCCACGTTTTTTGCCGGTGTTTTTTGTGCTGCAATTCCTTGAGGAACAGCCAGCCACAGGCAGGCCACAACTGCCAGCATCTCCCACGCCCTGTTGTGCACGCTCTTCATCATCGCGTCCTCAGATATTCAATCAAGTCGTTGAGTTCGTCTTTTGTCAGGTCGTTGGTGCGGCCGTGCTTATCCTCGGGGTTGTATACGGTCCATATCTCTTCCAGCGTGCGCGCCGAGCCGTCGTGCAGATAGGGCGCGGTGAGCGCGGTGTTGGTCAATTGCGGCGTATCGAGAAGACCTGAATTATCGGTCGGCTTCTTTGTGCCCACATCGAAGGACTTCTGGCTGGTGCCCTTTGGGCCGCTGTGGCAATAGGAACAGCGGTTGGTCTCTGGAATCGGCTTGCCGAATCTGTCGACCGCGCGCTCAAAGAGCGCCTTGCCGCGCTCCTGGCTCGGCGTAAGTTCGCCGTCCGGCAGACGCCAGCGATTGGGCCGCGCGGGAAGACCGCGCATGTAGAGCGCCAGGTCCGCGAGAACGCGGCCGTCATACTGCTCGGAGCGCCAGAAATACATCTCCGTGCGCGGTCCGCATTCGGTGGGTATGTCGGGATTGCCGCCATTCCACTTGAAGGGCTCCGTGCCTTTCAGGTCTTCGATCAGCCGGTTGTCGACAATGTCGCGCCCGAATCCATCCGGCTCCAGGTCCCACTGCAATCCATCGAAGGTGGAATCGATATGGCAGCTTGCGCAGCCGATCTGCCCCTGAAACGAGTAGCGCGCCGTGTAGAAGGTTTGTTCGCCGCGGCGCAGGGCGCTCACAACCTTTGGTCCATCGAGGGCTACGGTGGAAGTCACCCGGTTTGTGCGCGGATCGATGATGCTGATTGTGTCTTCGAGCCGATTGGCAACATAGAGTCTGTGGCCATCGGGACTGAATGCCAGTCCACGCGGATTGTGCCCCACCGGAATGCGCGTCACGATGTAATTTGCGCTCGCCGAAAGGTCATTGGCAAACGATCCTGAGGCCGGGCGCGGGCGTGTGTGGACGAAGCGAAGCAACCGCGCCACATCGATGGCCAGCACGCACTCCGACCCGCCTGCCGTAACGTAGAGCCGCGATTTATCCGGCGAAATCGCTACGCCGAAGGGCTGCGATGCGTAGCGTTCCAATTCGTCCAGCGGAATCTCGACGGGCTTACCCACATCGGCGCCGAACAGCGTAAGCGTATAAGCAAAAGCTCCTCCATGCTCAAGATGCGCCAGGGGAATTAGATTTTTGGGATGATACTCGGCCGCCGCGCCCAGGCGGCCATCGGCCGAGAGAGCAAGATGAAAGACGCCCGCGACGCCGGGGAGCGGCATGCGCTCGACAACCATGGCGCGCTCCGTATCGATCACCGTGATCTCCGATGCAGGCGCAGTGCGATGCGGCGTCGCATTGGGATACACGTGGGTGGCGTAGATCCGTTTGCCGTCGGGCGAGAGCGTAAGGTAACTGGCCCCGCGGCCGGCCAGCAGGCGCTTCTTTTCAACGCCGGTGCGCGCATCGAGAACGGCGATGTCGTTCGAGATTCGGTTGGCAACAAAAATCTGATTGCCGGCCCGATCTTCGACCACGCCGGAGGGTTCCGCGCCAACATTCCAGGTTGCAATCACGGCCAGCGCGCTTGTGTCGATTACCGACAGCGTATCGTCCCAGGAGTTGGTCACAAAGAGCCGGTCGCCGCTGACGGAAAGCGCCATGCCCCGCGGCACGTGTCCTACGGGGATCGCTTTGACCGCCGCATAGGTTCGCGCATCCAGAACACGCACCTCTTCGGTCTGCTGGCAAAGCACGTAGAGCCGCGCTCCATCGGGCGAGAGCTGTAATTCAAGCGGCGAAGCATACACCAGCGGAAGAGGCGAGGCGGCGCGCTCGTCCGCCTTTACCGGGCGGCGCAGTGCCGGCCACAGCGCAAGAGCCACCAGCAGCATGACCGCGAACGGCCCGCTTATCCGACTCATGCTTCGAGCCAACTGCTCCGCCGTGAATTTCATTACTTAGTCTCCTCGACGGTAAGAACGCGATCGGCCGCGAGTTTCTCCAGCGTTTGTTCGTGCCCGCTCGGCCAGCGAACAACGAGCTTGTCAACGGTGGTTGCCGGGCCCAAGCCAAAGTGCAGGCGGCCGTCGTTTTGGGAGAGATAACCTGAAGCCGCCACGCGCTCCGCCGTCTGCCGTTTGCCTGCGGCGAAGACCTCGACCCGCGCGCCGATGCCGTCGCGATTGCTCTTTGTGCCCACCAGCTTGATCTCAATCCAGTGGCCTGTATCGGTCGATACATTTTCGAGCAGCGTTCCCCCGGCGCCCAGGTTCACGAGATATGCGCCGACTTTGCCGTCGTTTTCATAATCGGCAAAACATGCGCCGCGAGCCACCGTGCGATTGCTCAACACCTGGCCGGCCTGGCGCGAAACGTCCTCGAATTTTCCGTTTCCAAGCCCGCGAAACAGCGTGTGCTCCTGCGGGATCAGATGGATCAACCCGCCGTGAAAGATCAGGATATCCAATTGGCCGTCGTTGTCGAAGTCGTAGACGCCCGTTCCCCAACTCACGTATTGCGCGTTCGCCTGTGAGATGCCGTTGGAGGCGCCCATGTCTTCAAAGCCATTGGACCCGGTGTTGTGCAGGAAGCGGTTGTAGTGGCCATCGGTCACCCACAAGTCGAGCAGCCCGCGGCCTTCGAAATCCGCGAAGACCGGTCCCATGGACGAAGTTGCCTCGCCATTCTGGCCGAAGGCCGTATCGGTATCGTTCGCAATCTCTTCAAAGGTGCCGTCGTGCTTGTTGTGAAACAGAAAGTTTTCCGTGCGGTCGTTGGCAACGTAAATATCGTCCCAGCCATCGTTGTCGAAGTCCGCGGCGGTCACTCCCATGGTGCGGCCTACATAGGCGCCGATGCCCGACTTGTCCGTCACATCGGTAAACGTTCCGTCGCAGTTATTGTGAAACAGCATGTTGGTTTCGCCCGCATAGTCGAGCGGCCCAGGGTAGTTATCCGCGGCGTAGAAAGCGTGATAGGTGGGGTCGAATTTGACGTAGCGGCCCACAAACAGATCCAGACATCCGTCCTTGTCGTAATCGAGCCAGGTAGAACTGATCGCCCATCCATTCACCTTGATGCCGGCCTTTGCCGTCACATCCGTGAAGTGGCCGTTGCCGTCGTTGTGATAGAGAACCACCTTGCCGTAGCCGGTGACCAGCAGGTCTTCGAAACCGTCGTTGTCGTAATCGCCGGCCGTAACCGCGACGGAGTACATGTCCGGATCGAGTCCCGACTTTTCCGTTACATCGGTAAAATGCCCGTTGCCATCGTTGCGATAGAGATGATTGTGGGGCAGCGGATTCGGCTTGTCCTTCAGCGGAAAGGGATGCATCGAGTCGTCGAGCGGGCGCCCGTTGACCACGTAAAGCGACTGCCGGCCCGAGTTGTCGTAGTCGAACCAGACGCAGCCCGCGCCCGTTCCCTCGAGCAGCGAACCCAATTGGCGGGACCCAAAACTATGCGTAAAGCGAATTCCCGCCTTGTCGGAGGCGTCTTCAAAGCGGATGCTGGAATGAAGAGACGCCTGCGGCGCGGCTGTCCCTGCCTGCGCCGCGGAAGCTGTTCGCGCGAAGAAGAGTGCGCAAAAAATCAGTAGGAATATACGCTTCATATCAATTGCCTCCCGGCGCATTGGTCTGCGATTGGCTAACGGCCTTTGCGCCGGTTAAATCCAGGGGAACGGCCGTCCGCATCAAAACATCCGGTACGCGATTTTCAGACGCGCGCTCGGGCCCGGTGTGGCAGCCTGTACAGATGCGCTGTTCGCCGCTGCGAATCCAGAACCATCCGTGCTCCTGGCGCACGACTGCCCCTTTTGCATTAAGCAATGCGAATCGAATGGGCCTGTCGCCAGGTACCTGCACAAAAAAGGATCCATCGGCCTCTACAGGTGCAGTGCCATTCGCAACTGCGCGGCCTTGCGCGTCCATCGTCTCCAGCCGCACCGATGCGGGCACAGTCCGCAAATCGCCCTCACGCGACAGGCGCGAGTCCAGAGCAAGCAGATTGGCGTAGCTCCATGGGTGCAGCGCGCTCGGATGATGGTGTGGCCGGGTGCGCGGCGCAACCAGTACCGGATCGACGAGATTCTCACCGCTCACGGCAAACACTGCTTGCATCGCGAGCGAAGCGGAGTTCGGCAAGTCCGGCCTCGCCAGCTTCAACGCATAATGCGCCGCGGATGAGGCTCGCGAACTTACCACCCAATCTCCTTGCGCCGTCTCCGCAAGGTCTCCGGCGTATTCAGCGTGCGGCGCAACCACTGGAACCTCATGCGCCATCGGCGAAGTGAACCGAGCCAGTGAAGCACCGTGCGTGAAGATCACGTCGCCCGACGCCAACTGCTTGCCGCCCCACCGCGCGCGCCCATGATCGCAACGGTACGACTCAACGCCCGAACCATCTGAGTAGACCAGGAAAAGCTCCGGTGTCGTTCCCGAGCCAAGCGGAAAATTCGCTTCGAACAGAATGCGCCCATCCTGCAGCACATCCTCGGGAATTGCACTTCCCTGCAGGTGAGAAATGGGAAGCAGCGTCTCTCCGGCATCCGCGGCTACAGGCGCCATCATCGAGAGAGAAGCCTTTCCGGCAACCACCAGTCGATAGCCTGTTGAAGTTCGCCCTGCATAAACCAACTGCCCGGCCGGCAGATACAAAGGGCGAATGGCATCGGCCGAGTTAGCGATGAGCCTGCGCACCGAACCATCCGCAAGCGTAAGCTCCCATATCTGCCACGGATCGCTTGCAGCCTGCTTGCCGGCGAAAAGTACTGACTTGCCATCGAACGAAATGTTTGCGTCCGCGCTGGCGGCAAAGCCCTTCACCAGCGGCGCGGCGTTGCCCTGGTGAACAAGCAAAAGTTGTGCGCCTTGTGGAAACCGTTCCTCTCCGCGCAGGACTGCCAGCGGCTCGTAGACAGGCGCGGCGGTGACGACGATGTCTTCATCCAGCGTCTTTGTGACGCCAGGCGCGGAACCGCACACGGGCACCAGCGTGGCAACCATTGCGGCCATCGACAACACGCGGAATCGCAACCTCATCCAACTGCCTCCACGGGATGGATTCCGGCAAAGTCATGCCGATAGGCATCATCTTCACGTGCCGCGCCGTTGCGCAGTGCAATCCACGGCTCAAGCGCCGTCATCATGAATTCGAATTCCGCAAAATCCAGCGACTGTTCGCCATCGCTCAATGCCTTGTCGGGATTGGGATGCACCTCGACAATCAAACCATCCGCCCCGGCGGCGATGCCGATCCGCGCCAGCGCCGGAACCAGGTCGCGATCTCCGCAGGCGTGGCTGGGGTCGGCGATCATCGGAAGACGGCAAATCTGTTTGAGCAGCGCAATTCCGGCAGAGTCGAAGGTATTGCGCAAAGCCGTTTCGAAGGTGCGGATGCCGCGCTCGCAAAGGATGACGTTGGGGTTGCCATTGTCCAGAATCACCTGCGCCGAGCGCAGCATATCCGCAATCGTGGCCACCATGCCGCGCTTGAGCAGAATCGGCCGTCCCGACCGCGCCGCCGCCTCCAGCAACGTGAAGTTCTCCATGCTGCGCGAGCCGATCTGCAAAATGTCGGCATACTCGGCGACCAGGGGAACGTCCTCCTCCGACATCACCTCGGTCACGATGGCCAGACCGGTTTCTTCGCGCGCCTTGGCCAGCAGTTTCAGGGCTTCGACGCCTAGACCTTGGAATGCATAGGGAGAGCTGCGAGGCTTGAATGCGCCCCCGCGCAAAACACGAGCGCCGTTGCGCCGCACATGGTGGGCAATGGCCATCAGCTGGCCCTCGGACTCAACCGAGCAGGGCCCTGCCATGATGGTGAATTCCTCGCCCCCAATCGCGAAATCGAGCACCCGCGCCACTGTTCTGTGACCGGATGCGCCGATTAGCACGTCAGGTGTCTCGGCAAAGCGTTCTTGCCAACTTACACGCACCTTGTGCGCTCCATTCTGGGGAAGCGTCAGTGTACCGCCGCCCGCAGTTGCGGCGCATCAACCGAAAGGTGGAGATGGGGGTGTAATACCGCGAGTGCATTTTGACGACCTGAAAGTTGTTAAAGTGAATCAGATCAGCGCAATAGGGGGAGGACAATAGCCGAAAGCCGCATCCACGCAAGCCGCGACGGCCAGCGCCGTCTCGTCCTGGAACGGCCGCGCCACCACCTGCACGCCGATCGGCAATCCCTCCGGCGATTTTCCGACCGGAACCACGGCTGCCGGAGCGGCCAACGCATTGAACCATTGCGTGTAGCGCACGGCGTCAAGGTAGCTCACGGACTGGCCTTCGACACTCCACGTTCGCTCATCATGACGAAAGGCCGGAATGCTGGCAACCGGGCACAGCAACACCGGGAATTCCTTCATTTCGGCCAGGACTCTCGAACGCAGGAGATCCAACTCCGCCCAGGCATTGAGCAATTCTGTAGCGGTGAGCGGCCCGGCCGCTTCGGCAATGGAGAGAAACTCCGCGAAGATGGGGCTCAACCGATCGCGCCTGCCTCGAATCTCGGGCTCGTAGAACATGGCGCCGCATTGCACAAAAAAAGTCCACCAAATCTTGCGTAACTGCTCCAGTGCGCGCGGACGAAAAGGCTCCACGCGGAAACCAGTTTCGCGCAGCGCCTGCGCGGCCGCGCGAACAGCGCTCCGCGTCTCGTCCGTAACCGGAACCAGGCCATCGTCCTCAAAATACCCAACTTTGCAGGCCCGCAACTCATCGAGGGAAGGCGTGCGCAGCGCCACCGGCGGGCTGACGGGATCGCCCGGGTCCTGTCCGGCAAGCGTCCGAAAGAGCAACTGAACGTCGCCCATGGTGCGCGCCAAGGGCCCAATAGCCCCCAGAATCGAGAACGGGCCCACGCACGGGGGCAGATGTCCGCGGCCTGGAATTCGTCCCGGCGTCGGCTTCAGCGAGCAGATGCCCGTAAAGTGCGCCGGCACCCGCACCGAGCCGCCGCTGTCGCTGCCCAGCCCGCCTGCCGAAAGCCCCGCCGCAATGGCCGCCGATTCGCCGCCACTCGATCCGCCCGGCGAACGCTCCAGGTCCCATGGATTGCGCACTCGTCCGTGGAGCAGATTCGCGCTCTCGTACGCCATCAGAAACTCCGGGCAATTGGTCGTGCCCAGAATCAACGCTCCCGCCGCGCGAAGCCGTCCCACCACCACCGCATCTTCCGCCGGAATCTCGTCCTTGTGCAGCAGGCTGCCGATTTCGCACCGATACCCTGCTGTGGCAATCGAAGACTTGATCGTCACCGGCAAACCATGCAGCGCGCCGCGTGGCTCTGTCGCTGCATCGAGATGCCGCGCCTGCGCTCGCACGCGCTCCGCATCGTAGTCCGCGAAAACGTTGAGATCGGGATTCAGCCGCTCGATCTGCCGGATGTGCGCCTCTGCCAGTTCGGTCACTGAGACCTGACCCGCGCGTAGCAACTCCAACTGTCTTTCCGCCGGCGCCAGCACAATCTCGTTCATCGCGGATTTCCAGGTTTCGCTTCAGGCGCCAGATCATCCGATGGCGTAGAGGTCAATAACCGATAGTTGAATCGATACGATCGCACCGGCTCTCCCGAATCGAAGCGGTCGTTCCAGTTCAACTGGTAATCGAGTGTGCTCGCGTTGCTGGGATACGCTTCGCCGTCCGGATACGGATACGCCGACATCCCGTGAAACGGCAGTTGCGCAACGGTAAACGGCGAGGCGTCCCACCAATCCATGTCTTTCACATACCCGTTGGCATAGAAAAAGTAATCGCGCTTCCAGTGAGCCGCCAAGGCCGGCAGCTTGCCGGTGTCGAACTCGGCTCGAATCTCCTCGCCGCTTCCGTAGATCACAAACCGGTCGTCAACGCTATTCAACAAGGCCGTCACGTCCCCCATGTGCGTGTAGTTGCCGCGCTCGCGCTGGAACGGACCGCTCAGGCTTACGCGGTTGTAATCATAGTCGAGATCGCCCGGACTTTTACCTTCAATCTGCGTCGGATAACCGCGGAAGTGCAGCGTTGCCGACGCCAGCGGCAATTCATTGGTCACTGCCCTTGCGTCCTCGCTCTGGTCGATCAGCACCTGGTCCCAATAGATCTGCAGGTTCGTCATCAGCCGGATGCGTCTCGCGCCCGCCGGCAACTTCCCACTGAGATCGACAACGATAGTCCGCTCCAACCCCGCCGGAAATCCGGCTTCGCCCGCTATGCGCTGCCACGTGCCATCGGGCAACTCGGCCTCGACATAAGGAGAGATGGGCTTGATCCCCGCCTGCCAGGCCGCATAAAGCGACGTCGCGCTAAAGTAGTTCACGTATCCGGTCATCAGCAGCCGCAGCGGAGCCGACGGCTTGAGGGCGCCCAGATCCAGCGTAAGCGCGTGCAGCTTGGCGAAGCCGTCGTAAGGCACCGCCGTAAACCCGCTCGCAAAAACATGATCGCGGCGGCTCAGCTGGGCGAGCACATCGCGCCCTTCGCCGTCCCATGCTCCCAGCGGCAATCGCGTTTCCGCGCTCGCCACCACGCGGCCAGAGGCGAATGGCGGATCGTCGAGGAAGCGCTCGTCGGGATTGACCTCCACATCTTCCGGATGATCGACCGCAAGCAAGCGCAGTTGGTCGATGTAGTTCACCTCTTCCATCGGCTCCATGAAACGCAGGCTCACTTTGCCGTCTACCAGCGCCACGTTTGCGCCGTCAACCTTGATCCACTCTCCCGGATTCGGAATGTTGCGCCGCTGCGGCGTGAACCAGTGCCCCACCACCGCTGCGCCAATCACGTCCGTCACAAATTTGTAGCGATGCCCATCCCACGCAAAAAGCACCGGGCAGGAACTGCCGCGCCGGTCCGCCTCTTTCATCGCGATCACATGTTGCTCAGGCAAATCGATCTCGTCCTGCAACACCCCCGTCGGCCACAGAATGCGCAGCAGATCGATCTTCGTCGCATCGCCCAGGCCAACCAAAATCTGAGGCGCGGCCTGCGTTTGATAGCCCGATGCGCCCGCCAGTTCCCACTTCTGCCAAAGCCCGCTCGCAAATACCTCTACCTTGACGCCCAGCGCAGTCTTGTTATCGGCAAGGCCGGTCAGATCGAGGCGTACAAAGTGATTCTTGTTTGCGCCAACGTTGCGCAACAGCACCGGCGGAGCATTCTCCTGCGTCACGATCAGGTCGGGCGCGCCCCCACCCGTCATCTCCGCCGCAATCAACCCGCGCGGCGATTGCAACACGATCTTGTCCAGACCCAGCCGCGAACTCACATCCTCAAAGCTGCCGTCGCCGCGGTTGCGAAACACCCGCACGCGCGGCCCCGCTTTCGTCTCCACAATCGCCGCCAGATCGATCCATCCGTCGTTGTCGATGTCGATGGGCGTCAAACCCCATCCACGCACCGCATCCTTGAGTGGCAACTCGACGCGCTCGAAGCGCCGGCCCACGCGATCCTGCGCTTCCACATTGCGCCATAGCGTCAACCCAGGCGCGCCGGCGTGGCTCACCGCAATATCCATCCAGCCGTCCTTGTTGTAGTCGAGCACCGTGATGCCCACGCTGGGCGGCAGCTTGGCGTCTTCATAGAGCGGCTGTGTGGGATACTTCCCTTCGCGCGGATTCACGTAGATCAGCGGCGATGGTCCATCGCCCGTTATCGCCAAGTCCACGGCGCGGTCATTGTTGAAGTCCGTCAAAATCGCGGCAGCAGTATTGCTGCTTCCGCCCAGTCCGGTTTCCGCCGTCTGCTCGGTAAACGTCCCGTTGCCGTTGTTGCGCCATAGCACATTGGGCGTGCCGCCGGGCTTCAGCGGCGTGCCCGTCAATAGCAGATCCAGATCGCCGTCGTGGTCATAGTCAACAAACGTAATGCCCGACGGCCGATTGCGCGCAACCAGACCGCTTTCTGCCGTCACGTTCTTGAACTGTCCATGCCCGAGGTTCTTGTAGAGCAGCACTCCATCGTCAAGCGCCACAGCCAAGTCATTCAACCCGTCGCCGTCGTAGTCGCCAACCGCGCAGGCTACGGCGTGGCCTTCTGCATTCAGTCCGGCAGTCGCCGCATCGAGATCCTCAAAATGCCCGTCGCCGCCGCGATGCAGAATGCGAATCGCCCGCGCGCCCGTCTGCACCAGCACCAGGTCCATTTGTCCTGAGCCTGACACATCCATCATGCAGGCCCCGCCGCTCCCGGTGAACGAAGGCGCCCCCGTTCCCGCACCTTCAATTGAAGGAAGCATCGGCTCCGCCACCAGCCGCACTGGAATCATTGCGTGCTGAATTGTCTTCGGCTCTTCAACCGCCGTCACAACGGAGTAGTGCCCCTGCTCACCATAGCTCAGGCCGAGAGCCGAAGAAATCTTGGTGTTGGTCATATGCTGGAAGCGGGCGAAATGCGTCCTGGCCTCTGCTGTCTGGCCGGTGCGCTGCAACGCCCGCGCCAATCCAAATTCAGCGGAAGAATGCAATGGATTGACCGCCAGCGTCTGCTGAAACATTGCGATGGCCTTATCGAATTCCTTCATCTCCTGGTAGCAGGCGCCCTCGAAGTATATGGAGTCGGCATCGCGGGGATTGAGCTTGACCGCTTGCTGAAAGCTGGCCACCGCCAACTCCAGTTCGTTGGCTGAACGTTGCGCCAGGCCCTGGTTGTACCAGGCTTGCGCGCTCTTCGGGTCGAGAGCGATGGCCTGCTTCAATGCCGCCTTGGCGTCGTCCAGTCTCTGCAACGTAAGCAGCGCAATACCCTCGTTCACCGCGGCCTGGGCAAATTGCGGGTCCCTCTTGAAGGCTTGAGCGAAGCTATCCGCGGCGCGTTCGGTAAGCTGCTGGCCCATCTGCGCCACGCCACGGTTGTTCAGCCGGATCGCCGCGGCGTCGTAGCGCGTTTGCGGTTCTGCCGGCGCGGCGGCCAAAAGCACAAACGCGATAGCCGCGGTTGTTCGTATAATCCCTATAATCATCGTCCGCATCTCTGCAATTCCCCATTCGTTTTAGAACCTACAGTGTACGCGACCGCCTTGTCAGGTTGCACGGGCCGCTTGCCTGGTCCCATCAAGCGGCCTCGTGGCGCGCTAAGTTTATACTTCTCCTGTGCCTCCATCCCTGAAAGATATTCTCTGGCGCGAATTTCTTGCGCGGCCCGCGTTTGAATCGCCACCGCCGGAAATTATCAACCGCCTTGCCAACGCGCCGATCCTCGTGACCGGCGCGGGAGGCTCCATTGGCTCCGCGCTCACCCTGCGTGTGGCCCACTGCGCTCTGCCGGCATTGCTTCTCCTCGAATCCGCCGAAAACAACCTCTACCAGCTCCAGCGCGCGTTGGCAGATGACAGAGACGCCGCCCCGCGCGCAGGCGTGTCCCCGGCGTTTATCCTCGGCAATGCCGGCGACCGCGCTTTGATGGAAAATCTCTTCGCCGTTCACGGACCCCGCCTCGTCTTCCATACCGCCGCGTACAAGCACGTGCCGCTTCTGGAAACACAGCCCCTCGCCGCGATCGCCAATAATATCTTCGCCACAGAAACCCTAACCACTGTGGCCGCCGCGCACAGCGCTCGCGTGGTGCTGCTCTCCACAGATAAGGCCGTCGAGCCGGCTTCCGTAATGGGCGCCACCAAGCGCGTCGCCGAAGAGATTGTCCTTGCCTCCGGCGGGACAGTTTTGCGCCTGGGCAACGTTCTGGCTTCCAGCGGCAGCGTGACCGAGGTTTTCGCGCAACAGATCGCGCACGGAGGACCGCTCACGATCACCGACCCCAACGCCCGCCGCTACTTCCTCACGCTGGACGAAGCGGTAAACCTGCTTCTACTTGCCTCCGTGCTCCCCGGCTCTTCCCTCCTGTTGGCTCCAGAGTTGGCCGCCATGCACGAAATAGGCGAGCTAGCCCGCTTTATGGCGCGCCAACTCGCCCCCGTCCGCGAGATTCTTATCCACTTCACCGGACTGCGTCCCGGCGACAAGCTCGCGGAACGCTTTTGGAGCGCCTCCGATCTGGCCTACCCAGCCGGCAGCGGCAACCTGGTCTCCATTTGCACCAACCGGCTTACGCCAATCGAATTGGAGAGCGGCCTTGCCGCGCTGCATTCCGCAGCCGAAGATCACGATCTCTCCGCCGCGCTCACTCAACTGAAATCGCTCGTTCCCGATTTCCATCCCAGCCAGACCGTGCTCGCGCTTACGCGCCACTCCAACTCGCGAGCATGTGTATGAATTCCATTGGCGCACCCCCTTCCACCGCGGATGCATCCACGGCGCGCCGCCGCATCGGCGTCGTCACCACTTCGCGCGCGGACTACAGTCATCTCTATTGGCCGCTGCGCGAGCTCGCCGCCCACCCCGCCGTCGAGTTGGGCGTCTTCGTACTCGGGCCGCATCTCTCGCCCGAGTTCGGCTTGACCATCCAGGAAGTCGAGCGCGACGGTTTTCCTATCAAGGCCCGCATCGAGTGCCTGCTCAGCTCCGACACTGACACGGGCATGGCCAAGACCATCGGCCTCGCCATCCTGGGCCTGGCCGACGCCCTCACCGCCTGGCGCCCCGATCTGCTGCTGTTGATCGCCGACCGCTACGAAATGCTTGCGCCCGCATCGACCGCTCTCGCTCTGCGCATTCCCGTTGCCCATATCGAAGGCGGCGAAGTAAGCCAGGGCGCCATCGACGACCAGGTGCGCAATGCCCTCACCAAGCTCGCTCACATTCACTTCGCCTCCACTGAAACCGCGCGCCGCCGCGTCGTCTCCATGGGCGAGGAGCCCTGGCGCGTGCATCGCGCCGGCGCGCCCTCGCTCGACCACCTGCGCCGCTCCACGCTGCTCGGTCGCGCGGCGCTCGAAGCTCGCCTCGGCCTCACGCTCTCGCCGCCCACTCTCGTCGCCGCCTGGCATCCGGTCACCATCCTTCGCGACACCAATGCCGAGGCCGATGCCTTCTTCGCCGCGCTTGCCCAGGCTCCGGGTCAACTCATCTTCGTCTATCCCAACGCCGACGCAGGCGGTCATGCGCTCATCGAGTGCACCAAGGCTCTCGCGGCAACGCGCGCCAACACGCACATCTTCGTGAACCTCGACGCAGTCACTTACTGGAGTCTTCTCAGCCAGGCGGATGCGCTCATCGGCAACTCCTCCAGCGGCATTATGGAAGCGGCCTCTTTTGCACTGCCGGTCGTCAACGTAGGCATGCGCCAGCAAGGCCGCGAGCGCGCCCGCAACATCATCGACGTGGATGCCGAAGCCACGGCCATTCGCGCCGCCATCGAGCGTGCCCTCAGCCCCGAGTTCCGCAAGAGTCTCGCCGGCATGGAGAACCCCTACGGCGACGGAACCGCAGCCGTCACAATTGCGCGCATTCTCACCACCGCTCCGCTTGACCGCCTGCTAGTGAAGCAGCCCGCGCCTCTGCCGGACACCATCGCGGCAACTGACTCGGAGCCACGATGACCATCCGAATTCCACTCTCCGCGCCCGACATTACCGAAGCGGAGATCGATGCCGTCACGGCGGTCCTGCGTACGCCACAGCTCAGCCTTGGGCCCCAGCTCGCGGCCTTTGAAACCGCGCTGGCCGCGTATCACTCCGTGGATCACGCCGTGGCCGTCAGCTCGGGCACAGCCGGTTTACATCTGGCGCTGCTTACGCTGGGCATAGGCCAGGGCGATGAGGTCATTGTCCCCTCTTTCACATTTATAGCCGTGGCTAACACCGTGCTCCAGGTAGGCGCAACGCCGGTTTTTGCCGAGATCGATTCCGTCACGCTCAATCTCAATCCGGCGGCCGTGGAAAAGGCCATTACCCCGCGCACGCGCGCCATCCTGGCCGTTCACACATTCGGCATTCCTGCCGACATGGAGGCGCTTCAGAGCATTGCGCGCCGGCATGGCCTCGCCCTCATCGAAGACGCCTGCGAGGCCATCGGCGCCGAATTCGACCATCGCCGCGTGGGCAGTTTCGGCAATCTCGCCGTCCTCGGCTTTTATCCCAACAAGCAAATCACCACCGGCGAAGGCGGCGCAGTGCTCTCTAGCGATCCCGCTTACGCGGCGCGCCTGCGCAGCCTGAGAAACCAGGGGCGCCTGCCCAACGGCGATTGGCTCGACCACGCCGAGCCGGGCTATAACTACCGGCTTTCCGAAATGGCTTGCGCCCTGGGCCGCGTTCAGCTCTCCCGCATCGGCGAAATCCTTTCGATACGCCAGGCGGCCGCGCAACGCTACGATGCTCTCCTTCGCGATATTCCCGGGCTCGAACTCCCTCCGCTCACGCTTCCCCGCCGCGGAATCAGTTGGTTCGTCTACGTGGTCCGGTTGCCGGAAGGCCTGAGACGCGACGAAGTGCAAGCCCATTTGGCCGGCCGCGGCATCGCCACCGGACGCTACTTTGCCCCTATCCACCAGCAGCCTTCATGGCGCGCGCAAATCGCTTCCGGCGCAATGGATCTCGCGCTTACCGAGTCCATAGCGCTCCGCACGCTGGCGCTGCCGTTCTTCAACCGCATCGCGGCCGCCCGGCAGCAGGAAGTGGCCGAAGCCCTCCGCGATGCGATTCTCACCGCAACGTAACTCTGACAGCTTCCACCGGCCTCGAAGCAATGCGCGTCACTTCCTCACCGGCTTCTCGCGGCACGAACGCAGATAGACCACAAGGTCATCCACTTCATGCGTTTCAAGATCGTCCACAAAGGCCGGCATCTCGTTTCCACCGTGAAGAATCTGCTCGCGAATCCTGCTCTTCGACAAGCTCCGGCCCACGCCGGAAAGATCCGGCCCCTTATGCCCACCCACCTTGTGAATGCTGTGACAGTGCCCGCATCCATTAGCGGCAAAAACAGCCGCGCCGCGATCGCGCTGACCTTGCGAAGATGCGAACGCCTGCGAAACCGCGGCCAACAACAAACAAAGGCCAGCGAGCCAACCCTTCATTGGCCGCTTCCTTTACCGGCCTCGTCGCTCGCGGCCGCGCGGTCCCGATGCACATGCCAAGGCACGCTCTCCGCGGTCACTTCAGGATGCGTCCGCAAATATTCCAGCGCATAAACGTTGGCGGTAGGGTCGTCCTTCTGGTCGGCAAAGGCCGCGGCCTCCTGCGCTGCTTCCTTCTGCATGCCCAGCCGCCGATACACGATAGAGAGAATGTAATGCGCCGGCAAATCGTCGGGATCGATCGACTGCACAGTTTCGTACTCCGTGCGCGCCTCCTGGTACTTGTGCTGCTGATAGAAGGAGAAGCCGAGCTCCCGATGCGCGTCGCGCGAGCGCGGAAACTGCGTGATCACATCGAGCAAATCCGCAATGGCCGCGTCCGGATGCCCTTGAATGCGGTCCACCAGCGCCAGGTAATAGAGCGCCCGCGCATTGTGCGCAGCCAGCTTCAGCGCCTGCTCAAGGTTCGTCCGCGAGCCTGCATAGCGCTGCCATGAGAAGTCCGCGATTGCAATGTTGGTATAGGCGTCCGCATAATCGGGCCGCAGTTGCGCCACATTTTCAAAGGCGCGTTCACTCTCCGCATATTGCTGGGCATCGAGCAGCCCGATGCCGTAATTGTTCCATCGCATCCACAGCGCATTGTCCGCCGGGTCGGGCGGCGTCGAGGCATTGGAGCCGACCACTAGCGTCCGCGCGCGCGAGGCCATCTCCACCACCGGCTCATCGTAGTGCTTGCTGCCCATCGCGAAGTCGATGAAGTGCTGATTGAAGCGCCGGTAGTTCACTTTCGCTGAGATCGTGATCGGCCCCGTTGCGTCTTTCGGCACCCTGAACCCATACCGCACGATCTGCGACCGGCCTGAAACAATGCTGTTGTTATAGGCGATCACGCGCGTATCCCACACCTGGTGCAGATCGTTCAGTTGACCCTTGATATTAATCAGCCGGTTGGTAAAGCTGTGCGCACTTGGATCGAGCGCACCGTCCGCGCCAAGTCCGCCGGAGTGCGTGAGCGCGCGGCCGGCCGCGTCTTTAGCTTCGAACTCAACCCAGCTCTCGTAAAAATCGCGTTGCTCGGGAACCAGATTATGCGCGATGCCTTTGTTCTGGATAACCACTGTAACGGTAAGGTCGTCGCCCGGAGCAATCGTGAAAGCCTCGCTGCCCAGCGGTGCAATCGTCGGGCCGCCGTTGCGCTCGACCGCGAAAATATCCACGTTGAGCGCATTGTTGCGCAGAAAGGCAATTGTCTTATCGAGCTGCTCGTTGTAGCCGTAGTACTTCGACATGAGCGTGTTCGCGCCCAGCCAGCGATGCGAGGCCAGCTTGCCCGGCTCCGATCCGAAATCGCGCGACGTGATCGGCCCCTTTTCCATGTGGCATGTCTGGCAGTTCGAAACTTTATCCTTCACATAGAAAGGCAGCGGCGACTCCTTGCCGAAAGACGCCTGCTGCCACTCGTCGTACACCGCGAACGCGCGCTGCCACTTGTAGCGAGTCTCTTGGCGAGGCAGAGCCGCTTTGTGGCAAGCGGCGCAGAACTCGCTGGTGCGGTAAAAGTCGCGCATCACCGCCCTGGTATGGCGATCGAGGTGAGCCAGAATCTCCTTGTCGGAGACCGGTCCGTAAATCGGCTTGTCCTCTTCATCCACCAGCACCGCGGGCACGCCCAGCACGTAGCTTCCGGTGCCCAGCGTCGTCACCTTCTGGATCGAATGGCAAACCGAGCAAGTCACCCCGTCGTTATCGAACTTGCGATTGATGGCCGATCCGGTCGTCAACGCCCCGGAAACCAGTGCAATCGGATTATGGCACCCTTCGCAGTGGCGCGAGTATTCAATGCCCCGCTCGCTGATAAGCACATTCACGTTCTTCACGTACCACGGATTGCGGAACGAGTTCGCATGGGCCGTCTGGCGCCACTCCGCATAGGCTTGCTGATGGCAGTGACCGCAGTACTCCGCCGTCGGAAAGCTCTTGGGATCGATGAACTCGCCCGTGTCGGTGGCCGCATTCGAAGGCAAGAAGGGCCGTCCCTCGGCAAAAGGAAGCTTGTAATGCGCCGCGACGTCTTTCGAATAGGCCGCCCGCTGCGCCGCCGCATCGTCCGCAGCGTGCGCCACCGGCGCAGGGCCCTCCCGAAGCATAAGCAAGCCGCCGGCGAAGAGACCTGCGCCGGCGAGGCAGGCAACTCGTAGGGTTCTCGAAAGGGGAAGCATCGCGTCCTCCATTCTATTCGCCCCAGCGGAGGGTTGTATCCGCTCCAGGTTGCGGAGAAATCTCCACCCTAAGTTGTAGGGCCGCCCCGTCGGCCCATCCACTGCGCCGCGGACGACCGCCAGCGCGCCTGCATCGCGGCCAATATGAGCAGGCGCCATTGGCGCCATGACATATTGCCCTTTTAGACTAGACCAAAGTCTAGTTTCCTCAACCTATTGGATGATCTTTCAATCCACAAATCAGCCGAAGACAGAGGTGCAATCCGACAATGATGATTGTGGCTATCAAAAACAAAGCGGTCCTCTCGATCACCTTTCGAGCGGCTGCTTGCGAAATTCATTCACCTCGTTTATGGTTCGCCCCTTCATCCCGCCGGCTTCATCGCATCCAGATCAAAGAAAGGTATGCTTGGAAGAAACCGTCCCGCGCGCTGAAGACATTCTTCAACCCAACGACTTCGCCCCCTTTGAACAATCGCACTCCTGGAGACTGCCTGTGACCTCGAAAGTTCTCACCCTCTTCGCCTGTATCTTTGTCTCGATCTCGGCAATTCAGGCTCAAAGCAACTATGCCGTCGTGCGTGGCTCGATCCTCGACCTTCAGCATCGCGCTGTTGTTGGCGCGCACGTGCGCATTACGGCTTCAGAAACCGGCGCCGTGCGGGAAGTCGTGTCCAACTCGGATGGGCTTTATGAGATAGCTGGGCTGCAGCCGGGCAAATACTCATTGGCGGTTGACAGCCCCGGATTCAAGCAGGCCACGCAGACCGTTGAGCTCGAAGTGGGCCAACAGGCAACCATCGACCTGCAGTTGAGTGTCGGCGCCGACACCCAGACAGTTTCCGTGCTTGCGGTGGGTGAATTGCTCAAGACTCAGGATGCCAGCGTGGGCGAGGTGGTGGATCAGCGTTCGGTCGATTCCCTCCCCTTGAACGGCCGCATGTTGATCGACCTGGTTCTCACCGTGCCGGGAGCGCACATCAGCCACGGCGCCTCCACCGGCGACATGAGTTC
>Ga0181529_10000662_pt1 | contig 49125 bp, 59 predicted proteins | sample PEATcosm2014_Bin_36_FD_119763 | JGI IMG/M metagenome (GOLD analysis project Ga0181529, IMG submission 119763) | Peatland microbial communities from MTU Mesocosm Facility, Houghton, MI, USA - PEATcosm2014_Bin10_30_metaG | ecosystem: Environmental > Terrestrial > Soil > Wetlands > Peat | place...
GAATCAGCAAGTTGGCCGCGGCTTCGCCGCGATAGCAAGTTGGCGAGTTGGCGGCCTTTGCGGGTTGCGCCCATTGTTCATTTCAGCCGTAACTCGACGCGGCGAGTCGGCTGCTCAGGATGAAAGCCGGGAAGGATTTATAGCCGGGGTGTCACCGGCGTTTCGTCCCCAATGGAGATTCTTGCCCTCCCAGGGGTCGCTGACAGGCTCCGGAAAGGGTCAAGGAAGGGATCACTATTGGCTCAGAACCACCGCGCGACTATAAACAATCCCATACTCAATGCTGGTATACAATATGGCAAAGGAAAATCGGAATGCCAGCAGCAAGAAAAATTACCGTTGAGGTACCCGCAGCGCTTCTGAGCAAGGCACAAAAGGCAACTGGTGCCGGGATCACTCAAACCATTCGTACCGGGCTTGAACTGGTTGCGGCAGGGAGAGCATACGAGCGCCTTCTTCAACTTCAGGGGAAAATTCGATTCTCGAAAACACTTGAAGAGTTGAAGGCAGACCGATGATCGCAGCTGACACCAGTACCTGGATCTCATTCTTTGGGGGAGAGCAGGGAGACGATGTTCTCGCGCTGGCTAGAGCACTTCAAGCCCGTCAGGTCGTAATGCCGCCTCCGGTACTGACAGAATTGCTGAGTGACCCTGAACTCTCTGCCTCTGTGGCGCAGACTCTCCTGGAACTCCCCCTAGTGGCGTTGAAGGACGGTTTCTGGCAGCGAGCTGGAAAACTTCGCGCAAAGGTTCTTGCTCAGAAAAGGAAAGCTCGGCTTGGAGACGCCTTGATCGCGCAATGCTGCATGGACGCCGATATTGCCCTCATCACCCGGGATGGAGATTTCAAGGCATTCTCGGCGGGCCTGAATCTGCTTTAGAGCGGTTCCAGAGTTCCTGTGCCCTAGTTGGAATAGTGCAAGGTGTCATTTTCTTGAAGAAAATGCCACTTTGGAGCATTGCTTCCCGGGTATAGCAACTCTAGAACCGCTGTAGCCCGCGTGAATTACCTCTCGGATGACCGCCCCGGAATCTGTTGTTGGATGCGGGATCGTCGAGTCGCCACCTGTCCTGACGCTCTGGTTGTATCACCGCCTACTCGGCAACTCGGCATTTACTGTTTGATCAACATCTGCTCCCATCCATTCAGCTCCTTATTCCGCGGGCAACTGCTCAAGGTCTTCGACGCGCTCAACGGTGCGTCTCGGACTCCTTGCCTTGACCTTGGCGGTGGTCAGCAGAAAGACTGCCACAACGATGCCAGCCATCCCGGCAAACTCGGCCTTTTCCGGACGTTCGTGCAAGAGCAGGATTCCCAGAAGAACGGCAACCATGGGGTTCACATAGGAATAGGAAGAGACCTTGGCCACCGGAACATGCTCGATCAGGTAAATGAAGCCCGTATACCCGAGCAGCGAGCCGCCGGTGATGAGCCAGGCGAGCGAACCAGCGGCGCTCGGGGTCAAGTGGAACCGATGCCACTCCCCGAGCAGCGAACCTAGCCCTACGCACACCACTCCGGCGATGACCATCTGCCAGGCGGCGGCGACAAAGCTATTCACCTGAAGTCGTGCTCGCCGAGAGATGATGCTGCCAATCGCCCAAGTGAGAGCCCCGCCCAACAGGGCAGCCAGGGCCCACAGAACCGCGCTGTCTCCCGCGAAGCCGTGATGGAGAGAGGGCGACAACAGCAATGCAAGGCCGGCAAATCCGACTGCCATGCCCAGCCATCCGCGCGCCGGCAGCGGCTCTCCGCCGGGCAGAAACATCTCCATCAATGCCACGTAGAGCGGCACTACGGCCAGAACAAGCGAGGAGAGCCCGCTGGGAATCGTCTCTTCCGCATAAACCAGGCCTACGTTTCCGCCTCCCAGAAGGAGAAGGCCAACCAGCCCGAGCATCAGCATCGCCGGCATCGGCCACACGATGCGCAAACCGCGCCAGCGGCACCAGCCAAGCAGAATTACGCCGGCGATGAAGAAGCGACAGCCGGAGAGCAGAAGCGCAGGCATATCCGCTCCGCCAATGCGGATCGCTGTATACGTGGAGCCCCAGAAAAAGTAGACGCTCGCAAAGGCGAGAACGATGGAAGCTTTGGATGCGGATTGATGAGGTGCGGACGGAAGCGGGTTTGTCATCGGAATGAATCTATCCTAGCCGTTGCAATTCCCCTGCGCTTCCCGGATCTTGCCGCGCAATGCGAGAGAGGTCGCAAAATAGAGCAAAAACGGCTGTGGAATTGTTCAGTCAACGCGTGCTATGCTCACGCCAACGGAGCCGGTCTGCGCATGCCCGCTACAAACAGCCCGCACTTACTTGCAAGAACGAGATGCTCGAGAATGCAGATGTGTATTGTGTCCCCGCGGAGGCACCTGCGCGTGCTGCCTACTCTGACTCGCCCGAATCTCTTCGCCAGCGACTAGTTAGATCCCCCTCAAATTCTTCGCGCTTCCTTCGACGTCTGCTTGGCCGCGCCTGGCGCGAGCGGCGCTGAACGTTTCACCAGGGTCCTCTTTGGGGTCAGGGCCGAAGTGCATCCAGTTCGCGAAGCACGCCCCGCATCCCCATCGAATCCGGCTGGCTTTGACCCGGCCGACTTTGCCGAGGAGGTTGAAGATGACCAGGCAACAGATGCATGCGCAATTTGGGCCCCGGCTGGTTTGTCCGCTGCCCGGGCCAAAGGCGAAGGCTGCCATCGAAGCCGACGAGCGGCTGATCTCGCCCAGCTATACCCGCTCTTATCCTTTGGCAGTCAAGCGCGGCCGGGGGATTCGCCTGGAAGACGTGGACGGCAACGAGTTCCTTGACCTCGCCGCAGGCATCGCGGTGGCGTCCACCGGGCATTGCCATCCTGAAGTTGTTGCCGCCGTTCAGCAACAGGCGGCCGAGTTGATCCACATCTCCAGCACGGATTTCTATCATGAGTCGATCACCGCTCTGGGAGAGCGCCTCTCGGCTGTAGCGCCCATGCCCGGCCCGCACAAGTTCTTTTACGGAAATTCCGGCGCCGAAGCCGTTGAATGCGCGTTCAAGCTGGCTCGCTACCACACCGGACGGCAGCAGGCGATCGCATTCTTTGGCGCGTTTCACGGCCGAACCATGGGCGCGCTGTCCCTGACTGCTTCCAAGCCTCAGCAGAAGCGCAGATTTTCGCCGCTGGTGCCGGGGGTGACGCATATCCGATATCCCTATGCGTATCGCGGATGCAGCGGCGGACCGCAGGAGGAAGAAGCCTTTGGCATGGGCTGCGCGCGTTACATCGAGGAGAAGCTCTTCAAGACCATCCTCGCACCCGAAGAGGTGGCCGCAATCTTCGTCGAGCCGATCCAGGGTGAGGGCGGGTATGTGGTAGCGCCAAACATTTTCATGCAGGAGCTGCGAAGAATTTGCGACCGGCATGGCATTCTGATGGTTGTCGATGAGGTGCAATCCGGAGTCGGCCGCACCGGCAAGTGGTGGGCCGTGCAGCACTCCGGTGTTGAGCCGGATATCGTCTGCATCGCGAAAGGGATCGCCAGCGGCATGCCGCTCGGCGTGTGCATGAGCAGGGCGGAGATCATGAACTGGCCGCCGGGCTCGCATGCCTCTACGTTCGGCGGAAACCCGGTTTCGATCGCCGCCGCCCTGGCCACCATGGACATCATTGAACGCGAAGGCGTCGGCAACGCCGCACGCGTGGGTGGCTTGATGTTGGAGCGGCTCCGGACCTGGGTGGAGACTCACCCCTTGGTGGGAGACGTACGCGGACGGGGGCTGATGATTGGAATCGAACTGGTGAAGGACAAGTCCACGCGCGAGCCGGCCGGCGCACTGCGCGATCGTCTTGAACTTCTTTGCTTCGAGCGCGGCCTGATCGTACTGGGATGCGGCGAAACGACGTTACGCATTTGCCCGGCGCTGATCCTGAACGAGTACGAAGCGACCGTCGCGCTCGACATTCTGGAAGATGCATTATTCCAGGTTGAGCAGGAATACGAACGCTGCTGTTTGCTGGAGGTTCCTTCCAGATAGTTGCGGTAAGGCAGTCGACTTCTGTCGGTCCGTCCCTCTGCCGTCGAAGGCAAAAGGACGGATCGGCAGGATGGGCCAGCGTGGGCCCCAGTTTTTCCGCCTGTCCCGCTATACCTTCTCTTCGAAGCGCATGTTGGCAATCTCCGAGGTCCTGAACGCAGCACGCGCGAGGTTGTGCGCCATTTCTTTGGCTGCCAGATGCTGCTCCTCTGCCGCGGCCGCCATCTGCATCGAAAGGCCCGAAAGATCGTCTGTTTGAGAGTGGATCCGGTTGATGAGGGAGGTTGCCGTCTGAAGGTCTTGCCCGATGACCGTCACCTTGTTCTGAATCTCGGCGGTGGCGGCCGCGGTTTGCCCAGCCAGTTTCCTGACCTCGCTAGCCACTACGGCAAACCCTTTGCCGTGCATGCCGGCGCGAGCCGCCTCAATATTCGCGTTCAGCGCCAGTACGCTGGTTTGGGTCGCAATCGAAGCAATCAGATCCGCAACTTTGGCGACGCCACTGCTTGAAGCACGCAGCTTTTCGAGGGCTTGCTGGCTCTCTTCACTCGCATCGCGCGAAAGGCCCGCAGTTTTGGCCAATGTCGTGGCGTTTTGCGCGATCTCCGCGATGCTGGATTCGATCTCATGGGTGGCCGTGGCCACGATCTGCAGGTTCCCGTTCAGGTGCTCGATGTCGTTGTGCTGAGCTTCACGGGCCTTTTTCAAAGCTTCAATTGTCTGTTGCGTGCTGACGCCCCACATCACTACCGCGCCCACGTATTCGCCTTGTTCATCCAGCATGGGCTCGACATTCAGGTCGAGTTTCACCGGGCCCAGATCGATGGTGGCCTTGTGCGGGAGCTGGTGGGAGCCAGATTTCTTGTGATTGCCCAGGAGCTGGTCGATATTGGCCTGCGACTTGTGAAAGATATGGATGGATTTGCCAACAATCTGGTCGACAGGAACAGGCAAATACTTCTGCAGTGTAAGCAGAGTCTTGCGGGACGACCGGTTAATGAATCGCAAGATCAGGTCGCGGTCACAAAACATGGCGTTGCAGGGCATCGCGTCGAGCGCATATTCAAAGCTGCGATCCACACCCACTTCGGGCGCATTGTCAGCAAATTCTCGATCGTGCAACGTGGAGTGCGACAGCTCGGAATTGCGTTTTCCGAACAAGCTGCCAAGCCTTTCCTTTGACATCGTTTTGCCTTCCTTACAATCCAGCATTCCACCCGCGAGGCGAAATCGAGCAATTCTTTGCTCAACCTGCTTCGCGGGGGGTCTATTTTGAGACTTTCACCATATTTTAAAGTCATGTCTCGCCGAAACTGCCGCATCCCCGTTGTTTTTAGAAGCAAATGAGCACTCCTCAGTACTATTCCGAGACTTGCACCCTTTTAGAACCGGGTTCAGAATGGTGTGTCATGGGAACAGTGGCACGGTTGCGCAGCGCCTGCCTAGCACGGTTACTGAATGGCCTCGACTGGGTGGCCAAACGCCGCGGCCGCGGAATTGACTTTCCACCTCACTTGATGACTGGGATCGAAGGCGAAGATGCGGCTTGTTTTTACCTGATGCGCAATGGCTACACGGTCACCGCGCGACGTTGGTCGTCCGGCAATGTGCGCGGCGATCTCGACCTGGTAGCCTGGGAGGGAACGGCGCTCTGCGTGATTGAGGTGAAGACACGCACTGCCCGGGACATGTTTCCGGCGCATGAAGTTGTCGATGCCCGCAAGCGCCGTATGCTGCGCCGGTTGACCAGGCAGTATGTTGCGCAGTTGCCGCAGAAGACGCTTCCTCAGGTGAGGTTCGACGTGATTGGAGTTTATCTGATTCCAGGAATGCAGCCAGAGTTTGAGCACTTCAAGGCGGCATTCGGCTGGAGCGAACAGCGGCCCGGAGATGATTGGGAATGAGGACTCCGGCAACAGGTCATCCATTCAGCCCTGTGCGTCCTTGAATTCCTCGTGCCATGCCATTTGAATGGCCTCAAGGCGACCTTCATTTGACTTGCCGGGTTCGTCAACAAAGCCGTCCAGCTCGGTCACAAATCGGTGCAGATCGGTGAAGCGTACCGTCAAGGGATCCAGATCCGGAAATCTCTCCTGCAGTTGAATGCCGATCTCTTCGGCGTCGGTCCATCGGATTTCCCTGGGCATCTGTCACTCCTTGCTCTGTTGCAGGATCTTTCGCTTATCTATATCGAGACCGTGATCGAAACCGCGACCGAAACCGCGATCGAGACCGCGCAATCCGGTCGATTCCCTTGCTAGCTGGATTTCTCCGTGGCCAGGATCAGCGGCTTTCCTTCCGAGACGTAATTGCGGTTCCAGCTGGGAATCTCCACCACGTAGTCGCCCGGACGCGTAATCACGGCCTGGCAGCCAAGGCGCGAGTTCAGTTGCTGGTCGGCGGCCATGTCGAGGCGGTCCAACTCATCGTCCTCGGCTTCGGTCAGTCCAATTGCTCCGGACTTGATCAGGACATGGCAGGTGGAACAGGCGCAAACGCCGCCGCAGGCGTGGTCGAGGAAGATGTCATTGTTTTCCGCCACGTCGAGAAAAGACATCGGCCTGCCGTGATGCTCATAGGGCATGGCGCCGAACTCGAACTCGACTGTCTTGCCTTCCGGAAGAAAGGTGACGCGGACAAGTTTCTCGGCAGGAATCTGCTTCTTTGTCGCTTCGCTCATAGGTTTCGTCCTTGCCAGTGCAGCTACTTGAACTCAGCGGGAGCCATGGCGTGCGGAGCGGTGACAGAGTCTCCCATTTCCTCGCCCGCCGCATCCATGGTCTTCCCTCGAATGGCGCTGGAGACCGCAGCCTCCATCATCAGTTCGGCAAAACGGCGCGTGGCGTGGTCCAGGATCAGCGTCGCTTCGCGAATGGCTGCCGGATCTTCGCTCGCCTTTGTGTTTGTTAGATATTCGCGGGCCGCGGAAATCCTTGCGCGCTCATCGTCATTCAAAAGTTGCCATGCGGGACTTTGCGGTGCGCGCCCCACCGCTGCGAGAATCGTATCGGCTTCGTTCCGCGCTTCGATCAAAAGGCGTTTGGCAAAGTCTGCCTCCGCGTTGTCGAAGGAGTCGAGAATCATGCTTTCGACCTGCTCATCGGTCAAACCGTAGGTTGCCTTGACTTCGATCTGCGCTTCCTTGCCGCTGCGCTGCTCCCGCGTCGTGACATGCAGAATGCCATCCGCGTCGATCAGGAACCGGACCTCAATCCGAGGCAAGCCGGCGCTCATCGGAGGAATGCCCTTCAGGTCGAATCGCGCCAGCGAGCGGCAGTCCGTTGCCAACTCGCGCTCCCCCTGAACAACGTGAATGGCGACATTGGTCTGCCCGTCCACCCCTGTCGTAAAGTGCTCGGTGGCGGACGCGGGGATGGTGGAATTCCGCTGAATGATGCGGGCAACGGTTCCACCCAGAGCTTCGATCCCCAACGAAAGCGGCGTCACATCGAGCAGAAGCAGCTCTTCCGTACTCTTGGATGCGCCAGCCAGAATATCGGCCTGTACGGCTGCGCCAAGCGCCACCACTTCATCGGGATTCAGCTCCGTGTGCGGCTTTTTGCCGCGCGCGCTTAGGTGAAAAAGGTCGTCCACCAGCTGAAGTACCGCGGGGATGCGAGTGGATCCGCCAACCATGACCACTTCGTCAATCTGCTCTGGAGTGATTCCGGCATCTGTCATCGCCTGACGGCACGGACCAGCGGTGCGCTCCATGACCGGCTCAATCAGCATTTCAAAGACGTCGCGGGGAATCTCGCGTTGATAGCGGTCGCCGTTGGGCAGTTCGATGTCGAAGCGGGCTTCCTGCTCGGTGGATAGCGCTATCTTGGCTTCGATGGCGGCCTTGCGCACGGCCTGCACTGCGCCCGGATTGGCGCGCAGATCCACGCCATGCTCCGCATAAATCTCGCCCAGCGCAATCATCAGCAGCAGATTGTCAATGTCATCGCCACCCAGATGAGTGTCGCCATTGGTGGACTGCACTTCGAAGATCCCATCCCGCAGCTTGAGGATGGAAATATCGAATGTTCCACCGCCGAAGTCGTAGACGGCAATCGTCCCTTCCTTGGCGCGGTCCAGTCCATAGGCCAATGCGGCAGCCGTCGGCTCGTTCACCAGGCGCAGCACCTCAAGGCCCGCCATGCGGCCGGCATCTTTCGTGGCCTGGCGCTGCGCATCGTTGAAGTACGCAGGGACGGTAATGACCGCCTGACTAACCTGCGTGCCAAAGAAACGCTCCGCATTGCGCTTGAGTTGGCGCAGCACGTAGGCGGAGATCTCCGGGGGCGTGAACTTCATCTCGCCCAAACGGATGCGCGGAACTTCTCCTGGTTCGACGTCTTCGGCGAGGCGAAACGGAAAGAGCTTCAACTCCTCCTGAATCTCTTCCATGCCGCGGCCCATGAGCCGTTTGACGGAGTAGATCACCCGCTCCGGCGTCTCGATGAGCGCCCGGCGCGCGGTATTGCCCACGGTAATTGTTGGTCTTCCACCATCGGTGGGGATAGGGTCCAGTGCGACGACTGAAGGCACAAGATTGCTGCCGTCCGCACCGGGAATCACAACCGGCGACTCGCCTTGCATATATGCGACCAGTGAATTTGTGGTTCCCAGGTCGATTCCGACTACGCGTCCTTCCGCCATGCCTGTCTTCAAGCTCCCAAAACTTCGTTCACATCGCGAACCAGATTGCTGAGGTAACGCCTGCGGTCCAGCAAGCTCACCATCTTCTTTTGTGCGGATGGCCGGGTGACTTCATTCCCTGCATCCCAAACCAGCCACGCACTGTGCAGATCGCTGTCGACTGCCTGCAGCAGGGTGGTGAATTTTGTTTTTGCTTCTTCGAGGCTGGCCTGCAGAGCCGGATCTTCTTCGCCGGTCTTTCGAGCCATGCGCATCTCTTCGAGTTGCATGTTCAAGTCGAATGCTTCCTCAAGAAGATCCGCGGGCACACGCGAGTTGTCGTTCCCGTCTCGAGGCGGCGCGCCGTTCTCCGTTTCCTGTTCTTCGAGTTTGAGCAGATACTCTGTCCGCCGGATCGGATCCTTGAGGGTGCGGTAAGCATCGTTCAACAGGGCCGTATCCGCCAGGCTCCATTGCTTCTCGTTCTCCTGGGCGCGGGCAAAGCGGTCTGGATGCAACTTGCGGCTCAGGCGGTGGAACGCATGCTCCAGCGCGGACAAGTCCAGATCGAGCTTTGGCTCCATGTCAAAAACGGAGAAATAATCGTCGCCCGGAGGGGGCTGGATCTTGCTGCAATGCGGACAAAAGAGCGTTGAATGGTTGTGGCCAATCGAGCAGGACCAACAGGCCACCGGAACCGCGGAATCAAGAACCTTGAGCATGACTATCCCCGAACATCTGCAGCTTGCTAGTGTAGTGTCTCAAAAGTTCACTCCAAGAACGCTGTCATCCTGAGCGAAGTTGGGTGCGTTTCTTGCGCCCAACGCAGCCGAAGGACCTGCGGTTGCTTTCTTTCGTATTCAGCGAACTTCAGAGGCAAGACCCTAGGAAAACGACGAACCGCAGCCGCAGGAGCGCGTGGAGTTCGGATTAACAAAGTTGAATCCCTGACGCATGAGTGTCTCTTCGTAGTCCAGCGTCATGCCGTTGAGATACAGGAACGACTTGGGATCGACGAAAACACGGACACCGTCGAATTCGTAGATACGGTCGCGCTCGCGAGGCTGCGTGTCGAATTTGATGGAATAGGAGAGCCCCGAGCAACCGCCGCCCATCACTCCCAGCCGCAGTCCACCCTCGGTCGGCGAAACGCCTTCCTTGGCCATGGCCACACGGACGCGCGCGAGAGCTTTCGCGGTCACATGCAATCCCTGCGACCCCTGAGGTCCTGCCGTCTGCGGCTGCGCAGCGATGGCTTCGTGCGCAGGTTGCGATCCGATCGTGACCATATTGGACATGACTTCCTCTTCTTCCTGCTTACTGTGCGACGGCTGCTACTTCAGCTACCTTCGCTTCGGCGTTGCCGTTCTTCTTCTTCCAATCACCGATGGCCGCACGAATCGCGTCCTCAGCCAGGACCGAACAGTGAATCTTGACCGGAGGCAGCGAGAGTTCCTTCACGATGTCGGTGTTCTTGATCTCCAGAGCATCCGCAACCGTGCGGCCCTTGATCCACTCGGTCGCGAGTGAAGAACTGGCGATTGCCGAGCCGCAGCCGAAGGTCTTGAACTTGGCCTCTTCGATCACCTGGGTCTCGGGGTTGACGCGGATTTGCAGCCGCATGACGTCGCCGCACTCCGGCGCTCCCACCAACCCGGTGCCGACTTCCGTCGAAGCCTTGTCCAGCGTGCCCACGTTGCGGGGGTTGTTGTAGTGGTCGATAACCTGATCGCTGTATGCCATTTGATTCTCCTCTAGCGGGGGAAGCCGCTGAAAAAAGTTGTCAGTTGTCAGCGAACAGTTTTCAGTAGTCAGTTTTCAGCTGTTTGTTGCTGGTCTGTCCTTGCTGATCCCTGACCCCCGATCCCTGGTCCCTGCCTTTAGTGCGCCGCCCACTCGATCTTGCTCAGGTCGATGCCTTCCAGCACCATCTCGTACAGTGGCGAAAGCTGACGCAGTTTCTTCACAATGTCGATGACCTTGGCCGCCACGTAATCCACCTCAGCCTCGGTATTGAAGCGGCCCAACCCGAAGCGAATCGAGCTGTGCGCCACATCGTCGCCGAGCCCCAACGCTTTCAATACATAAGACGGTTCAAGCGTCGCCGATGTACATGCCGAGCCGCTGGAAACCGCCACATCGTTGATTCCCATCAGCAGAGATTCGCCTTCCACGTATACAAAGCTCATGTTCAGGTTGCCGGGCAGGCGATGCTCCATCGAGCCGTTCACATGCACATAGTCCAGTTCGGATTCGAGCTTGGCCTTGAGACGGTCGCGCAGACCGCGCAGATAGGCAGCTTCGGAGTCCATCTCCTCCCGCGCTATCTCGCAGGCCTTGCCCAGGCCAACGATGCCCGGGACATTCAGGGTGCCGGAGCGCATGCCGCGCTCGTGCCCTCCACCATCGATTTGCGCGGCAATCTGCACGCGGGGGTTGCGGCGGCGAACATACAACGCTCCCACACCTTTGGGACCATAAATCTTGTGGCCAGAGAGCGAGAGAACATCAATGTTGTCGCTGATCACGTTGACCGGAACCTTGCCGACCGCTTGCACCGCGTCCGTGTGGAAAATGATTCCGCGCTGATGACAAAGCTTGCCGATCTCGGCGATGGGTTGCAATACCCCGATTTCGTTGTTGGCCGCCATGATCGAAACCAGGATGGTTTTGTCGTCCATGGCCCGCTCAAGATCTTCCAGATCGATCAGCCCGTCCGCCTTGACCGGCAGATAGGTCACCCGGAAACCATGCTTTTCAAGGCGCTTGCAGGTGTCCAGAACTGCCTTGTGCTCTGTGACCTGGGTGATGATGTGGTTGCCACGCTCGCGGTACATCTCCGCAATTCCCTTGATGGCCAGGTTGTTGCTCTCCGTAGCGCCGGAAGTGAAAATGATCTCCTTCGCGGTGGCCCCGATGAGACGCGCAATCTGTTCGCGCGCTGCCTCCACGGCCTGTTCCGCTTCCCATCCAAAGGAATGATTTCGACTTGCCGCATTGCCGAATTTATTGGTGAAGTATGGCATCATGGCATCCAGTACACGCGTGTCCAGCGGACTGGTCGCGTGATTGTCCATGTAAATCGGCAAATGAACCCCTGCCGGCACTTCTACGTTGCTCGTAACTGTAGCCATTCCTATCCTCCGTGTCCGCCTGCAGCGCCGGGGAACCGTGCGCAGGGATTGCCAACTTGCTAATTGCCCAATGAAACCAAAATGTTTGCCGGCAGAGCGTGCGCCGTGGGCTGCTGTTCCGCCAGATCCTGAATGCTGATGCTCTTCAGAACTCCCGCGATGGTCTCGTTGACCCGCGCCAGTGGCTCCTTGATGGTGCAACTCGGGGTCAGTTCGCAGCCCGTCTTGCCCTTGGTACAGGAAGTAATGAAAAACGGGCCATCGATGGCCAGAATCACCTCGAATGCAGAAATCTCACGGGCATCCCGGGCCAGAGCATAGCCGCCGTTCATGCCGGCATGGGAACGCAGCAGCTTGGCCTTGGTCATTTGCTGCAGGATCTTGGCCAAAAGTTGCGCAGGAATCCCGTAGGTGTCCGCAACGTCCTTGGCGCTCACCGCCAGCTTCTCGGGGTGCTCGGCAAGGTACTTGAGCGCGATCAGACCGTAGTCCGCTTTTTTCGTAAGCTTGAGCATTTGAATATCCGACTTCTTCGGTCCGTGTTCAGTATACGACCGTTTCTGTCGGTATTTCAAGCCCGGCAAAAAAGTATGTGAGTTCAGAGAAGGGAAAATTCTTTTGGATGAGGGAAAAATTGAACAAATATCCAATTCATTCCGTTCTATATTGTTGAAAAGCCCGCTACAATCTGGCGGCAAGAAAGCAGAATCCAAACCGACTCAACAGATGGCAACCCTCTGCAAACACCCCAAGGTACGCATCGTTTCCCGGCACGAAGACACTGAATTCGTCGAGTGCCAGGAGTGTGGCGAAGTTTTTGACTCCGAGGAGTTCCGCGACATGGAGATCGAAGAGACCGCCGGCCCGGAAGAAGCTGCCACGGAACTGTCCTAGCCTCCCATGCCCTAACCAGACCTACCTTGGCGTGCCTGCCAAGCCCTGACACGTCAAACGACCAGCGGACTGCTGTAGGGTAGCCGCGCGTAGATTTCTGGCCGATCCGTCTCAGATCGCCCGGTGGCTGGAGTCTCCCTTGCCCACCACAGGAGGCGGAGGCGCGCCGAGCCGGCGTGGAACCAGCCAGGCGTAGTGCAATCCTGAAGCCACGGTCAGCACCATCGTGGCATTGAGCGCAAACGAACTGGACACCTGCACCCACTGCGCCGCGGTCAGCCTCTGCAGCAGCACCAGCGCCACAGCGCTGACTTGGGCAACGGTATTGGCCTTGCCGAAGATGCTAGGCGCAAACTCCCTCCGCCCGGCGGCCGCATACAGAATTGCCGCGACCAGGAGAATCCCCACATCTCTGCCGAATACAAGTACGGTCACTCGCGCGGGAATCAGGTTCTTGTGAGTCAATACCAGGAAGATCGTGCTCAGCAAGAGCTTATCGGCCACCGGATCAAGGTATTCGCCCAACCGGGTGCGCTGCTCAAGCAGGCGTGCCAATGCCCCATCCAGTGCGTCCGTCAGCCCGGCCACGATAAAGAGTGCGAAACTTAGCGCATAACGATCCTCCAGAATCGCAGCCACCAAAAACGGCGCCAGGCAGATCCGCAGCAGGGTCAGGACATTTGGAGCGGTGCGTATGGGGTTCAGTCGCGGATTCAAGTGGCTAAACATGATGCACTCAACCGAACGGAGAGATTTGAACCAAACGAACGCGAATCCCAGACTCGCAGGGGCCAAACCACGAAAGTCTGCACAAGATCGCAGAACGCAGCCGGATCGGACAAGGAGCTTTGCATAGAACGACGTAGGTCTTCCTCATCGTTCGTCAATCATCCTACCGCAAGGAAGTCCGGTGCAGCAGCCAACCTTTCCCTCCCGCACCAACCCTGATAGACTAAGACAGTTGTTGCGGCACAGGCGCGTAGCTCAGTTGGTTAGAGCGCTTCCTTGACACGGAAGAGGTCGCTGGTTCGAATCCAGTCGTGCCTACCATAACTTAAATAGAATCAACAGTTTACGGCTTCGACCTCTTCTTTCTCCTTTTCTGATGGTGCTGACTGGTGCTGGGGCTCTTCTGCGTTGCGTCCAGCGGGGAGCATCATCTCGACGACCATGGCGTTCGCTTCCCTCTTCTGAGAAGAGATTGCTTGGGTGTAGAGGTCAAGGGTGATTTTCGCGTTGGCGTGGCGGAGAAGTTCCTGAGCGACTTTAATATCGACGCCCAAAAACCTCAGATTAGTCCCCAACGAATGCCGAAAGGTGTGCCATCCAATGGTCTTCCCGCGAATCCCGGCCCTTTCTAAAGCAGGGCGGATGACCTTCTTGAGAAGAGTGTCAGGCCAGACGGGCACCTGTCCGTTGTTCCGGATAGACGGAAACAGAAAATCGGAATCCTCCGGGTATTCCGTCACGTCTTGCCAATTCCGCAGCGCCAGAGCAACGTCGGGGTGGAGCGGAACTGGCTTGCCACTTGCTGCCGTTTTCGTTTCCCCAATCTTTCCGTGAACGCAGGACTTGTTGATGGCAATCTGGAGGAGGTTGAAGTCAACATCCTTCCAAGTCAGAGCAATCAACTCTGACCGGCGCAAGCCTGTCGTGCCAGCAATCATCACCATCACGCGCTCCCGCACGGGCAGTTCTTCTACAAGCCGGTTGAACTCGACCGGCGTCAGAACATCCGGCTCCCTCATCCGCTTCGCAGAACAGCGAACAGCTTCAATCGGATTTACTTGAACCATGCCGTACCTCTTCGCATGTGCAAAGAGGGCCGACATGATGTTCCGGATTTTCGACTTTGAGGCGGGTGCGAACTTGAGTGGGCGGAGCCAACGTTCCACATCGACAGCACGGATTTGCCCGAGATGGACTGCACCCCACTTCGGCTCAATCTGGCGGTCGAGGTATAGCTCGTAAACGCTGCAAGTAGTAGCCCTCTTGTCGGAATCTTCTCCGAGTTCGAACTTCTTGTAGTGTGAAATCAGTTCGCTTACCGTTTCCGGAATGCGGACTGACGAGTTAATATTTGCCCTTAGCTCATGCACGGCCTTCTCCGCGTCCCGGCGATGCGGCAACTCCTTGATAGTGCCGATTCGCTGGTTGCGGTACGAGCGTCGTCCATTCCGCTCCTCATAGAAGCGGAAGAACCACGTCGCCGGGGTCGTTTTGTTCTTGAGCAAGGTAAGGCTTCCATTTTGAAATCTCGGTGCTCCAATCATTGGGCGTGCCCTCCGGTCGGAGCATCGGCGGCTGGATTGAGTGTACCCGTTCGACGCGAGAGCATCCACACTTCAAGGTCGCGCTCAAGAAACCGCCAGAGTCGCCGCTTTCCTTCGCCAAGAGGATACGAAGGCAAGTAGCCTTCCCGTGCCCACCGCACGACGGTTCGGGCATTCAAGCCTCCAAGGAAATGAGCAGCCTCCGCAGGACTGAGGTACCTGCGGCGTCTGTCTTGCAATTCAGATGTTTGCACAAAGCAATCCTTCGGGCGCGTCACCGCCCATATTTGGATTGCCTTTATAAGACCCTTGTAGCTATCCCGCGTTGCTGACTATGCAACTTGGACATGACCCACCACAGCGTAACTCAACTGCCCACGTCTCCCGCTTTCGCATCGGTACGTGTATGGGTCGATTTCACGCGGATGCTCGTGGCTACCCCGCGCCAATAGTCTTAAAAAGGGAACTGCCCCACAGAGAGTAAACCACCCCTCTGCCCACGACTACACCCTCCGTGGCTCGGAAAGGCGTCCGGCCACTTGATTTCATACTTCGTTTTTCACGACCCTCATCGAGCCGTATTGCAAATTCCCGTTACCCATTTCCCCGGTACCGACCCCACGTTCCTGCTGGTCGGTGTGCGTTGCTCACTGGCCGCTGGCCTTCTCGACCGCCCAACTACCGTCGCGGTTCTGCACAAAGTGCGGCTTCTTTCGCTTATCGGGGAACATATTCTCAGCCATGGGGCTTTGGGTGAATTTCATTGGCTTCCGCGTCTCATAAGCAACATTCTTTGGCATGGAGCTTGGCACGAAAGCGATTACCTTCCTCGTCTTGCGAAGTTCTACCTCGGCTTCAGGAATTGCATCACCAACCTTGAACAGTTTCGTACTCACCTGCACAGTAATCTCGTGGTAGCTCACGGTACCGTCCCGCCGACGAACGGCAACAATGTCACCTACACTGTGGCCGTCAATGCTGACCAGCCAAGTTCCTCCACTGTTACGCCATTCGCCGAACCCAGATTCGCGGGCCACTTCGCGCTCCTTCTCCATCTCAGCTAATTGCCCTGCCGCTTTCACCGCGTCGATTTTGCGCTGTGCCAATACGGACGGCCAATCCTCGTCGGTGATGATTGAATCCAGCTTGGCTTGGATTTCCTCTTCGAGCCATTCAGCAGTGTGAAGCGTGCATGGTGTGCGCTCACTGTAGATGCTGTCCTCGCCTCCGCAATGGCGCTCCCACCCGAACTGTCCCCAGCAGCACGACGAGTTGTTCTCCACGCCGTTGACGATGCGTTCCATCAATGCATCGCGCAAGGTCAAATCGAGGTAAACCTGTGCGGACGTGTTCGCCTTCCTCCTCAGACGGATGATTTCTTCGCCGTCGCGAAGATAGAGGTACACCCACGTCTCCGCGACCTTTATGCCGATACCCTCCGCATAGCGCGTCCGCTCCTCGATGCCAGAGCCGCATTGCCAAATGGCAGAGCCTTGATACTCTCCAGTTTTCAACCAACCACATTGCCTATTCTGTGCCATACACCGCCTCCATTCTCGCTTCGTTACTCATTCTTCTGCCCTCACCTAAGCCGCTATTGAAATCACGGCCACTTTTGAAGGGCGCTCCAAGTGGTAGTCAATCGTGAGCAATGACATACCCAACTCTCGGCTCGCCTTCCTTGATACCCCTTGTTGTATGAATCCACACGGGCATCAAATTCGAATGTCGTTCCAACCTCTAATTCCCAAGCCCATGTATCTGCTAATCCCGGAGAGCCTTGCCTCCGGTGTGCTCGACACCGCGAGACAGGATGTCAAGCAGGTCAGCGGTATAAAGCAGTGTGCATCCGTTATCGTTCCCCGCCACCGCTGCTGCCAGAGTTGCACGCAGTTCGGGTTCGTTGCCGTACCAATCCGATGTGTCTGCACCATCCAAGATGAGGGCGGTATCCTCCGCAGCGTGCCGTGGGTCGTCGTACTCGTGGATATAGTTATCTGTTTCGACCGTGATGCGACCACCACCATCTTCTATTACTGTTACTGTTACATTTGGCATCTGATTTCTCCAGTTCGGGTTGGGGCAGGTTAGTTCCTGCGTTGCTATTTGTGTGTTGTCAATTTCGCAGCGGTTTCAGCAACAAAGCTATTCATTGAGCGCTGCCCAAAATTGTCGATGTAAATCCGCTTGAGCCGTTCGCCATAGGCGGCGTCGGGGGATATACCAAGCAGGGCGTCCACGATGGTTTCGAGTTCATCCTGAGACAGGCATAACTCGACCTTGTGCTCCGTGTCCGCCGCGTCAGCCGCCTTTTCGAACTCCCGGAAGTTGTGAAAGTCGTCGAAATCTGACTGGTGGCACTTGAACCCGAGGTTGCCGATGTAGCCGCACTGCATATCCCAATTGGCTGGTGGGTCCGGATACAGGGAGTCAAGTTCCCTGATGCTGGTTATGGTGTCGGGGTCGTAGTCCGGGTCGTCGGTGGACTGCACACGCTGCTTGCCCAAGTCGGTGTCGCGTGTGAGTAGGTAGTCGTCAAGGTGCTTGCGGTCGATTGACCAGTCCGACAGTGGGGTGTTTTGGAAATCTACGATGCGGTACTTAGTCATACTCTTCTCCATTGTGGTTGTGGCAGGTGATTCAATTCGCTTTCGGCAATTGAATCACCCGCTGTTATGTCACCGTTACCGGGTTGCTGTTTGTAACCGCATCCCACCGTCGTCAGCCCAAGTGTGTTCAGGTGACGCGAATATACGGTGGCTCCATTTGTCGTCTTCGGGGTCAATGCAACGCTCGGCGTAATAGATTCCGTCGATTGCGTATGCAGGGATTACACCCGCATAGGCGATGGTGGTCTCGCCGCTGAAGTCAGGGTCATCCTCATCGGGGCGTTTCAGGGATTCGTCCAACATATAATCCGTGATGGCGATGACGCAGATGTTGTCGTAGTCCATGCCATGCCATGGGCGGAGAGTTTTGTTGGTTAAGTAGACGAGGTTGGGATTCGAGTCCAGACCGACACCATGAAAGTTGGCGGGTCTGTCGCCACGGGGGCGAATACCATCGGACAGGATACTCGGTAGGTTCTTGCGGTCCGTGAAGTGGTACCAATATCCCGACCAGTCGGGTTTAGTCATCTCTTGCATATTGCTTTCCCTCCTTGAGGGCGGTTGCCAACATCTCCGCTGGCGGTTTGTGTCTCCCCGGCTCTCGTGCTTTATGCAGTTCACTCTTTGTCCGGGACTTGCCTACTCGTGCGCCCCTCTTTGGGTGCTTGACCAATGCTTGCGTGCAAAACAAAAAAGGACAGCCATAGAAACCATGGGTGTTTGATTAACCCCAAGGTGTCTATGGCTGTCCCTTGCCCTGACTGATAAGCCGGAAGATACCGTAAATCTATAGCCTCTACTTCCAAAGAGGCGCGGCAGGAATCGAACCTGCGATAGCTGTTTTCTCTCAGCTAAATCAAGTATACGAAAACCAAAGCGAGTTTGGACACTGTTTTCGTAAGAAAGATGAAATGCGTTTAGAGACGAGTAAGTACGATGGGTCACTCTACATCAAGAACTACCGCCTCATCCCTGTAGTTAGAGCCCTTTCTGCCATCTCTTCTGAACTCTAGAACAGATGCATCGCCGCAGCAACCTATGAAAAATTACGGCAAAAGACACAAATCTGCGCCGAAAAAGCGTGGAACACGCTTTACCATTGACGATTTCCCACCCTGTGATGGCAGTCACGGATGTTACAACGAATCGTTTCGAAAGGCTCCGCCAGATTGAAGAATCTGAAGCATGTCCAATTTCGCAGAAGTGTAGAGATACTATAGTTTCCCTCGCTGAAGTAGGTATCGAACGCAACAGCCGTTGAGCGTTTACTGGCTACTCTACTTCAACGCCAGCTTACTATTCCTCTCGATTGTTGTTGCTGATTCAGCAAAGGGCGATGTGGTTCGCAACGTCGTTTTGCATCTGCAGCCACATCTTGCGTTGGGGCTGTTCACGGGTTATATGGCCTTTCCTTTTCTTAGTCTGTGATAGTACAAAGCAACGGCATGGTCGCGTAGTTGCTCTTGCGTGCCATGAAGCTCGTAATCGCGGATTTCATCTACATCTTCCCGGCTGGATTCGACCTTGGGGTTTGGATAGCGAAGGAACAACTTGAGAGTGAATTCCTGTTCAGGTGTAAGCATAATGAGCGTTCTCTTTTCTTCCCCGTGCCAGCACGGCGGAAACTCCTTCAATCGTTGTTAGTCGTTAAACTGTGTCGGTGAGGAGCGTCGATGCCTGAAGGGCCTCTGACTCCGGCGTCTTTTTACGGCGCATGGGTACCTCCGGGTGAGCATGGTGCCGGATGAAATGGGCGAGGATGACCATCGAGCCGAGAGTGTCATCCTTGCCAAGTGTAAGCCCACGGACGGAACCATTCGGGAACTCTGCGGGGAGGACGGCTGTGCTGTCCGGGCGGAGTTGCAACATCACGGATGTCACGCTGTTTCCTCGATGTGGGTTAGTAGGGCGCGTATGAGGCTGCGATTAGCCAGTGTGAACCGGGCTGAGTCAGGTTCACCCTTGGGTGTCAGCCATGAGATGGTTGCGGTTCCATCGGGGTCTAACCTGACAGAGTAGTGTGTGACTGGTGTTGGTGTGGGTAAGATGCCTACACCGGCTCGGTAGATTTTACTCATGGAGTCTCCTGAGGGTTTCTTTATGTTCTGCGTGAAGGTGTCTAACCAAGGCACCGGCTGAGTTAGTGGTGAACTCACAGGCGGGGCAACGATACTTACCGATGCGCGGAGCGAGTGGGTCTTCTTTGTAGCGGGAGTGACTCGCTATCCAATAAACCTGATGGTCTTCGCTGTAGGTGAGGAACATCATAGACGGCGCGTCGGTGAAGTGTGTAGTCCAGAACGCTGAACGGGCTTCAAGCTTTTCCATACCGGAGCGTCGGGGTTCTTCGGGCCTTGCCTCCGAAGGAGCGGGTTTTTCTTCCCGGAGGGAAGTTATTGGCGGAGCCAATCGTTGTTCGTTCCCGCCGCATAGCGGCGTACTTGACGCGACGAGAGAGGACGAGACAGTACCCGACTCTACGAGACAAGACCCGACAGTACAAGAGCCCTTACCCTCAAATTTTGGGGTCATGACATTTTGAGGTTCATGCAATGTTTGAGGTTCATCACTGTTGATGAGCGGCAATGGTTGCGGCTCATGCTCCTGATGAACCTCAACCTTTGGGGTTGGGTCATTCACCCGGTACAACGCAACCTTGTGAGCGCCCCGAGTTGGCTTGGAATACTTGTCAGCCGCTGAACCCTCCAGCTTGAGTAGCCAACCAGTCTTGAGCATGGAATCCCGCCACTTGGCTACGCTGTTTTCCGACATCCCTGAACGTTTAATCATGGTCGCCAACGAAATCCATACTTCTTGGTCGTCGGACTCATGGAAGTAGAGAGTCATCCAGAGTTTGAATGCCCCATCTGGTAGCTGGAGTAGCGCCCTCCGGCTGGTGTCCAAAAGCTTGTACCGCTTCTGCCCATCAACCCATGCTTCTATTTGGCTAAAGGTTTTGTCGTTCATGCAAGTTCATCCCCTTCTTCCTCACCGTCGAAGCTGGTTGAAGCTGGGGCCTCAGGAACTGGGCTCTCCGCCCTTGCCAACATCCCCTTCATCACACCTGAGGCATAGGAGCAGATTTCGCCTTGGGTCTTTGCCACCTTGTCAGCCGTGGCTTGAGTCATCTTTCCCGCCTTGACAGCGGTTTCAAGGTTTTGAGTTTGAACGATGTACCATTCACCTGTACGTTCGATGGCAGCAGCTATAAGTTCAACGTCGAACCTGCTGAGCCATGTGTGGAACTGTTGGGTAGGTGGTATGAAGAAGAGAGCGCCCTCGAAGAGTTCCTTGAGGTACTCGGTGCTTTCCTGCTTTTCTTTAAGCTTGGCTTTGAGAATTTCAATTCTGGTCATAAGTGTTCCTCTGGTCTGGCTTCCTTTAGTTGGTCACTGTATTGGGTCGTCCTTCTTAAGGCGGATTTCACTTGGGTTGGCAATCTTCGCCCTGAGTTCATCCGGTGTCACCTTGGAGTCATGGGCTACCCCCTCCAACTTCGCCGTATCGGCGATGGTCAGAGCCTTCCGCTGGCGGACAACGCCATGCTGACGTGCGATGGTGGCAATCGTGGAGAGAGAGCAATTAAGCGTGAACGCCAGTTCCTTGAAGCTGACTTCCGGATGATTCTTCAAATAATTGGCTACCATCGCACGAGCCTCCGTGCGTTCGTTATGAGATGCCATGAGTTTCTCCTTGCAGGATTTGTGTTACATGTATATATCCGGCAGTGGTGAAACGCATTGATTTATGGAATTAGCTTATGACTGCAACGAACATCGGCACTGGCCGACGCCGTGGTTCCGCGCGATGACAACGACCACACCTGAGCATGTGCCGGGTACATGTTCATCAACAGGCCACGATTTTCCCGTCTCCATTGGGATTTCTATTCTGCTCCACGGAAATCACCGTAGGTGAGTAGAAAAACGCACTACCTGTGACTGTAGTAGACGGTGTTTTGATACAGAACCGTCTTTGGAGACAAACATGACAGCACAGAGAAATAACAAATTACAGGAAGCCATTCACGCCATAAGAGAAGTCTTTTACGACTCCATCTCGTGCCGGGTTCAATATTCCGGTCAGTCCTATGCAGAAATCGGTTCCGAGCTAGGTTGCAGTGAACAGACGGTCTATCAGGTCGCCCGGTTACGAAATCTTTCAAGGCAAGTCGGGTCACGGCCACAGTCGCCGTCCGTCGCGGAAGAAATGGAGGTCGGCAATGGAAACGACTGAAGCGAAAATCCCAAATTACGTTTTCGAAGACCTTCTGTTTCATCGGCGTTTGCAACGAAACATCAACGACGAACTCGGACGCTTGAATAGGTTGTTGGAGGAGCAAGTCGAACTGCTTCAGAAGCGGAAGGAACTGATGGCCGAGGTCCACGAAAGCGTTCACCAGCGATGGAAGGACGAGGAAGCGGCGGAACCTGATATTCACTCGCAACCAGAGACGGATGGCGACCGCGATGCCCACTGAAGAAACGTGTATCGAACTTAGAGTGGTCTACCCCGGCTCTTGCGTGTCGGTTCTCGGTCGGGGCTGCTTAACTGGGAACTTCAAGAAGCTGGAGAATCCATTCGAGCGTCGGTACGAACGGCTGCCTGACGGCACCGAGCAACACGTGCATCTGCTGCCAGACTGTGACCTCACGTATGAGATTGAGGAGGTCGTAGGCGGCAAGCGAATCAGGTGGTACGCCGCCACGCTCGAAGGCGACAATGCCATCCACCGCATCAGTCAATATGGTGCGAAGGTCTACGCAAGGCGGGAGATGCCGCTACGCGATGTGGTGAAGGAGTACCCGGAGCGCCCAAACTTGGCGGACTTCCACGACGAGGAGGACTGATGCGGAGAGGGGGAGAAAAGGGTTGGAAAACGGGAAAATGAGGATTCCGCGCCCATTCAATACGGCCCGGTACAGCGCCAAGCAAGCGGCGTCAGGGACAGGAGAGACAGAGACAATGAAAAAGAAAGCCTTTGAACAAAATGAACAGACGCAGAGCTTCCACTTCACGCTCGACCTCAACAGGGCGATAGCGGCATGGGAAGCGTCACGGCAAGCATTCCAGACGATGGCCGGGAAGGAAGAGCGGGATGCCTACATGAGAGCGACTGACAAGTTGGGTCAGGCAATCTCGGTATGGGCGACCGAGCACACGGTGCTTGCCGACCAATTCGCCATGTGGTTCGACACACACAAAGAGTGTTGGGGACAATAGCGGAGAGTCTACTCCCTGAGCGAGTATGACCGGATGAGGCTGCATACTTGCGAACGGTCCCCGGTTAGCGCACAATTGAGGGAATGACCGTCACATTGGTTCGATACGATGCAGCCAAGAAGGCTCTCGCCGCCGCATCGCGTGTGGACGAAGCTAAGAACATCCGCGACAGGGCAGAAGCGGTTCGCGTTTATGCCACTCATGCTCGGGACTACGACCTTCAAAATCGTGCCGTAACTATCCGTCTCTTGGCGGAGCGCCGTGCCGGTCAACTCTTAACCGACATGACTAAAAATCCCGGCACACGGGGCGACGGAAGACCACGCAAGGACGGCACGACCAAAAGGCGGTACCGCAGCGCCACCGCCAAACCACCAACGCTGGAAGAACTGAATATCAGTAAAGCGCAGTCGAGCAAATGGCAGCGTCTCGCAAGGCTCATTGACGATGACAGCTTCGAGGAGGCATTGCGTCGGACGAAAGAGGCGTTCGGCGAACTCACAACGGCTGGCGTGTTGCGAATGGTGAAGGAGGTAGTCAGGCCACGAGGCCGCAACATTGAATCTGACATAAACGTCATTGCTGCTGAACTCGCCCGAGAACTCGATTCTCCCCATCGGCGAGAGCGGCTGGATGATGTCATTCGTCTTCGGAGCCGGTTGAACCCCACCGTCCGAAAACAGCTAATCGCTTCGCTCACGAATGCCTCGGAGCACCTGAATGCATCCCGGAACAGCCTGTCCGCCGACTTCAAGCAACCACCATCGAACGGTAAGGCGCACCAGCGGCTAATCCGGGAGCAGATGGCAACTCAACCGGAAGGCGACCTCGACGAGAAGAAGCGACTCGCTACCGACTTCAAAAATGCCACAGTCCGCGAAATCACCTACGACGAGGCGAAAAACGTCATCATGGCGAACGAGTGGTTGGGGAACATGGGCACCACGGAATGGACGTATGGTCTCTTCTTTGGGAAGTACCTCGCTGGAGTTGCGTGCTTCGGCTCGACGGCGGGAACGAATGTTGCCGCGTCCATCTGTGGTGCAGAGCACCAGCACGAGGTCATCACAATTTGTCGCGGAGCCTGTTTGTTTTGGGCACACCCACACTCGGCGTCATTCTTAGTGAGCGCGGCGTGCAGGGAAATGACGAAGAAGGGGTACCACATTTTCGTCTCTTTTTCAGACCCAAACGCGAATGAAATCGGTACGATTTATTCCGCCCTGAACCACTTTTATTGCGGCTCGACTCAGCCCACTGAGCAGTTCCGCACGCCAGACGGCAAAGTTCATGATTCGCGGCAGGTCAGCGGCCTCGCCCGTGACCGCACGGGTGGCACTTTGAAATACAAACGCTCAAGGGCGGAACAGAAGAAGATTCTGCTTGAGCAGGGGTGCGAGTTCTTCGAGGGAACCCCCAAACACCGTTACGTGGGCATCTACGGCGACCGCAGAACTAAGCGAATATTGAAAGCTGCCCTCCGATGGCCGGTTCTTCCGTATCCGAAGCGTCCCATGGTCGAGGAGTCGGTTCAGGCTGAGCAAGCCGAGATTTCCGCTTAGGATTCAGCTATCCTCCCCCTACCGCAGAGCGCTAAGCAACCGGCGTCCGGAGATGGGTGGTTCGGATTGCGAGGCATGGAGAGCCACGACGTTTATTGACCACCCTACAGGGCGTTCCCAGCGGCAGGGTGGGCATCCGGTTATCCTCATTCTATGGAAAGCCCACAGCGACGAAAGTCTGGACTGCCTCCAATCGTTGATGAGGACACGGAAATCCTCATCTTGGGCACGCTACCCAGTGACATGTCTCTCGCCGCCGAACAGTATTATGCGAACCCCGGCAACGACTTCTGGAAGTTGGTGGGTGCCGCATTGAACCAGAACCTTGATGGACTCGCGTATGAAGAGAAGCTTGGGTTATTGAAGGCGAATCGCATTGGGCTATGGGATGCCTTCCATACCGGCTTCCGACCCGGCAGCATGGACGCGGACATCACTGAGACCGTATTGAACGACTTCAGCGTTCTGAAAAGCCTCGCCCCGAACATCAGGTTCGTCTTCTTCAACGGTAGCGGGGCCGCTGAAGCCAAAGAATCATTGAGCCGTTTGGAGTACCACGCAGAACTCCTGCCGTCATCCAGTGGTGCAAACCGCAGAGACCAAGACGGGCGGCTAATTCATTGGGTGCGTACTCTTCAAATCAAGGGAACTGATTTCAACCACAAGTACGGACTCACTCCAGAGCCTGTACTCAGTGATGCCGAAGTGCTGTCACCCGATGGTTTGTCGTCCATGTTTGTCCGGGTTGATACCGGACAACTTCCTTCGTTGACGGATGTTCAAAGCGCCCTTGCAGTAATACTCCTGATTCCGCAGGTTCCCGAGTCGGTGAGGAGAACATTCACAATAGCCAAGAGGCTGTACCTGTTTGGCCGATTCGAATACGGGTTCTACACGGTTGCCCAGCACTATGCTTTCTTGGCCGTCGAGGCCGCGATACACAATCGCTGGACGGCCAGTTTACCTAATCCGGTGACCGTAGAAGGCAAAGGATTCCGTCAACAGATGTCCTCTCCTACCCATGCCCAGCTTGCGGAACTGTTTTACGCGAAGGGTGGACGAAACCTCCTCGTTGATGGTCAGCCATTTCCGAATTCTCTAACCACAGTTCTCAAGTGTCTGCGTGAGAGCGGCACTATCGACAAGGTGACCGGGCGCAGGATTGAAGCGGCTATTGGACTTCGCAATGACCTCTCGCATCACGAATCCTCGACGGTATTCCCGCCAAGCACGAGCAGTCTCTCGATTGCCGCTGGATTGGTGAATACTCTGTTTGACAGCCTACCCCACAAACCGTGAACTCAGAAAGAGGGCGAGATTTGGAACTCAAAGACGCGATACTAAGCACCAGTCTTGAATATCAGGGCAATGGTCAGGCCGAGTGGGGGCAACCTGCAATCCAAGCGGCAGGGCCGACTGTGGTGACTGTAAATGAACGCGGCACGGTCTCAGCCGTCATGCAGGTCACAAATTTTCCAACTTCAGCTTCTCGGGAAGAAGGTGTTTTCCAGCTTCTTAACGAGTCCTTCGCCAGCATGAATCAGTCTTCGCCTTGCGGGTTGCGGGTTAATTGTTCGAATGGTGTCTTCACATCTGGTAAGCACACATTTCCGAACGCTCACTTAAATCTTCAGGAACACACAGCTTCAATTGAGTTTCGGTGTTTTCAGGGTGAATACATCGAGAACGAACGCGAGCCAAAGTATTGGCGATTGCCGGTATTGAATTTCCATGGAGATTTGAGCCCCGTTCATCGGTTGTCCCAAGGCGAACACGTCATGCGACAGTCTTATGACAATCCGATTTCGGTATTTGAAATGTTCGGAGAACCGGGATTTGTTGAGTACATCCCCGGCTTCAAGGAGCGTGTGGAGAAACAAAAAAACGGAGACCGCACGTCACTCATAACAGCAACGATTGTTGGCGCTACGAATGGACGGATTGCGGATTGGCAGGAGTTGAAGAATTGGTTTCCGTTCGACTTCCTTAACCTGTTGAGTTTCGCATCCGGTTCGCGTGTTGGTGCTCCATGGATTGAGTTCGCGGATGAACAGGGGCGGTTGATTCGCCGGACGCACGCGCAACTTGGCACGACGCAGTTGCAGCACGGCGACGGATTTCTGAACGACGTGATACATCGCGGTGGGTTAGGGTCGTTGCTCTCCTGCGCTTCAAGTTCATCAGAGTTTCAGAAGAGCTACTTCCGAGTCGCGATGAATCACCTTCTCCTTGGGATACGCGATTCTCAACCGCTCGAAGATAAGATTTCACATCTGACCAGAGCATTGGAGGGATTAGCAACTGAATTCGGGTTCGACCAACAGTATTTGCTTCAGGCTGCCGACAATGAGGTTAAAGCAAAAGTGAAGGAGATTCTTCGGAATGCAAACACGGAAATTGCAAAGCTTGCGGAGGAACAAGAAGCCCTTGGTCTGGCTCCTGTAGCTGCGTCGTTACGAAAGGTCGCCGAGCGTACTTTATCGAACCCTGCGAATATTGACCGAGATTTTGGCCTCTCAGTGTTGTCATTGCTCGACAAATTTGGATTGGCTGACTCGGAGGTTGCCGACGCATATTACGCGACGAACCCTCGTTCGGACGGCAGAAAGTGGCATCAGGTGTTATCAAGGTATCGCGGTCTGTGCCAGCATGGGGATGCCTTCCGATTTGATGATGAGACCCATTCTGCGTTGGAAGTATTCAGACTGGCTCAGCATTTGGCCGACATTGTTGCTCGACTTCTTCTCATCCAAATCGGTTATCAAGGGGAGTATGGGAGCGCGACCGCGAAGTGGGCAGACGCAAGGACGACCGATTGGGTTACTCCACAGACTCCTCCAATTGAACTTGGTTATGGCCGGGGGAGTGATTAGTCTGGATTCCGCACTCATGAAGTCTTTCGAATGAGCCAGCCAACAAGCCCAGCTTCAACGACCAGTTCGGCAAGCTTCTGTGGCCCGACAATGTTGACCCGTTCGTCGTTGGTTTGCGCTTTGCCTGAGTGGAAGACGTAGAACATTCGGTCGTACGGGCCAAGGTCATCCAGCTTTGAAATGTAATCGGCCAGTTCCTTGGAATTCGTCTTCGACTTGACCTGAACGAATGCTCTCTCACCAGTGCTAGGCAGAAGCAAATCGAGGTCAAGGGTCTTTTGTGTCTTTCCGATAACGCCCAATCGACGCCAACCACTCGACGTGAACACCAAATCCACCAAGACTTCAAAGTCGCGTGGGCCTAGCAGCCTCATTAGGTCGAGTGCAGCGGTACACATCTCTGTTTGCGCTGCAATAGCCTTTTCGACCTCTGGAATCGTCAGACCGTTGATGCGACGGACAAGGTACTTCTCCACGTCAACCTTGCAAGTCGTTCCCCGATAGGAGGCGAGTTTAGTCAGTGCCCCCGACAGTCTGTCTTTCGTCAGAGGCTCACCTTTAATGTCGCTGCTTCGCCAACTGCTCTTGACCTTTCTCCACACTCCGTCACCATCTGAGTGTTTTTGCGGTGGCTCCGCTGTCAAGAATCCCCACCACAGTTGCTCTCCAACGAATGAAATCCAAAGCGTCTTCCCGTCATCTTCAAAGAACAACCGTGTCTCATTTGTGAAGCGGGTAGCTGTTCCTTGGTCTTTTCCATCCTTGAGGAACGACGCCGTGAGTTCATCCCATTTTCCGTGTTGGCAGAGTGGAAGTCTCTGGTCGGTGCCGGTGCCGAACCCAAAGCGAACGATTCCTGCCTTGATGCACTCAGGCTCCCACTTTCCAGCACGCCCAAGTTTGATGTACCGGACTCGCGGTGGCTGAATGGCCGTTGGCAGGGTCGCTTTGGGGGACATTGAATGCTCCTTTCTTCTCGCCAGAAGCGGATTGCGCTGTCTCATTCACTGGCAACTCAAGACATGCCAATCACGAGGCTCATTGAATTCAGCAACTTCCGCAAACGGATTGACCAGTGTCACCACCAAGAATACGCTAGGAGATTGAGAATCCATCACTTACGGGCACGGCGGGAATCCGGTTGCAGCCGCCAAGTCCAATAAACAGTGACTGTGGGTGCCTGTGGCACCCGGTTGGGCCGACCTCGGATTGAAGCCTTTGCAGGTCTGGCAGTTGAACCGGGAGGGATGTACCGTTGAACGCCGTTGAAATTGAAGAGGCAGTATCGCTGCTGGCAGAGCAGCCATTCAACCCGGAGAACTTCCCCTACGCCTTCCTCGAAGCCTTTGGCAACAAGGAGACGACCATCAAGCGTCTCAAGGCCGGGGCTTCCAACAAGTCCGACCTAGGCGGGGTACTCCAGACCAACAACATCCACATCGCTACCTGCAACCCCGGCGACGTGACCCGGACGCTGACCGCACTGCGGGTGAGCCCTGCCACCATCAAAGCCAAGGCCAAGTTCGTTCTTGCCACTGACGGTGTGGATTTTGAAGCTGAGGAGATGACCAACGGCGAGACGGTCGCCTGTGCCTACAAGGACTTCCCTGACCACTTCGGCTTCTTTCTGGCTCTGGCTGGAATCTCCACGGTCAGGCAAATCGCGGAGAACTCCTTCGACATCCGGGCAACCAGCCGCCTCAACCGGCTGTATGTGGAACTGCGGAAGGACAATCCCGAGTGGGAGACCGGGGAACGCCGCCACGACATGAACCATTTCATGGCGAGGCTCATCTTCTGTTTCTTCGCCGAGGACACCGGCATCTTCTATGGCTCCGGGCTCTTCACCGACACCATTACGCAGATGAGCGACAGGGACTCATCCAACACCCACGAAGTCGTCAGCACACTGTTCCGCGCCATGAACACAAAAATCGAAGAGCGCGGCAGTGCCAAATTGCCACGATGGGCGGACGGTTTCCCTTACGTGAACGGCGGACTCTTCTCCGGCAATCTCGAAGTTCCCCGGTTCAGCAAGATTGCACGCTCCTACCTGCTGCACATCGGCAATCTGGACTGGCAGAAAATTAACCCGGACATCTTCGGCTCGATGATTCAGGCCGTGGCTGAGGACGCCGACGACGATGACCGCCGCCAACTGGGTATGCACTACACCAGCGTGCCCAACATCCTGAAGGTGCTCAACCCACTCTTCCTCGATGACCTGCGGACGAAGCTGGAAGAGGCTGGCGACAATCCGCGTATGCTTTTGAACCTCCGGAACCGCATGGCACGCATCCGCGTATTTGACCCGGCTTGCGGCTCGGGAAACTTCCTTGTCATCGCCTACAAGGAGATGCGTGCCATCGAAGCTGACATCAACAAGCGGCGTGGGGAGTTGGAAAAACGCTCTGTCATACCCAAGACAAATTTTCGTGGCATCGAGATTCGTGACTTCCCGGCTGAGGTAGCACGGCTTGCGCTGGTCATCGCTGAGTATCAGTGCGACGTGCTCTATCGTGGGCACAAGTTGGCGCTGGCGGAGTTTCTGCCGCTCGACCGGCAGAACTGGATTACTCGTGGGAATGCACTGCGGCTGGACTGGTTGAGCATCTGTCCCCCCACGGGTACCGGCGTGAGGTTACAAGCTGAAGACCTCTTCAGCACGCCTTTGGAACAGGCGCAGATTGACTTCGAAAATGAAGGGGGCGAGACATACGTTTGCGGGAATCCACCATATAAGGGCGGAACAAAGCAAAACGACGAACAAAAGAGCGACATGAATTCAGTGTTTTCCCCACACTCCAATACTTACAAGTCACTTGATTACGTGACCGGCTGGTTTTTTAAGTTCGCTCAATACGCCCAACGCTCTTCTGCATCATGTGCATTCGTTAGCACCAATTCGGTCGTACAAGGTGAACAAGTTGCAAGGCTTTGGCCTATGATTTTTGGGTATGGGCAAGAAATCCTTTTTGCCCATACCTCCTTTAAATGGGCGAATCTTGCTTCGCACAATGCTGGAGTTACCGTCGCAATTATCGGCCTTGGAGCAAAGGCAAATCGAAAGGCCGTTCTCTATGAAAACGCCAGTGGAGGGACCCCGCTTCGGCGTGAGGTAGAGAACATAAATCCATATCTTGTGCCTTTCAAGAATCTTGTTGTTGAGCCACGTCCAACCGCCATTTCAGACGTGGCCGAGATGGTCAACGGAAGCAAACCTGTTGACGGCGGGAATCTACTTTTCGGATTTGATGAGGCTCAGGACATTCGCACGTCTGATGTATTAGCTGATGAATTTATATATCAGTATGTTGGAGCCAGTGAGGCCATTGATGGTGCGCTTCGGTATTGTCTGTGGATAGGAGACGAGAATAAAAAACGTGCCCTAAGGATTGAAAGAATTGTAGAGCGCGTGTCCTTGGTCAGGGAGATGCGAGAGAAAAGCCCAAAGAAGCTAACCAACGAAGGTACCAAGACACCATGGGCATTCCAACAGGTTAGGCAGACGGGAAAAGAAACTGTACTTGTGGTTCCAAGTGCTTCTTCGGAGTCGCGCGAATACCTGCCAATTGGGCTGCTGCCGCCCGGTGCAATTCTTTCCAATCTTGCATATGGACTCTACGATGCTCCGCTGTGGAACATGGCGCTAATCGCTTCGCGCTTGCATCTGGTCTGGATTGCCACTGTCTGCGGCAAGATAAAGACCGATTTTCGCTATTCCAGCACACTCGGCTGGAATACATTCCCGGTTCCGACATTGACAGAGAAGAACAGGGCTGACCTCACACGCTGCGCTGAGGACATCCTCTTGGCACGGGAGGCGCATTTCCCGGCAACGATTGCCGACCTCTACGAGCTTGACAAAATGCCTGAGGACTTGCGCCATGCACATGAACGCAACGATGAGGTACTTGAGCGTATCTACATCGGTCGCCGGTTCAAGAACGATACTGAGCGTCTGGAGAAACTGTTCGACCTATACGCAAAGATGACCGCCGAGCAAGGTGCAAAACGTGCGGCGAAAGAGGCGAGGCGATGACTGCTGGCATTGGACAACAGTTCTTTGGCTTGGTTGGACAGCTCGTTGCTGCTGGTGGCGGAGGCGCAGTAATTGCTTTCGTGATATTCAGATTCCTCGGCAAAAACTGGATTGAGCACCAGTTCGCAAATCGGCTTGAGGCAACAAAATCAGAAATATCCATTCTGGCAGCGAGGAGATTGAAACTCCACGATAGAGAATATGTCGTGTTCCCGGAGCTATGGTGCCGTCTGAATAAGGTCGTTAACAGCCTTAATCAGGCTGTCATTTCTTTTCACATGATTCCAAACTTTGGGAGATTCACGGCAGACGAATTGGATTCTTGGCTCTCTAGTTCTGACCTTTCGGAGGATGAAAGGTCGCATTTCAATTCGGAGACAGATAAGACGCGAGCCTATAGCAGAATCCTCGGCTTGAGAGATTTGAATGGTGCGCACAAAGACTTTGTCGCGTTTCATACTTATCTTCAGGACAATCGCATATTTCTGAGTCCCGACGTCAAGGACAAGCTCGGTGAGATAGACAAATCCATTTCCGGCTCTCTGGTTGCGAAGAAGATGGATTCGGGCGGCTATGGTGTAGGAAGTGAAAAATCTTATCTTTTGGAAGCCGTGGATACGCTCGAACAGCAGGTCAAGCCTCTTATGGTGGAAGTTGAACTTCTGGTTCAGGCTAGACTGTTTCCCGAAAGCAGCAATAGGAAAACAACGAGGAAAGAGAAATGAGCACGGACGTTAAATCGATTCCCACCGTTTCGGTTTCCTATGCAAGGAACGGCTCCTCAACGAAGTCGAATGCCTTCGGCATGAGACCGATGCAGGAGCGCGTCTATGAGAAGCGTGGAGAGCAGTACCTGATACTCAAGTCACCGCCAGCGTCGGGCAAGAGCCGCGCCTTGATGTTTGTTGCGCTCGACAAGCTTGAGCATCAGGGCATCAAGCAAGCCATTGTCGTGGTGCCGGAACGCTCCATCGGTGCCAGCTTCAACAATGAGCCGCTCTCGCAGTTTGGCTTTTGGGCGGACTGGCACGTTGAGCCCAAGTGGAACCTGTGCAACGCCCCCCGCGTCGGCGAGAACGGTGGCAAGGTCAAGGCCGTGGGTGCGTTCCTTGAGAGCACTGACAAGATTCTGGTCTGCACCCACGCGACCTTCCGCTTCGCCGTCAACGAGTATGGAGTTGAGGCGTTCGATGACCGCCTGATTGCCGTGGATGAGTTCCATCATGTTGCCGCGAACGAAGGAAACATCCTCGGGGGGTATCTCGGCCAACTCATCACCCGGAACCGTGTACACATCTTTGCTATGACGGGTTCGTACTTCCGTGGCGATGCCGGGGCAATCCTTGACCCGCTGGATGAGAGCAAATTTGAAACCGTCACTTATACCTACTATGAGCAGTTGAACGGGTACGAGTACCTGAAGCAACTCGACATCGGCTACTACTTTTATAGCGGCTCGTACGCTGACGAGATTCTGAGCGTGCTTGACCCGATGCAGAAGACGATTGTTCACATCCCCAATGTGAACTCGCGGGAGAGCACGAGGGACAAGGTTAAAGAGGTCGAGCACATCATCGGGGAGATGGGTGAGTGGCAGGGCACTGACCCTGCAACAGGCTTTCAGCTTGTGAAGATTCCCAGTGGCAAAGTGTTGCGAATCGCCGACCTCGTGGACGATGACCCGGCGAGGCGCGACCGCGTGGTGAACGCGTTGAAAGACCCCGCCCAAAAGTTCAACCGTGACCATGTGGACATCATCATTGCACTGGGCATGGCAAAAGAGGGCTTCGACTGGATATGGTGTGAGCACGCCTTGACGGTTGGCTACCGTTCCAGCCTGACCGAGATTGTGCAAATCATCGGGCGTGTCACTCGCGATGCCGAGGGCAAGTCCATGGCTCACTTTACCAATCTCATCGCCGAACCGGATGCCGCAGAGGAGGCTGTCTCCGAAGCTGTCAACGATACGCTGAAGGCGATTGCGGCCAGCTTGCTCATGGAGCAGGTTCTTGCTCCACGCTTCGAGTTCCGCCCAAAGAATTCTGCGAACGAAGCCACTCCCGGCTACGAGTACGGAGCCGGGGGCTATGACGAGAACAGATGCAACGTGGGCGTCAACGGGCAGACCGGAGCAATCCAAGTTGAAATCAAGGGGCTGACACTGCCCACGAGCAAGGAGGCGACTCGCATCTGCCAAGAAGACCTGAATGAAGTGATAGCTGCCTTCGTGCAGGACAAGACCGCCATCGAGCGTGGACTGTTTGACGAAGAACTTGTGCCGGAAGAGCTAACTCAGGTGCGTATGGGCAAGATTGTCAGGGACAAGTATCCCGAACTTGGCACCGAAGACCAAGAGGCTGTTCGCCAGCACGCTATCGCCGCTCTCAACTTCACCCAACAGGCGAAGCAACGTTCCGGGAGCGGCGGCGATGAGCCTTCGGCGAACACAGCATTGATTGTGGGTGTGCGACGGTTCGCGATGGATGTCCGCGAACTCGACATTGACCTGATTGACCGCATCAACCCGTTCGGAGAGGCTTACGCAATCTTGGCTAAGACCATGAGCGAGGAGAGCCTGAGGCATGTGGCAGCGGCAATCTCAGCGAAGCGAACAGCCCTGACGCCCGAGGAAGCCCTTGACCTTGCCAAGCGGGCCTCACGTTTTAAGAAGGAACACAATCGGTTCCCATCGCTCACTGCACAAGACCCATGGGAACGCAAGATGGCGGAGGGCGCTGCTGCCTTTGTGCGCTTCAAGGATGAGGGACGCTATGTCTGACTTCAATCTGGATGACCTCAGGGATGAACTGGATGTCTTCGCAGAGCCGAAGAAGACGCAGGGGCGCTCCGCAGTTGAAGAGAGGGTCATTGCCGGGTTCGAGGAGATTCAACGCTTCGTTGAGAAGCATGGTCATCCGCCGCAGCATGGTGAAGACAAGGACATCTTTGAGCGCCTGTACGCGGTTCGGCTTGACCGGCTGAGGGAGCAGGATGAGTTGCGTGCCCTACTTGCCCCCCAAGACCATCAGGGGCTGCTGGCAGCGTCGGCAGAACCTTCCGGTGGGGATGGTGACACTGACCTTGATGAACTGCGTGCGGAACTCGAAGGCGCTATCGGCACGAGCAACATCACTGAACTGAAGCACGTCCGCAGTGCCGTGGAGAAGCGGGCCGCTGAAGAGATTGCCAACCGTGCTGTCTGTGAAAACTTTGACGAGTACAAGCCCCTCTTTGAACGGGTGAAGCGTGAATTGAAGGACGGTGTGAGGCAGGCGCTCCCGTTCCAGAACTTGGACGAGATTAGGCTGGCTGAGATTCAGGACAACCAGTTCTTCATCGTTCAGGGGCAGATTGCTTACATTGCCGAGGTCGGTGAAGATTTCAAGACGCAGTACGACCGGCGTGACAGCCGTCTGCGGGTCATCTATGACAACGGTACCGAGAGCGATTTGTTGTTGCGGTCGTTCCAGCGTGCGCTCCATCGGGACGAAACAGCACGCATTATTACGACCACCGACAACGGGCCGCTGTTTGCTCCACAGGAGCCAGCCGGTGACGAACTCGCCAGCGGTACCATCTACGTGCTGCGGAGCAAGTCAGAGCAGCCCGAGATTGCTGCTCACCGCGACGTGCTGCACAAGATTGGCGTCACGGGTGGCAAGGTCGAAGCACGGTTTGCAAACGCCAAGCTAGACCCAACATTCCTCATGGCCGACGTTGAAGTGGTGGCAACGTACAGTCTCTTCCAGATAAACCGGGTCAAGCTGGAGAATCTCATTCACCGCGTGTTCGACAGCGCACAGTTGGACTTGGAACTGAAAGACCGCTTCGGAACCCCGGTCAGGCCGCGTGAATGGTTTCTTGTGCCGCTCTACGCAATAGACGAAGCCGTGGAGCGAATCAAGGACGGGTCAATCACCGAGTACGTGTATGACCCGGTGGTGGCACGCTTGGTGAAGGCATAGTTGTAGAGCATCGTTGAAGTGCGAGGACTGAAGAGGAATAGCGATGGCGACAAGTGAAAATCTCAATCGACTCGCGGCTGCTTTCACGGTTCGCGACATCATGGTGAGCACCGGGGAATTGGTTTGCGCTACGGTCGCGGCGGATGCACCCTTGGTATCGAAGACCTATTCCGATTTCAGCATCATTCCCATTAAGACAGGGAGTAAATTATCTGCGTATTTCAATCGCGACACAACCCTAGTTACTCCAATTGAGATTCATGACCTGATTAGCGATGGAACAACACTTCTCGACCTTATTGAAGTTCTCGAACATCACGAATTCGCGTTCATTTTGGGGCCGCGACAGATTGATGGATACATCCACTTCTCAGACCTCAATCACGATTTGGTCAAACTGGTGTTCTACGTCCTCTTGCAAGGCGTGGAACGCACTGCGCTTCATCTAGTGAAGCCTAGACTCAACGATGAATTCTTAGAAGCGGCACTCGGCGCACCGCGCTTCGCACAGATTCAGTATGCCTACAGACGCGCTGGCGATGCAGGGCAAAGCCCTATCAATTATTTGAACATTGCAGATATGCTGCGGCTGGCTAGAAGGGCTGGCAAGCTTGAGATTGATGACGACGCAATTAAGGCTGTCAAGGACGTGCGCGATGGTGCGGCTCACGTTTCCGAGAATCTTGTATCAGATTACGACGACGTGAAGAGATTGGCCGAAGTAAAGAGACAATCCTTTCGAATTCTTCACTCTTCGTAAGCCGGAAAATAACTTACAGAGTGCCTATAAATACTGGCCGTTTTCGCAAGCTGCTCCGTATACTAGCTCGTGTACAGCAAATCCAGCCCGTCTCTCGACCTCTACTGCGTAGAGATTCAGCGTCACCCCAAAGACCTTGGCGTCAGTGTTGTCCTCCCGGCCAACTGTGAACTGATGGCACGCCGTGAAGTTCTTCGGCTTTTCCCTGAATACAAGCACAACCTTGTGCTGATGCAGGTCTTCCTCGCCCAGTATGTCGAGATTGACTGGGAAAGCGGACGCTGCATTGTGGTCAAACAGCGGAGACAACCAGCGATTCCCGCCTGTATTGCTGCGGAAGCACAGCTTGAGCGGAAGAGGTTGCCCCGCGTTGAGGAAGAGGGAGCCGAATGACTCAAGTTTGGGAGCGGCTCTTTGTCGGCGGACTCAATGATGCCAAGCGGCTGGCGAAGGGAAATCCGAACCACATCGACACGGTGATTTCCCTGTGCGAGGGATGTGTGACCTCCAAGCGACCCGGCGTGAACTACATCCAAATCCCAATCGTGGATGAGCAACCAGTCCCGGTCGGTGATTTCGACCGCATCATGGATGCTATTGCTGAGAACATCCGCTGGGGCATTGTCCTTGTCCACTGTGGCGTCGGCATCAGCCGCGCTCCATCCATGACCGCCGCGTGGATGCACGTCGCCGGTTACAAAAATCTCGACGCCGCCATCGAGGAAATCAGAGCCATGCGGCCTTTCATTTCGCCGTCCACAATCCTGCTGAGCAGCGTGAAGGAGCATCTCCAATGAAGAAGTGTGCGATTTATGCCCGAGTAAGTACATCAGACCAGCGAGTGGACAACCAGCTTTACGACCTACGCCTTTTCGCCGAGCAACGCGGGTATGAGGTCGCGGCTGAGTACACCGATGTCGGCGTCTCCGGCAGTAAGGCACGTCGCCCCGGCCTCGACAACCTGCTGCGAGATGCACGGAAGCGAAAGTTTGCAGTGGTAATTGTCGCGGCCTTCGACCGGCTGGCTCGTTCCACAAAACACTTCCTCACGGTCGTGGACGAACTGGATTCTCTCGGCGTCGAGTTCATCTCTCGTCGCGAGAACATCGCCACGGACGGTGCCATGGGGCGGCTCTTCATCACGCTCATCTCATCCATTGCAGAACTTGAAGCCGAACTTATAAAGGAGCGCGTACGAGCCGGGATTCGGCGGCGGAAGCTGGAGGGTCTCCCGGTCGGTCGCCAGCCGCTGGATGTTGACCATGCAAGCCTCGTTGAAGACCGCCTGAGGGGAATGAGCCTGACTGACGTTGCAAAGCGGTACTCCGTGTCAAGAGCCAGTGTGGTGCGATGGGTTCGTGAAGCCAAACAAGCGACTCCGGCGTTGACCGCTCAAAATGAACCCATTCACGGCTACAGCGAGGAGGTAGCGGCCTAATGCTCGATAAGGTCATTGTTCGGTTCAAGCGTCCGAGCGGCACCGGACAAAAGATGCCCAGTGCGGCACTCAACCACGCCATGGTGTCGTTGGCTGACAGCGATGAGATGAGGTCACTGCTGTGCGAGGCAATCGCGGAAGGCAAGGCTCTGGCGATTGACGTTTATCAAAACCGGAGTGGTCGCCCACTCTTGGTTCACTTCAGCAAACAGTTGTTGGATTAGATGGATTTCTCGTCGGCACTCTGCCGCAGTGGCACTATTCACTGTCGCCGTTGTACTCAACGACAACATATCAGCGCGAAGGGAGGCTACCGTGCCCACTCCAGAAGAGAAATACTACGACGCCATGAACACCCTGCTGGCTCCGGTGAGATGGGCTAAGAGTCTTGTGCAATTGATGCTTCTCATTGGCATCGCCATTTTCATAGGGTTGGCATACCCGCTCATTCTGCTTGCCAACCACATGCCCATTGGCTTCAGCGCGGTAGTGGTGCCGTTCATGACCATCCTCACCATCTTCACCTTCTGCTATGCCCCCTACTACTTCTTGTTCGGCGGGGCGGTCTTCGCAATTGCATGGGCAACAGCGGTCATTCAGATTGATGGCTTCCCAATCTCCCTTGGTGCAAACGAAGCGTTCGGGTTAATCTTTCTCGCCATTGGCATTCTGCAACGGTACATCCGACGCCGTGCCAAAGCTGCTAAGGAGCCTCCGAAGCCCGAATATCAAGATATTTGGACTCAACTTAACAATGGAATCTCTGAAAGACTCAGCCACGAATATGAAGCCATGGACGAAGAAGTTCGGAACTCCATGATTAGCCACCATGGCAGCAATTACCGCCTGTGGCCTCGCCCATGGCCTGAGCGTACTTCTGATACAGCACCGGAAGATGCTGATGAACATTGCAACCGGAAGTCGCTTTGCGAAAAGTGCAACAGAGCATTTGGACTTCTCGACCTCGCGCTCGGGGCTTCGGATGAGGAAGTCAACTCAAAGAAGCGTGCGTTCGCTGAGTTGTTCCATGACGACCGGCTGGCGGCAATGAGTGATAACGCCCGATGCATCGCGAAGGAGCGGCACCAAAGCGTTAATGAAGCGTGCGGCCATATCGTGACATGTCCGGTCAGGGCAAAGTCGAAAGGCGACACCAAGGGTGAACCGGCTCCAGCACGTCACCAATCCACGAGCGGGACGACGGCGGGGAAGAAGATTGAGCATCAGCCTTCTCCGGCGTCGTCATCGGGCAAAAGCGAATTGAGCACGCAGGAGCACGGGCACAAAGTTCTGACCGAACAAGAACGAATTGATGCTCTTGATGCCACCCGTGGTCAAGTGGATGAGCTAACCAAAGACATTCATAACTTCCTTGAAGTGCAGAGGAAGAAACTGAAGCAAACCTCTCCCGATAGTATGCGGACGACGAATGGCAAGTTGAGCACGACGGCCACCATCAGTGGGAAGTTGCTGCCATAAATGAGCTATCGCAGAATCTCAGAGAGCGCATCGGAGGGGAGGATGAATGTGAACCTTCGTGGCGAGACAATGTACGGTTCTCTTGTAGATGAAGGGGCAGCACAATTCGAAAAGAAAGCGTATGCCCTTGCTGCCGCTTGCTTCTGGAAAGCATTTCGCCTTCGCCCCGGTGCCCCTGTCGTTCTCTTCAACATCGCGAGGACATTGGAGGAACTGGACGACCCGAGAAGTGAGGATTTCTATGCCGCCGCTGGCGCTCAAGGTAGCGTCGATGCTCACTACCAGCTTGCTCGACTCTGCGGTGCCTCTGGACGCTTTAACGAGGCTGTGGAGCATCTGAGAGCCTATCTGAAGGGCAACCCCAAAGAGGATGCTTGCACCCAGTGGGCACGGAATGCGATTCGGCATCTCTGCCCGAGCCCCCGGCTGGTGTGGAGCAAGGAACGAAGGTTGCATGACCGGGAAGCGGGAAGGTTGCGATGAAGATTGAGCAAATCGACAAGGATGAGATTGTTGGACTCAGGTGCCCCGAGACGGGAACCCGCATCCTGTGGGATGACGAGGACATCGCCGACGTTCTTTCGGGCACGGTTGTGTTGGCCGTGGTAACGAGCCAAACCCCGGACGAATGCGCCGTCGAGGGAATGCCACTCGGCGAGGCGTGGAATCGGCACTATGCCAGCGTCAACACAAGGAAGATGAGTTTGGACGAGGTTGTTGAATCATTTCCTGCATCTGGAAAGGCTCTGGAGGTCGTCTACAACGGTATTGCATGTGGTTCTGTGTGCGATTCGGTCTACTATGTTGTTCCCGAAGACCTACCCGACGAATGCTTTATCCATGCCGACTTCGCAGAGAACGCCGAGGCTGAGGCCGATGAATAATGTGAGCGACACCGTGAACAATCCGGCCACTCCAGAGCCCCATGTCGGCATCTTTTGGCTTCTCGACAGCAAATTGATAATCGACGCTACGACGCTGTCGAAGGCGGAACCCTATGGCACCGCCCTGACTCATCCGACCAGCCATATCGACCACTGGACGCGGCTACAGCGTACTGGTGCGGTTCCCGTCGAGGTTGAATATGAGGAGCCGCCACGAGGCCGTGTCGTCTTCGACCAGCGTGAGCAGCGATTTCATTTGTTGGCCGACAAATGCATCCTCGGTCGGCGTGAGGTCGTGGGGAGGATTATGGCTGCGTTGAATCTGCCAATCGGCAAGACGACCGAGGGCAGGGATGAGCATTATCGCTGCCACGAATGTCTGTATCCGGGTGCGGACGATGATGGTGAGTTCTGAATCGTGGCTTGCTACCCTTTCCGCGCTATCATCGTTCGTATGTTGAAGTCCAGAGAGACCGCGAAGACCGCCGTGGCGAAGGTTGCCGATGGCGTTGGAAAGCCGCTGGCGGGTGTGACATTCATTCTCAGTGGCGAATTCGATGAACATCGCGGCAAACTGACGGCCAAGTTGGAAAGCCTTGGCGGCGTGTCCCGGTCTAACGTGTCCAAGAACGTGACCCATTTCGTCTGCGGCGACACACCGGGCAAGTCTAAGCTTCTTAAATACAAAAAATTGGTCATCAAGGGCTGCGCGATTAAGAAGGTTGGCAAGGAATGGGTTGCCGATGTGCTGGAAGCCGCTGGCATGGGCATCGGCAGAACTCCTGCACCAAAGGCTTGAGTCTCTGCGCCAGCTTATCGTTCCGTTGTTCAGCCCGTGGCAGGGTGGTTCGCAGACTCCCATTCCCAGCCCCCTGTTTTATTGGGCTTTTTGCGGTCATTCCGCTGCCTAGCGGGTGGTTCACATGGTTTAGTCAATGAGCCGGAATAGGGATTGAGGCAATCGGTATATTGTTGATGCCATGGCTCTCTTCTCACGGCGGTTCTTGCAACGAATACTCGACGAAGGCAAGTCCTACCTTTCGGTGAAGCAGCGTCAGGACTTCTGCAATCTTCTAAACATAGTTCGCGATGACTATTTGGCAACTGAGTGGGAGATTTCCATTCTTCACGTTCTCAATACGCTTGGCTCTTTACAGCACGAACCGGAATTTCCGGGAACAAGCCACCCTGATGTGCTCTTTACGACCGACGACGGCCTGTCCTTCGTTGCTGACATTACCTCTGTGTCTGACAAGGGACTTCATCAGCAGAATCCATACGATGCGCTTCAAGAAGAATTCTTCAAGCGTCAGAGGAAACTTGGGATACTGAATGGCGGGTTCGATGTCCGCGTAGATTCCTGCGAAAACAATATATATCGCGGTTCCGGGAAAAAGCCACGTCTCATGCTTCCCAAGAGAGCAGATTTTCCGTCCAAAATTTTCAATGCAGATTTTCTGCGTTTCATGCTGGGGGTTCGAGACAATCCAGATGAAACGCGCCAGTTGCACATCGAGGATGCAGAGACATCAGTTCATTTTTCGTATAGCGCCTCTCGGCGTGGATATGGGGGCGGCAGTCACCCTTCGTTTGATTTGACTGCTGTTATTGACAAGAACCCTATTTACAATGCCCTCAGTTCTAAAGCAGACCAGCTAAGAAAGTCAGGTTACGACGGAACCAAAGGAATCTTCCTTTGCGACGCCGGTTGCTGGAGTCTGCATCAGCGAAGTTCGAATTGGCAGTTTTACGCGAGAGATGAAGTCGTCAGGCATTTTCTGCATCAGAATCAATCTGTTTCCTTCGTCGTGGCTCTGATGGTCGAAGAGGAGCAGACCGCGTTTGTTCATACCGTGAAGCGATACATCGGCCACAGCGTGTGCCTGAACGACAGTGCTGCTCATTTGAAAGAACAGATTGAGCGATTGGTCGAGAAATTGGTATCCAAATTGCCCATCCCTGAGCAAAACCCTCGAAATGCAATGCTGGATTTGAAGAGGAAGGGCGGAATGGCAGGTAGGCACTTGGGAACACTCACACATGGCAACGGCGTTCAGATGTCGGCTCGGTTGTTGCTCGAAATCCTCGCTGGACGACTGTCAGTCCGAGACTTCGAGCAGAACTATCGAATGGAGGGTTCTCAGAACCCGTTCAAGAGAATGCTTGAGCAGGGGCGGCTAATCGAAGAGATAACCGTCGAGCCTCACCCGGAAGCAGATGACGACAGAGTAACGATACGTTTTGGCAAGCCTGACTCCGCCATAGCGCCATTCAAATGCAATTGAGCAAACCTTCTTACTCCATGAGCGAAGAGTGTGCCGGGAGCCGCGCTCACGAATAAAGGTCATCCTCGTAGCCTCGGCTCCAAGTGTTCCGTTCGGCCTCCAATTCATCCCAATGTGCATTCATTTTTGCAATCATTTCCGTAGGGACGTAGGGCGCGTCTAGTCCATGTAGAAAACCGAGAGGTTGCATGGCGACTACTTGGCGACTTACGCCGATATACAGAATGTCGTCTGTGATTGCTCGTTCTACCCGGATAATTGCCCTCTGTGCTTTTTCAATATCGCTGAGCAGAACTCCAGAATCAGCGAGAGTGCCAAGGGAATTCGAGTCCGCTGCGTGAGCAAAGAACTTATGACTCAGCTTGACAAGCTTTTTGGCCTCTACGGACCTCAGCCATCCTTCCAACTTATCGAAAATGCCTTCACTGATGAGGTCGGTTCGAGACCGACTTGCCGCTGGTACTCCAGAGAGTTTGTCAAACAAGTCGTGACGGATTTTAGAGATTTCGTAGCCAATGAGTCCCGGCGCGTGAGAACCCCACATCTGAATCATAGGACTGGGCGGCAAGGCTTGCCATCCATCCGGGTTATATGGTTTCCCGTCGTGCGCCACATAAATCTCACGAGTGATGATATTTCTGTTTTTCGTTAGGTCGCTCAATAGCCGTTGTAGAGAAGCTACGTCAGAGCGGCCATCGAGGAGCCTACGAATTGCAAGAACTTGAGTAGCAGCATACCCAAGGTCAAGCGTGTGGGCGAGTAGCCCATTTCTTGCGGCGATGTTTGCATCCTGAAATGTTTCACTGCGCGGTTTTGTCAACACGCGGTAACCCATATCGAGGAAAACCATTCGGATAATCTGTCCCTCGATGTTGTTCGGCTCATCCTTTTGGAACTCATACCAGCCGAGCCATTCTTCTCGCTTCTTCCTGTACTTAACCAAGTCCTCCGGCTTCGATACATCGCACGACTCAACTGGCGGTAGTAATGTGTTGGCGACTGGCACTTGCAATCCAAAAGTAGATGACATGGAACACGTTCCTTTCAAACACAGAAGTCTGAGCATCCCAAGATACGAGCGCATTTAAGCATAGTGCCCGGTAGCAGCAGAAACCCTCACTTCCGCTTACATAGGCAGGAGACCCGCACATGGAAAGCCCCAAAAACCTACTCGTCATCAATGCTCGTCCTGTCCCCGACCTCGCCGCAGCAATCGACCACTGGCTGGTAGTACGCGTCGAATACAAAGAGAGAGCCAGCGACGAAAACCAACACGCCTAAAATGCAGCCTATTTCGCCCTCGGAGCCTCATGGGCTGAGAGGTACCCGGAGGCCGCCGACATGCAGGGTGCATTCGAACGGTATCGGTGCAGCCTCATTGCGCCAAAAACAGTTGGCTAGGAAGCCCCGGCAAGGAATCCTCGCACGAATCTCAGGGCTTACGCGACCACAGTCTACCAAAGGCTGAACAGGTAAAACGGCACAAGCGAGAATGCGATTATGAACGCAACCATGGAGCAATAGCCAAGCACGCTCACAGTCGCATACAGTACCCGGCTCCGGTTAACAAGCCTCACCTCCCGTGGGGCAAACTGTTTGCGAAGCAGGTCTTTGGCTTGCGCCATGACTGCACCGTCAGTCGCTGGTGTGGTCTCCTTCGTGATTGCCATCGCCTGTTCGGCCATCGCCCAAGTTAACTCGGCCTCGGACTGCTCAGCCGCTGTCTTTGCGAGGAGAGCGGCCAAGAAGTTGTGCAGAATGGCGAGGATAAGCGAGAACCACAGAAACGCGACGATGCTCAACAACTCGTGTAGAGCAGTTCGTACCCACGGAGGCCGGGTTTCCGATTTGAACAGTATCGCCAAAACGATGGATGCGGCGACAGCCACGGAACCTGCGCTGACAGCAGCCAATTTGTCAAAGAAACCGGCGTTGACTTCAAGGCTCCTCCGCTTCTCCTGCTCATGCCCCTTCAGTGCAGCCTTAATGTCCTGCATAAACTTCTCGATTTGTTCCGGCGAAAGGGGGTCGCCGCCCTGTGCCAGTTTCGCCAGAAGTGCCTCTGCTTCTTTCTCTTCTTTCGGCTTCTTGCCAAGATGGAACATGCACCCTCCGTATTAGAACTTCCGCTAGGGTCAACTCAGGCTTTCGTTCACACTTATTCCGTTTTCCCCGGCGCACCGCCGAACTGCGAATCACTAGAAGTAGTCAAAGACTCACCGCCAAAGTCGCTCACAGTCAGACCGTCACATCCACAATTCACGAAGCCTCGTATTTCCGATTTGCCCTTCCAAGATGGTAGCGAGTGTGCATCCAACATGTTCGAAATAATTCTCTTGGTCACCTTTGAAGCCGGAGTGGCACTTCGAGAACTGCCGAGCGATAACTGCGTGCAGCAATGGCAACAGGATTACCCTGCCCTCGCCCCTAATACGAGACGACCTCGCGTCGAATTCTTTAGACAATTCTGGTACGCCCCAATTCGAAAATCGTGACAAGTATCTTTCTCCTTGAGACCGACGTGCGAACCAGAAAGCTCTTCGCCCGAAAGTGAGAATCATAAATGGTCGGTTCGCTTCCACAAGCTTTTGAAAGTCTTCAACATCTTTTGCGATTATGTCCTCGTCGTTCCAATCCTCAGGCGATTTGACGGCATTTCGGATAAAGAACTTCCTATCGTCGATTCTTGCCTTCTTGAGCCGAAATAACTCACGGTTCATTATGGTCTCAATCGGCGTCCAGATATTGTGTCGGGTTGGAAAGCGCCAATCCAAGGGGTCATCAAGCTTGTCTGCGTGGATTAGGGGAGGGGAGTCCGCCAGTAGCCATATTGCGGATTGGGTACGTCTGTTATCACGATTCATGTATGCTTCCTCTACTTAAGGGAGAATGACCACGTGTTTAACACATTGCTTATGCCACCCCAAGAATCCAACCCTCGAACTTGGCGACCTCTCGCTCATCGGCAGTCAGGCTTGGCTTGATGAATCCACTCAGAGAGCCGTCGCGGTCGGCACGTTGCAGCCATGACGCCGCCGCGTACGCAGCTTGCTCATCGCCGTCTCGGCCATCCCTCGGGAACCGACGCATCCACAGTGCCGGGTATACCTCGGCCACGACCGATTTGCCCTCTGGAATCTCCCAATCGTCGAACGGCCAAAAATGAATCGAGCGTTTGCATTGCTTTCTCAGGTAGAGGAGCCACGGCAGACCGGCGTGCGTCGATGTGGCGACCTCACCTTGAACGCCGAACCCGAAGACGGACTTCGCGGAGGCCGTCCATCGCTCAGTCAGCCTGAGCCAACTTCGCTCCCCGGTTCGCCACTTGCCACGGCCATGTGGGTCTTCTCGAATGAAGCACACATACGCGTGCTGTGCGTCGGTCGGCCAGTAATGATGGAAGTCTTCGAGGAAGCCCTGCCAGTCGCTAGGGAGTCGATACTTCTCAAAGTAGGCAAGCGGAAATGAGAAGGCGTGGTCGATGCCGACCATGGTCGGCGTGTCGTCGCCAAGCTTGTCGCAGAGCCATTCGGCAAGACCTCGGCGAGTCCAGTACCGGCGTGGGCTCGGTGGCGGCTGAATCTGTGCCGGTTCGCCAGAACCCTCGGCCATGAACACGCGGATGCCTTTGCAGGAAGAGTCGGCGGTCTCCGCGCCGGAATAGTCGATGCCGATGTAGCGTACGAAATGGGGCATGATTGTTGGCCTTTGGCTGTAATGGGCTTGTGACGGTGGCCTAATGCTGAGATGCTGGGGGCTGGTCTCTTACGGGTGATTGATGATTTGTTGATAGCAGCGCCCAACCAAGGGCTAGTAATGTCCCGAGAATCACGAACACAAATCGCATGACGAATCTTCGGCCTAGCTTACGAGCATCTTCTCTTCTCAACTCTCGCCACTGCTCTTCCACGTTTGCGGTATGTTCGGCTTGCTCTCGTGATAGCCTCTCGAAATCGCTAGGCGCGAGGCCGCGCTTCTTCGCCTCAGCGGCTAGGGCAACCTTGGCATCTTCCGTGAGAGAGGCAGCATCGCTACTGAGACGTGCCAGTTCATCATCTGTGTACCCGCTGTAGACTTCACCAAAATTGTTCATCGCGCAACGTGCCTCAGCGCAACCAGTTGGAGAATGTTCGATGACTACCATCTTAGCCCCATCCGCATTTGAGGCTCTCTTCCTAACGCCACCGCCGCCAATAAAATCTTCCATATATATAGTGGCTTTCTGAACCGTTTTTAGCGACAAGCTGGAAAGTATATTTTCGTGGTCGCCCAAAGGAGCCAACAAGCTACCGGCCTCCGGCTTGCAACTGGCGGGTGACGAGTTGGTCGGGACGACCGAGGAAGAGTTCGAAAGGGCAAGTACCGACGCAGTTCGCCACAGAGAGGGCACTCAACGGTGATGGATTGGAACGGGAACTCATCCCGGCCAGATGGCACGTCGCGGCGGCACCGTTTACAGGTGACGACGAAAGTCTTGCGGCCTGAGGGGGTCGGGAACATGAAGCCATTATAGGCGAATACAAGGCGAAATGATTGTGACTTTTCGCTGGCCGAGGGCGGTGAAAAACCAAGAGAGGTCGAAGGCGTATTTACTTAAGTCTTTTATTATGAGTAAACATCCTTCTTCTATACCTTTTCTTTTTGGCGGTCTGATGGTGCTGGCGCTGGTGCCGGAATGCTAATCCAATAAGTGCTTTATTATGAGTGATAAGCCAATTGTCCAGACCTTTTCTTTTTGTGTTTCGCTGGTGCTGGCGCTGGTGCTGAAGGTGGATTTTGGATGACTTTTGGTGCTTATCGGTGCCGCCGATGCTCCTAGAATCAATGAGTTACAGTTGTAAGTTCGGTTGACACGGAAGAGGTCGCTGGTTCGAATCCAGTCGTGCCTACCATTTAATTCTTTTAGAATCAATGGTATTGATTGCATCCTCCCCTCCCTGCTCCACTCCATTTCACCCAAGAATTACCCAAAGCCTATTGAATTGCGTTTCCGGATGATCCGAAGATGGCGTCCACCATCATCTGTTGAGCCGCCATCAGCTCGTCTGTGTCCGTCTGCGTGTACCGGCTGAGCGTAAAAGCGGCGTTGCTCTGCCGGAGGGTGGTTTGCGCCGTTTTGGGGTCAACCTTCTTCTTGGTCGTCAGGAAACTGGACAGGCTGTGGCGGAACTGATGGAACCCGAACCGCTTTACCCGCTCGCCCTTCCGATCAAAGTAGACTGTTCTCTCCCCCTCCATCGCTTTACCCGTCTTCCGGTCAATCCACGTTTCGTGCTTTTTGGACTCCGCCAGAACACCGGCCTTAACCGCTGCCGGGTACAGGTAGTCGCGCACGAGCATGTTGCCAACCCGTGGCGTGGCCCCCTTCGTTCTGACGCTGGCAAAGATCCAGTCCTCTACCTTCGAGTACGTGGTCTGCTGACGCCAGGCCAAAAGATACGCGGCAAGAATATCCGACATGACAACTGGGGCTTTTGAAGCCTTCGTTTTGGGAGCGTCAATGTTGTTTCGAATCCAACGGCGTTGGATTTGGATGCTCTTGTCTTCCCAATCGACATCTTTCCACCGAAGGCCCGCGATTTCGCTGTAGCGCAATCCTGTCACCGCATCCAGCAAGACCATCGTTTGCTGAAGCAGCGGCAGCATATTGAAAATCGAAAACGTGTCCTTGGGCGTAAGAATGATTGGGACGTAGTTCGAACTGGACGCCTTGACCTTCACTTTTTCCATGGGATTGCATGAGTCTGGGATCAGCTCATGCTTCTGCCCGTGGAGAAAGATGTCCTTCATCAGTCGCCGCCATTTGGTCAGGGACTCCCATTCCTGACCATGCTCAATCGCATCCACAGAGACGCTCTTGAGCCACTGTTCGATTGCCAACGGCTTCATTTCTACGGCAACCTCTTGCTCCCATCGAGCGAGGAGATGCTTTTGAATGATGCCGCGCTCCGTGTTGCGTGTATTGAAGCCCTTCGGTTTCACGGCATCATCGGCAAGAGCTACACGCATATAGTCTCTTGCGATAAAGCCGAACGTCGCCTTGCTTGCGGGTACGTTGTTACGATTGATTTGCTCGACAAGCCCGAGTCTTACAGCCTCGTCTCTCGCCCGCCGCTCGTTCGGAAAATCCCGAACCGATCCGACCAGAAGCGGAGTTTGTTCAACCCACTTGCCATCGGATGATCGATGCGCGAAGTAACGCAGCTTCCAGACAATGCCGTGCTTCGTCTTCACCTTTTTGAGCGTGCCCGATTGATACCCCGTGTGCGCCATTTCACTCCTTTGGCAACAACGGAATACCGCCTAAGTACGTCCATTATACCGTTTTGCCGTTCCTGAAGTCCCTTGAATAAAGCGCCCTAACTCTACCTGGAATTCAGTCGCATCCACTCCGCGAGTTCTGATAAAAGAAAGCGCCATTCCTTTCTCTGGGCGGCTGGATCAATGGGATGTGCAGGGGCAGCGCCAGCACGAGCCATCTCTTTCAAGCGCCGCGTTGACAACTTCACAAAATCTGCCGCCACCTCGGGTTCGACAAAAGGTTCGAAGCTATTCGCATCGAGCAAATGATGTTCCATTGCACCCTCCGAATGATTGGCATTTCAGTCGATGGGGAGTCGGACAATTGACTGTATCGATTGGCTTGAGAATGCCGTCAGAACGTGGTTCATGATGGCCTACAAAGTCGCCGCAGGTCTAATGAATTCCACGGAGAGCGCTATTCCAATCAGGAATAACGCTCTCGAAGAATGGCCGGCATGATGGGCTTTGTGGCTGCTCATTGCCCTGATACCTTCCTTCCGTTGCAGTGCCAGCGGAGAGCATCAATGCAGCTTTTGCAAGTTTTGATTGCACTACCACAACTTTCTTTTCAGTCAAGCGTCAATAAGAGAAACCGGCGCGGAATCATTGCGTCCAGATCGGTAGCCGCGCCATTCAGGAGTCCAGTAGAGAGAAACGAAGCAGCCGTCACGATTGTGTTGCTCGGAAATAACCATTACTTGCCCTTGGACTTTTAGCCGGGAGGACGGGTATGGCACTACCGGAGATGCGACTTCTGCAAGCAGC
>Ga0181529_10000663_pt1 | contig 49121 bp, 24 predicted proteins | sample PEATcosm2014_Bin_36_FD_119763 | JGI IMG/M metagenome (GOLD analysis project Ga0181529, IMG submission 119763) | Peatland microbial communities from MTU Mesocosm Facility, Houghton, MI, USA - PEATcosm2014_Bin10_30_metaG | ecosystem: Environmental > Terrestrial > Soil > Wetlands > Peat | place...
ACAGCGTCTTAGCATACAGGCCTGTGTGACCTCTGGCCTGCTGCTCACCGGAGCACTCTATCTGCTCAATGCAGGTTACATTCCACGCAGCTTTGTGTTGATAACCGTAGGTATTGTCACCATCACACTGAGCCTTCGCCGACTGGCATACCGATTGCTCCTCTATCGACGCCTGGAGCGGGGCATTGGCACTCGCAATGTACTCATTGTAGGCACGGGACCGGAGGCGCGGGCCCTTCGTGATCATCTGATGAGCATTCGGCATCTTGGCTACTCCTTCAAGGGTTTCATTGAATCTCCATGCAACGGCATCCGCACCGCGCCTCACAACGAGGATGTAGTGGGCACCCTCGACACGCTTTTTCAGAGTGCGCGCAAGAAGTTTGTGGACGATATATTCTTCACCACCACCTGCGAGCGGGGAATCATTCAGAGCGTCCTTGAGCAGGCGCGCAAGTATGGGATCAATTTGCGGATGGTTCCCGACATGTATGAGGGTCTGGCCTGGAATAATCCAATCGAGTACATTGGCCAATTCCCAACGATCCCTTTGCACTGCAAACAGGTTCCAGAAATCAGTCTGGTCATGAAGCGCACCCTGGACGTCGTATTCTCTACGACCGTCATTTTGCTGCTATCTCCTGTTCTGCTGGCCATCGCCATTGCTGTACGGCTTGATTCCCGCGGTCCAATCTTCTATCGTTCCGAACGGCTCGGCAAGAAGGGGCGTGTCTTCCGTTGCATTAAATTCCGCACCATGGTGAGCGATGCCGAGAAGCGGCGCGCCGATATTCTGCACATGAACGAGCGTGAAGGGATTTTGTTCAAGGTGACCAATGACCCACGCGTGACCAGGGTTGGCCGTATTCTACGCAAATATTCTCTGGATGAACTACCTCAGTTCTTCAATGTCCTGCTCGGCGATATGAGCGTTGTGGGCCCGCGCCCCCCGATAGCAAGCGAAGTTCGGGAGTATAAGCTTAGCCACCTGCGCCGCCTCGATGTGATGCCTGGAATCACAGGACTCTGGCAGGTGCAAGGCCGCCAGGACCCCTCGTTTGACAGCTACATCTCACTCGATGTGACCTATATCGAGAACTGGAGCATCTGGCTCGACCTGGTAATCATCCTCCGCACAGTTGGTGTGGTCTTTGCGGGAACCGGTTCCTGAAATACGCGCAAGAAAAGATTTCGTTAAAGATTTTGCTCGCTACTGATTCTCTGAAATATCGAGCCGATAATGCAATTGATGCCTGTCTGATCTTTGATGTATGGCAAAGATGCAGCTTTGCTTGGCTAGTTTGTAGGGACTGCAAAGCATGACTCGCGCACCATCTTTCACATGTGAAAGATGCGAACCGACACGCCACAGATGGCATTACGTGTCCTAAATAATCTACTAAGCACCGTCATTGCCGCGTTTTAACACACTGGTCAACCTATTTATAAAAACTTATTCGGACCGGCTATGTCTTTATATCCTTATTAGACGTACTAGTACATAATGGAAGTAGAATCACCCATTTGATCCAGCAAATAGATACCCCACGCAATGGTGTTCATCGACTAGTACAGCAGTGTGGCCGACCGCATACCTCAGGGCCAACATTACCCCGGGAGTTCGATCATGAATATTCGAAAATACGGAAGTCCTCACGCGGCGTACGTGTTGATGTGTGGAATAGTCTTCGCAGCGGGATGCGGGGGCGGTTCTTTTGCGACTAATAAAGCAAATGCGCTTATCACCGGGGTTACGATTCCAGCAGCAACGACAGTCACTGTAGGTTCAGCGGCAAGGCTGACGGCCACGGTGCTACCCAGCAACGCAAGCGCTACAGCTCTGTCTTGGCAATCGAGCAACAGTGGCGTGGCTTCGGTCAGTGATGCGGGCGTCGTAACCGGGCTGGGCCCGGGATCAGCTCTGATCACTGCTGCCGCAACAGACGGGTCTAATGTAGTCTCGAATCCAACCTCCGTCACTGTTGTGCAACTAGTCACCAGGATTACGCTGACGACAACAGCGACCATCTATACCGGAGCCTCCGCAACCTTCACCGCGGCAGTACTGCCCAGCAATGCAAGTAATCCGGTCCTGACTTGGAGTTCCAGCGATACTGCCGTGGCTACGGTCAACGCATCTGGAGTGGTTACCAGCATATCCCCAGGGTCGACGCAGATCACCGCGGCATCCACGGACGGAAGCAATATCACGTCCAATGCCACTACGGTAACCGTAACGGTTCCGCCGACGCTGGTCACACAGATATCCCTGCCAACAGCAGCCTTCGTTGATGCCGGAAGCACAACGGCGCTAGCAGCGACCGTGTTGCCAGGAAGCGCAACGAATCCAACTCTGAGCTGGCATTCTAGCAACACTGCCGTAGCCACGGTCAGCTCAACCGGTGTAGTGACCGGTGTAGCCACCGGAGCAACTCAAATCACTGCCACTTCGACGGACGGGTCACAGATATCGTCCAACATCTGCACTCTGACTTCTCGCGCCTCTTCGAGCGCGAATGCCATGGGCATCAACTTCGGTCCGGCACTCGATTACACCGCCAACCGCATCTTCACCGACGTCATGAAGACCTCGCGCGCGTGGACAGCGGTGGGAAGCTGGACATCGGTCATCACCGCGCTAGACGCAAACGGATGGCCAATGCAGGATGCCTCTATCGTGGTGTGGCAAGGCATCGACAACATGCAGGGCGCCTATGCGTTGAGCTTCAGTGGGCTGGCAACACTCAATGCCGGCGCCTGGGGCAGCATCTCCAATCAGACCTATAACGCGGCAACCAACCAGACAACGGCAACGCTGGCCTTCACTTCAAACGACTCAACATCCGGACTATTGCTGACATTCACCAACACCCAACGCACGGCGTCGAGTGCGACCAATAGCGGCATCACAGATATTGTTCTGATGCGCCCGACCGTGGCGGGTGGAAGCACTACATACACCAATCAGACGTTTACTACGCCTTTTCTATCCGCATTGAGCGGATTCACGGTATTGCGAGCCATGGACTATAGCGCGACCAATTCCAACACCAGTGTGAATTGGAGCGACCGTACTCTGCCTGGGAACGCATCGCAGCAAATTGGAAATCCAGCGGCTCCGGCGTCTACGAGTTGGGAAAGCCGTGGAGGCGCATGGGAATACGCCATCTTGCTGGCCAACCAAACGGGCGAAGATCTGTGGATCAATATACCCGAACACGCCACCGACGACTACGTGACCAAACTTGCGCAGATGATCCAATATGGGTCGGATGGGGTCAATCCATATACGAGCGCGCAATCCTCGCCAGTTTGGCCGGCTTTGACACCCGGCCTAAGGGTGTACGTCGAGTACAGTAACGAGCTGTGGAACTTTGCCAACGGCTTTCAACAGTCGAAAGATAACCACACGGATGCAGTTGCCGAAGTTGCGGCAGGCGGTTCGCCGCTCAACTTCGATGGTACAACCAATGACTATTTCTGGGCCTGGAGGCGTACCGCCGAACGCACGGTAGAGATCAGCAACGATTTTCGCGAAGTTGTTGGCGATGCGTCCATGATGACCCGTGTTCGGCCGGTGCTTATGTCGCAACTCGGCTATGCGAGCGGGCCTCTGTATCAGGCTATGCACCTGTTGGTCGACTTCTACGACAATGGCAGCGAGGTTGCTACTCCGCATCCTCCCTCGTACTACATCTATGGACTTGGCGGTTCGGCCTACTACAGCGCGACGGATCTGAGCTCAGTAGCCAACATCCTGAGCACCATGGGCGACGCACCTACAGGTGGCCTGAGTTATGCTACCGAAGTTCAGGAAGACGCGGACTGGTCACTGGCCTTTGGTGTTCATCGCATCGCCTACGAGGGCGGTCCGAGCATGCCTGCGACCGGAGACACGTCAAAAGACGCGAATCAGGCCAATGCGTGGGCTGATCCGGGCATGGAACAGGTAGTCGTCAACGAGCACAATGCGTGGAGTCAGAATGCCGGCGAGTTGCTGGTTTATTACGAGATTGCCGGAAACTATGAGTGGGGATTCACGAGCGATGTGATGACGCCTTCGTCGGAAAAGATGGCGGCTATCACCGCATTGAAATCGACACCGCGCGTCCAATCGACCTATGGCACACCGATTCCGGGAACCCTGTCTGCGTCGAATCCCGCAGTGCCTCCATCATGGACCAGCAGCAATCTGGCGACGATGTCGAGCCAGAGTTGGATGGGATTTTCGGTGCTGGTATCCACCGTAGATTCCTACAATGTGATTCTCAGCGCTGGCGCGACAACTGCAGGCGCACAACTGGAGATCTTCGTGGATGGCAATTCGATTGGCACAGCAACGGTGGCCAACACTGGCAGCCTGACAGTTTATACCAACAGCCTCGCGCTGACCACTCCCAGCCTCTCTATAGGTAGCCACGGAATTGTCGTGCGCAGCGTCTCAGGCACCGCGCAATTGAACCAGGTCATCGTTCAGCCAGCATCCTGAGTCCTGCGCCATCCTACTCAGGGGATACCGCAGGATTCAGTTCGAAGACTTCATGCGTTTGAAGCACCGCCTGCCCTACCGGTTCAGTTGACGGCTTTGTACCCTCCGCGAGGCGCCGCCGGCTGCGGTAGAGGTCTCTGGTTCTGATCGAGGGTCGTTCTACCAGATGGTAGAACGCGATGCCCACAAGAAGTGTGGCAACGATGACCAGGGAGGTATTTACCATCCCCTTATGAAGATGCAAGACACTGCCCGCCAGCCCGCGGAAGGTGGGATCGACCGTGGTGTGGGTCAGATAAATGCTGTATGCGCATAACGCCACATGCTGGATGCTCCACCGCGCAATGCGAAGAAACCGTCCTTTCGGCTCCCACACCAAGCCATAACAGAAAGACAGCCAGGCCGCGTAACCAATCGCCAGAAGAGTGAACAGGACCATGTCGGGCATCGGTCCTTTCAATACAGGCAAAATGAGCATGGTTGCCGGGATGATCGGCAAAAGCCAAACCGACTTCTTCTGTAGGCGATCAAAACGGGTGCGCTCTTCGACGAAAAGATAGGCCAGCCACAAGCCTGCAATCATGGCCTCGCAGTGCAGATGCGTCATCCAGTACCAGCGATACGGCAGCGCCGCATAGCTCATTAGGATAATGCGCAGCACCAGCGGCACAAAAAAGACAGTGGGAAGGAGGTAGCGAAATGTGCTTCTGCCCAGCCAACGATCAATCACGAAAGCAACCAACGGGAGAGACAAATAGAACTGCTCTTCAACGCAGAGGCTCCAGGTTGGCCCCCAGGCATCCAAGCCAAGGTAGTTCTGCAGAAATCCCAGATAGTACCAATGCAAAGGGGGTTGTTGCGCGGCATAGGAAGAAATATGCCCGACGGCAATATACAGTAACAGCCCCGCCAGATAGGGTGGCAGGGTTCTCCACCAGCGCGCAACCCAGAAGCCTGCCAAGCTGAAGGTATGCGCCTTGGTGGTGCGAAAGTAAATGCGACCAATCAGAAAGCCTGACAGCACGAAGAATAGATCGACCCCCGTTCCAAACTGTCCGAGGAGCGGAATGTGTTTCATGCTGATTTCATGAAATAAAAACACCATGAGGATGGCCGTTGCGCGCAGGACGTCGAGACCCATATTGCGGCTCTCTGAGTTGGAACCTGTTGCAGCTTTATGATGATCCATTGAAGGACTCCTTTATGAAGAAAAATCATAGTGAATACTTCGCGCACGCAACCCGCATTCTTTGTCAGCGCAAAATGCAGCATAATCGCGTACGATTTGTAACAGCACTTTATTTCCGATGCTGTTTTAGTCTGCTGTGGCTCCGTTGAAGGTCGGGTCATTGTTCTGTTTACCGCGCCAATCGGATTTGTTGCCAGAGACCGCGATGCGCGAACGCGTCAAACGCTTTCCAAGAGCAATCCAACGCGATTCATAGAAGCGTGTGGAGCAATGAGCGAGCAGAAAGACGAGCGCGAGCCCTATGGGACGGCGCGCATATTTGAGCAACTTCGAAGCTGGGTCGAACCACCCTGTCATGATCACAACATGAATGACGTAAAGGCTGAAAGAGATTTCCGCCACATAGACTAGCCAGCGCATCCGCAGTGGTGCGCACCATATTGTCCCGGAAAGAAACAGCGTGCTTCCTATCAAAGCAGCGCCCAAATAGGGGCGCAGATAGTTCATCCAGGCTCCGGCCGGGTGGCAGGCGATGAACGTGAGCGGAAGCAAAAGAGCCGGCAGAAAACGCAGGTACCGCGGCAAGGAACGTCCTTGCAAGGCGGCGTAGGTCAAGGCCAAAGTTGCACCCGCCAGAATCTCATCCGCCCGCTCATAGGGGACAATTGAAATGTATTTCCCGGTATCCACGCGCAGGAGAGTGACCAATAGCGCGAGCACTGGAAGCAGATAAAGGCCGCGCCGGGCAAAGAGCCCGAAGAGCACGGCAACCAGAAGGTAAAACTGCATCTCCAGGCACAGGCTCCACAGATGCATGGTCAATGGAACATGCCAGAAAGGCGGAAGGTTTGCATAGAAGAGCAATGTCGCCGTAAAGACCTTCCATGGCGCATGGACCAACGTTAAAACGACAAGGCTATACAGCCATGCGAGTGGAACAATACGGCAGACGCGGCGAATCAGAAAGCTGTTTACATTCGGTCGCTCCAGCAACGTGGTGGTAATCAGGAACCCGGAGAGTGTAAAAAACAGAACCATACCAAGTGCCGCAAAAGATTCATTCAATCCAAAGCGCGTAGGACCGAGCGGCTGTAGATGCGCGCACAGTACGCATAGAATGCTGATGCCTCTCCATCCATCCAGCACCTGCAGTCTTGGGCGGTGTTCAGCCCGTGGCACGACGGACAGCCCGGAATGAGCAGCCTGCGCGAGACCATCTTCAAGAGACAAAGCGGCATTGGCCTGCACGATGATCAAACCTCCACGTGCTGCTGGTTGTTCAATGGACAAATACAGTCGCTGACGGGGAATTGTCTCAGTTTAGCACGCAACTAACTTTATGCCATGCCTTCATTGGGCACTCGCTAACACATCACATAGCTATTGCAAAGAGTTGGATTGTGCGGCATGAATTCGCCATTGCTCCTACGGTCTCGATACCAGTCAATATCCATTTCACAAACTGTTCACGGGTGCGGAATTGGGTGGTTACCATTCCGAGAGGTTGGCTTTATCAATCTCGCCGGAGCGCGCATGTGTCTGAAATCAGTACAATTGATCGTTAGTTTGTTTTCACGGCCAAAACGAATCAATGGCGTCAACACCTCAGCCATCGTGTTGATAATACGTGGTAAAAGCGATTCAATCAGACACTCCAATCAATTTACGGAGTAGGTCTCTCAATCACATTGTCCTATCTCTGGACACAGTACATGCGTAATCTGAATCAGTTACCTAAAGCGCCGAAGAATAGAGAGAGGTAAATATACATGGCTACTACCGCACATCACTTGAGCCTGCTGTCTTCTTGCGCGCCGGCTGTTCCCGCAGCCATTGCAAGCACCAATCGCCGTCGCAAACTCTCTCCCCAGGCTGGTCAGGCGCTCGAAAAGCTCAGCCATGCTATTGAATATCTCACCGACGAGTACATTCATGAGAACGGCCCGATGTCTGCAAGCGATGGTTCGATCAAGGCTGTACAGTTGCTGATGTCGCTGAATCGCCAGGTGTACATGGAATGCCCCGTAGTTCCCTCTTTCCGCGATCGATGCCGCTCATTTATTCACTCCTGCCTCAAGTAGAGAGTGAACGCCTCAAGGCCCTCCCGGACTATGAAACCATCGTCAACTCGCAATAGGGGCAGGAATCTGCCACCCCTATTGCGGGTAAAATATATTCTCTCGGCGGCACCCTCCCCGGTTATCTCCACCTGGTGCGCTGTTTTACACTTTGCGCAGAATTGCTTCGTATCATGATGTGTTATCCCCTACAATGCATCCATGAACTGGCCCGATTCAGTGTGGTTTCAGTCCCCTCTTCCCTACCTTGCCATGATGCTGCTGTTTTATGCTGAAGCCGCAATTCTGCTCCGGCTAGCGCCGCAGTTACGACTCGAGATGATAGGGGACGAAGCCAAAAGGAATTTCACACCACAGCTTGAAGGTCTGCGCGGGATGCTCGCCTTCAGCGTTGTGGTGCATCACTGCGTGGTCTTTCATGTTTGGCGCACAACAGGCATGTGGCTCGCTTCCGATTCTGTGCTCTATCTCAATCTGGGCGCTGTGCCTGTCTGCATTTTTTTCTTTTTGACCGGATACCTTTTCTGGATGAAGGGCATCCGTCAGCCACGCATCGAAATGGGCAGCTACCTGCTTGCGCGGCTGCGCAGGCTGGGCCCTGTGTACGCTTTCGCCATTGCCATCATCTTCCTGTTGGTGGGCTTTCGTTCCGGTTTCGCGCTGCACACTTCGCCCATAGCGCTCGTGGGAAATATGTTTCGCTGGCTTCTCTTTGGCTTGCAGATGCCTGACATCAACCACGTGCGCGACACATCGAAGATGATCGCAATGACCCCCTGGACGCTGGCCTTCGAATGGGGCTTCTATCTGCTGCTGCCCTTGATGTCCTTCTTCTTTGCGCGCCGTTCATGGGGTTTTCTGTGGCCAATCGGCACCGCATCTCTTCTGACCGTGGTTGCGGAGCACTTCAAGTTTGGCGCGACGCCCGGAACTCTCAGCAGTTTCTTGTTTCTCTTTATTCGCAACCTGGGGTTTCTGTTTGGCATCGGCATGGCCGCTGCGGAGTTGCACCAACGGTTTCCCAAGATCGATCTTTCTCGAAGCCGATGGGCCTCCGCGACGAGCGCCACGCTGCTAATATTGGTTACTGGTTTTCTCGGCATTCAAACGCCTGATCCCGTCAAATATGTTCTATTGGGCGTGGCTTTTGTGCTTTTCGTCTTTGGAAACCGCTGCTTTGGCCTGCTGACGGCAAGGCCGATGCTGCTTATGGGGAAGGTAAGCTACAGTTCTTATCTGCTGCATGGTCTGGTACTGTGGTCTGTGATCACCGCCATTGAGCATTGGACTCCGATCGCCGCACTTGCGGCACCTGCCTATTGGGGGTTGATGGCAGTAACTGGGGCAGTCGTGCTCGTGGTCTCGGTGATGTCCTATCGCTTGCTGGAGTTCCCCTATTTCAAAAAATAAGCTACTCGAATCGAGCAGAGCTCCAAACCCGATTTGGCAAGTCAGTCCGCATTGCGGGACAGCGAGTTGGCAAGCTTGCGAGGTTCTGCAACTCAACCTTATTGAATTGATCATTATGCCAACGGTCCAACCCAACAAAAAGCCCCCTGTTGAACTCGGTATGCGGAGTTCGGCAGGGGGCTGATTGGCAGGCAGGAGTGCATTACGGAGTGGTGAAACTGGTCAGAACATCTGTGATGGCTCCGTTTGTTGCATTTTTGGACCAAACCATCAGGTAGTAGGTGGTCTTGGTCGTTAGGCCGGTCAGTGTGAAGGATGGAGATGCGGTCAGCGTGGTGACACTGGGCGTAGTTGAGCCGTAGCTCTTAGTTGTGCCATACGAGATGCCGTTGCGACTGGCAAAGCTCGATGTCCAGGAGATAGTGGCAGTTGTTGCAGTAAGTCCGCTGACAGTAATCCCGGTAATCGACGGCCCAAGCGTAATGGCTATGGTTGAGGTGCCTGCCACGCCTGCGGTTTGCTGGCTGGTTGCTGTGACTGTGACGGAAGCTACGTTCATCGGAGCCGTGAGAACGCCAGCCGAGGTGATTGTCCCCGCACTTGTGGACCAGGTCACGGCCGTACTGAACTTCCCTACGCCTGTAACGGTTGCCGCACATGCGGAGGAGAGGCCCGCATAGACTGCTGTGGGCGAGCAAGCGACGGCGACACCGGTCACCAAAGCCGGTGTGGTGATCGTGGTGAGTTGCGAAGTGACCACACCCGTGGTGACGTTCTCGGACCAGATCATCAGATCATAGGTTGTTGAAGGCGTCAGGCCGGTCAGTGTGAAGGACGGCGAGGTGGTGGTAGTGGCGACATAGGCCGTCGAGCTGCCATACTTCGTCGTTGTGCCATACGAGATACCGTTGCGGGTGGCGAGACTTGATGTCCAGGAGATGGTTGCGCTGGTTGCAGTCAAACTGCTAGTGATTCCAGAGATCACCGGGCTATTTGAAACCGCAACCGTAGCCGAGCCGGAGAGGCTTGTCTTCTGCTGGCTGGTGGCCGTTACCGTGACTGTGGTATTGCTCGCCGGTGCGGTGAGCACGCCAGTCTGCGTGATGGTTCCCGCGCTGGTTGACCAGGTCACCAACGAGCTATAGCTTCCTGTACCGGCAACAGATGCGGCGCAAGCCGTTGTCGCGCTCTGCGAGATTGCCGAGGATGCGCAAGTCACAGTCACCGAAGTGACCGCCGAGGCTGAAGAAGGCGCGGTAGTAAAGCTGAGTGTTTGAGTACTGACGACCTTGGTGACCGAGTTCTCCGACCACACCATGATGTCATAGGTGGTGGCAGGGGTCAGCCCGGTAAGGGTGTAGGAGGGCGCAGTGCTGGTGGTCGCTGAATACGCGGTGGTCGAGCCGTACTTGGTTGTCGTTCCATAGCTCAAGCCGTTGGAGGTGGCAAAGCTGGAAGTCCAGGAGATGGTTGCAGAGCTTGAAGTCAGGCCGCTTACCGTTACCGCGGAGATAGCCGGAACAATCGTGACCGGAATGGTCACAGAGCCTGTGATGGTTGGCGTTTGCTGACTGGTTGCTGTAACCGTGAGAGAAGCTACATTGGACGGTGCGGTGAGAAGACCGGCCGCAGTGATCGTTCCCGCGGTTGTGGTCCAGCTAACGGAAGAACTGTAGCTGCCGATGCCGGTCACCGTCACAACACAGTTGGAAGAAGCACCCGCGACCAGCGCTGTGGGCGCGCATGTAACCGCAATTCCGGTAACCGCCGATGTGGAGGCCGGGACATTGATGGCGTAGGTAGCCGACTTAGTGCTGTCCAGAGTGGAGGTTGCCGTGATGTGCGCTATTGTCGCGGTCGCCAAACTGGCCGGTGCGGTATAGACGCCCGCGGAGGTAATCGTGCCCAGATCAACGCTCCAGGTCACGGTGCTGGGATAGAGCCCCGTGCCGGTCACGGAGGCCGTGCATGTCGTCGCAGCACCGGTGTCTACCAGAGCCACGGGGCAGGAGTCGGTCACAGCGGTGATGGTGGGCGCTGCCGTGGTAATCACGGTCATCGAGTAGGCAGGCAGCGTATAGGTTTCGCCTGCCGTGAAGGTTTGCGAGGCGGTTGTAGCCGCTACCACCGCGCCGGCCTCGTTGTTGTCCGTGATATTGGTCGAGGTCAGCGTCTGCACCGTGCCGCTTCCATAGGGAGACTCGGTTCCCGTAAAGACCACTGGCAGAGCCGTGGTGCGGTTCAGATTGAAGAGCACCAACTTGTTGGTCGTGCCATTGGAAAAGCCGAAGGACTGAATGTAGTGCGCCGCGGCAAGGCTGACATTGTCGTTGCTGCTGGTAGCCTGCGCCCAGGTAGGATTGGCGCCACTTTGCGTGGTTGCCAGCAGGTTGGAGAGCATGGCGCTGTTGGCCAGTTGCAGGGCCAAAAATGTGGGACGCTGCACCTCCAAGTTGCCCATGTCCACCACGGTGCCCCACAGCGGAGTGGTCTCGCCGGAGATGGCGCTATTGGAAAAGGGCACATTGTACTCACTCAGCTGGAACATGTTCTGGTTGATAATGCCATCGTCACGCAGCATCAGCAGCATATGGTCAACCGAGGCCAATCCCGCACCCAGCGAGGGAACAACGCTGTTTATCTGGGCCTGCGTCGCGCTGCCGCTGTTGGTGGAGAGATTGGATTCGTATACCGCCAACTTGGCATTGGCCGCGGCTGCGATGGCCGCTTGCTGCTGCATGGTTCCTGTGGAAGTCGAATCAATCAACTCTGGCTCGGCGAACATCGGACCGTAGATGGACTCGTTTGAACTGGCATCGTTGAAGGAGCCGAAGAGATATGGAGCGGCATCAATCGTATCGTAGCCGGAGGAAGCAGCCAGAGCTGTTTTGCTCCAGGTGGGATTGGCCTCCCAGCCATCCATCACCAAATCAATGACCGATGGAGAATAGGATGCCGAGGCGCGAGCGGTAGCAAAGATGGTAGCAGCACGCGAGCCATAGGCCGTGGCATTCACCATATTGGCGCCGGGGTTCGCGGTGTTCCACACTTCGTTGCCGAATTCAAGATGAATCTTGGAGAAGACTGAGGTCCAGGGTGCGGTTTGTCCCAGGGAAGCGCGTAGCGCTCCATAAGTTGTCGAGGTTGAGCCGCCCAGGTAGTCCATCAGGTTGCTCATCTCCTGCGTGCTCATGCCGGCTTGCATGGTGTACCAGGGCTCTGCGCCGACTGTTTGGCAAAGGACCAGAAACTCGTGCAGGCCGATGGGAATGTCGTCCGACTCGCTGTTGTAGTTGCTGTAGCCGGGACGAAGGCGCGCGAAGGCGGGAGCCAGCATGTTTTGGAGCGAACTGCCGAAATCGTCGCCGCTATCCATATAGCGCAGAATGCCGGGATTGAGGCTTTCAATTGTGCTGACAACCTGATCGCGGAAAGCAGTCGGGTTTGTAGTGGAGCTGCTGACAGGCGTCAGCGCAACGTCGTCGAGATAGACACTGCCGCCAGTTACGGAGAAACTGAGCCCAAGACTGCCGACCTGCCCAACCTCGGCAGCGGAGAAACTCATACTGTAATCCTGCCAGGAATTGGTCAGAGTGATCATCTGCGACAAGAACTTGGCGACACCCACGCGCTGCACGATCACACAGAGACCGTTGTTGCCGCCCACGCCCTTGGCACGGAAGGTCAGCGTGTAGTTTCCGTTCAACTGCAGGAACGAACGGCCCACAGTGGTGTCGAAATAGCTATTGATCGCAGCCGATTGGCCGCTGCCTGAAGCATTGATGGCCAAAGCCTGCTTACCCAGTGTCTCGCTCGACAGGTCGGTGGTATCGGTGGTGAGCGTAGCGCCGCCGGCAGTGGTGGTCCACCATCCCGCAGCAGCGTTTCCAGGAATGGACATGCGCACAACCAGATAGTCGCCCACCGCGGGTGCAGTCGTCATCGCCGAAAAAGTCACGGTAACGCCAACGGCGTTGCTGCTGCTAGCCACAGTGGACGCAGAGATTGTGGCGGTTTCTCCATTGGCCGCGCCATAGATAAAGGTGGCTGTTGCGCCTTCAAGAAAGTTCGCCGGCCATACGGTGTAGATGTTGTCGTCGGTACAGGTAGTGGCAGTGACTGCGGCACAGTGCAGAATGGATTGCCAGGTCTCACCCTCGAATCCGGGATTGCGAAAGGTCAGATTCTTCATGATCTGCCCGGAATCCCAATAGGTCTGGCCACCGAGATTCATTCCAAACCGTTTCACTCCGGCATGCTTCACGGTGGCGGGAACGGTAATGGTGGTTGGAGTGGTCTGTGCCGTAGCCACGGAGGCCACAACCAGAATCGTGAGCAGCAAAGCGCTGGCTCGGCGAATGATCTTGCTCTTGATAAGAATGAATGGAGTGCTCAATGAGCTCATACAGCGGCCGTCCTTCTCAGTGAAAATGGGCCTGCTCGCTTGCAATGCGCAGGGAATTCCCTTACAAAATTGCTCACTTAGCCTTTCAGGTGAAAAGTGATTTGGATCGCTTGCACCAATCTCATCGGCGTTACTAGTGATTACCTTAGAAACCATTAGTACTGTGCCTATTGTACTACTCCCGCAATGAAATGAGGTTTCCCGGCGGGGAAGCCAAGTATCCCGCGATGTGATGCAAATCACAGCGTTTCCGTGCTTTTTTGGTGGCAGCCAAGTCGCGAGACTGACTACAAAGTCTCGGAAAACGCCATCTGGGCCTGCTATTTTCCTGGTGTTCAGCGGAGCGATCGCTTTCATTGAACCTCACTCGGTGCATCCCGCGTGTGCGTTGGATCACATCTCCTCTATTTCTGAATGAATTTCAGGTAAATTGTTCATATTACTGATACTTCTTGTTGATCACGCGAGAGAGAAAGAGACACTGAGCTCCTGATGCTCCGCAAAGGAATAGCGGAATCCCAATTTCTGATTCAACTCAAAGTGGCCCTGCACGTGCAGGCAGGGGATTTTTAGGAGAAGCGAGCTTAGAACACGCCGGAATCTTGGGGAAGACAATACGGAACCAGGCTCAAGGAACGGATAATTGCCAATGGGCAGATCGGCAACAGTCGTTACATCTGTGAGTCACCTCGTACTTGCATTTGAAATGGCTACGCACGTCATCACAGGGCGTTTTTGATTCGCTTAGGCTGCGGCAAGGGGGGACCGGACCCGCAGCGGTTCCATTCAATCAGTCAATCAATCACCAAAAGAGAATTGAAGCTTCAGTGAGATCGATACATTCATTTACGTTGCAGAAAAAGTCGATCGCGCTGGGCGCGTTTGTGATCATCCTTTCCAGGCAACTCAATATTAACCGGGATGTAATATCCCATCCGTTCCATGAGGCCGCCATGATAATCGGCCTCGAATTGAACCTATCATAACAAAGATGAAGGAATCCATGTGCATTTTACGATAAGGATCATGCAACTTTGCATGCAGAAATGCTCATTTCATGCTTGATAGACAAGCTACCACTGCCATGGGGGTTCACGCGCTTTCTCTCCATCGACATATCCAACACCGAAGTGATTCTTTATAACGCGAGATATAGACCTATGTGCTCTAGAATAGGAGTACCTCCTCTTTTTTAAGCGTGGCTTTGCATAGGTCGCGCTGGCACGGCGCAACTTCACAGCAGATCTTTGCCGGAGTCTGGTCTTAGTGCAGCAGAAACCAAAGCATGTGGTAGGATGAACGTCAAGCCGCGCCGCAAAGAACGGCTCAACATTCATTCGCTCCCGTCAATCTACACACAAGCCAATACTCTGAGAATACGGAGGCATTTCGTTGCCACGTCGCCGAACAATTGCCTATCTACTGAGTGAATACCCGGGCGTCTCCCACACCTTCTTTTTCCGGGAGATTCAGGCGCTGCGCGAACGGGGAGTGCTGATCAAGACAGCATCCATCAACAGCGTGGTGGAACCACCGGATGGCTTTTCCAGCGCGGAACGCGCGGAAACTGCTCAGACCTATTACATCAAGTCTGGCTCGAAGCTGTTAGCCCTGTTCCGCGCACTGGGCATTGCGGTTTGCAACCCCGGTGTAACGTTGCGTGGTTTGCGCGAGGTCTTCCAGCTTGATCCTTGCAACCTGCATGCGACAACCTTCGGGTTCTTTTACCTTGTTGAAGCGTTGCTGCTGGGCCAGTGGATGCGCAAGCAGAAGTGCTCGCACCTGCATGTTCATTTTGCCGGAGCAGTAGCCACGGTAGCCATGATTACCGCGGCGGCATGGCGCATTCCATACTCCATGACGGTCCATGGACCAGACGATTTCTATCATATCGACACTTACTATCTGCGCCGCAAGGCGGAAAGTGCATCATTCGTTCTCTGCATCAGCAACTTCTGCCGTAGCCAGTTGGTGCGGCTTGTGCCGCATAGCCTCTGGAATAAATTTCATGTTTGCCCACTAGGCGTGGATGAGACGATCTTCTTTCCCGAACCCCGAGAGGCCAACGATATATTCCGTCTGGTCTCGGTGGGCCGCCTTCACCCAAGCAAGGGCCAGTCCGTTCTGCTGCATGCGGTGAAGCAACTCGTTGACCGCGGTTTTGCCCTGCATCTCGATCTGGTTGGCGGCGGTGTAGACCGCGTTCATCTGGATCGCATTGTTGCTGAGGAGGGCCTCGGCAGATTTGTTACGCTGCATGGCGCACTTAGCAACACCAGCACGCGAGCACTGCTGCAAGGCGCCGATCTGTTCGTGCTGTCCAGTTTCGCGGAAGGCGTTCCCGTAGCGTTGATGGAAGCGATGGCCAAGGAAATCGCTTGTATCGGCACCGTAGTCGGCGGCATCGCAGAGTTGATTCGCTCTGGAGAGGAAGGCATCCTGGTAGCCCCCTCTTCTGTTGAAGATCTGAGCGATGCCATCGCCTTTCTCATCGAGCATCCAGAGCGTAGGCTTGAATTGGCCAAGGCAGGACGGGCCAGGGTACTTGCCAAATACAATCTCAGCCGCAACGCTGCCCTGTTGGCGGACATCTTTGCTCAATATGGATTGGAGGGTGGAACGGATGACGAATGACGTGAAGACACGATTCAAGGCGCTGCCCGACATCTCTATCCTCATTGTCTCCTTCAATACCTGCGCGGTGCTGCGCGAGTGTATGGAGTCGATTGTCGCGGCCAAGTCAAGCCTGTCACTGGAAGTCATTGTTATCGACAACAACTCACGCGATGATTCGGTGGCCATGGTGGAACGCGAATTCCCCTGGGCAAAGATCGTTCGCAGCGACACCAACCTGGGCTTTGGCAACGCGAACAACAAAGCGCTGGAAGTCGCAACGGGACGCTACATCGTGCTGCTCAACTCGGACGCATTCTTGCAGCCCGATTCGTTGTCCCTTTCGATTTCCAAGATGGAAGCCAATCCAGGCGTAGGTCTCGCAGGTGGCCGCCTTGTGGGCCGCGATGGAGCATTACAGCCCTCCGCCAGACTTTTTCCCAGTCTGCTCCGACAGCTTATCGTGATGTCGGGTCTGTCCACCCGTTTTCCTAAATCGAGATTCTTTGGGCAAGCAGACCGCACATGGGCGGATCCTATGGTTGACGCCGCGGTGGATTGGGTACCCGGCGCATACTCCATCATTCGCCGCGACGTTCTGGACAAGATGCCGCTCTTTGATTCGGAATTCTTCCTCTACTACGAAGAGGTTGATCTTTGCTATCGCATTCGCAAGGCGGGATATCTGGTCATGTACTGGCCTGAGATCGTTGTTACCCATATTGGCGGCGAATCTTCGCGGCAGGTCAAGACGCTGGAGATGTCGTCCACGGGCGCACAACTGGTGCTGTGGCGCATGCGCAGCACCTTGCTCTACTATCGCAAGCACATGAGCCTTCGCACCCAAGCTATACGCTGGCTTGAAGTCTTCTGGTACCGGCTTCGCGCACTGCGCAATCGCCTGCGTAATAGCGAAGAGGCCGCAGCACTGGCGCGCAACCAGATTCGGCTCGCTGAGATGATGCAACAAGCCTGGCGAGAGACCAATGGCGGGCGCGTATCACCACCACAGCCCTGGTAATCTTCTATTGGTTGCTATGGAAGGCGAAGCTCTTGAAATAATCCGCATCGAGAGATCGATGCGGCTTTTCATTAGCGCGGCCGGATGCGGGCGGGAACGCCAACCGCGATGTGATTGGCGGGAACATCGGCTATAACCACGGCATTCGCGCCAATGGATACATCATCCCCAATAGTGATAGGGCCAAGTATTTTTGCGCCGGCGCCGATATCCACACGATTGCCGATGGTCGGCGATCCGCGCTGCTTGGTGTGACGCAAACCGATGGTTACACCGTTGCGCAATACCACATCGTCACCCAGAACGGCATCGCCGCTCACCACGATATCGAAGGAATGCTCGATGATCAGCCTGCGCCCCACACGCGCTTCGCAAGGCAGCTCCGTTGAGGTGACGATCTCATTGACAATCTTGAGCAGTTTGTAAAGCAGCGAAAAGGGCTTGCGCAGCAGAGAGTTCTTGATCGTATAGCGCCAGTTGCCGAAGCGATATACAGCCATCGTCCACAGTCCGCGGCGGGTCAGATCGCCGTGGTAGGTTCGCCAGTCTTCTTTCAGGTTCTCAAACATGATCTGGCCTCATCAGCGTGTAGTCTACAGTTTATCAATGATCATCATTGGTCAGCTTTTGTACTCGATGATTCCGGCCTTCTGTTGGCTGCGTTCACGCATCCAGTAGCGCATCTGGCCGAAGAGCAAGGGGACATGTTGCAACTCTGAATGTATGCCATAGGCGATCGCCTGCGACAGGCTCTTCGCTTTGCGACGTACTCTCCATGCTGGACGGCTCATCTGCAAGAGTAGCAGCGCGGCAAATGCGATTAGTGGAAGCCATGAGTGCAAGCCGATGGATGCGGCGATTGAGGACGGAGCCAGCAACATCCACAACAATCCATGCTTCAGGTTGTGCAGGCTCTGCGTCTTCCAGAGCGGATCGCTGGTTCGTGCATAGATGGAAGAGACTTCGGCGTAGGCCCATCCGGTACGCAGCGAACGACGCCAATACTGGCGAAAACGATGCATTGCCAGATCGTGTAGCGTCATCGGCGCGTTGATGTGCAGAATCCGATAGCCCAGTTCCCTCATGCGGCGGCACATATCCGGTTCTTCACCGGCAATCAGATCTGGATTGTAGCCTCCCACTGCCCGCAGAGCCTCGGTGCGCACCAAAGCATCCCCGCCAAAGTAGAGCGTGGGTCCGTAGTGCTCGCCCCAATCGACATCGAAGACGGCGTTATAGAGAGAGCCTTCTGTATCCATCTCGCGGCGGTCACCGCAGACGCCAGCCACCTTGGGGTCGCTCATCTCGACCATTGCACGACGTGCGAAATCAGGATGCAGGATTGTGTCGCCATCGAGAAAGAGAACAAAAGGAGCTTCGGTATGCGTCCATCCGGCATTGCGTCCGCGAGCTGCGGTAGTAGGACCATCGATCACCACTGTACGCACGCCCATGCTCTCTGCCAATGCCACCGAGTCATCACTCGATTGCGAGTCAACATAGATCACTTCAACCTGACTGGGCGGATAGTTCATGGCCTGAATGGACTGCAGACATCGGCGCAGACGGTCCCCTTCATTGCGGCCAATCGGCACGATCGCAATGCGCAGCAGTTTGTTTTCCGTTGTGCTGCATTCCTTCATAGCGTTCTCCAAGCGGTTGATCATCGTACTGCGGTAGTAAGAGACTCTTGCTCGATCCTGCTCATCAGGTCCTCGGCCAAGGAACGCTCAAAAAGCGTTTCCAGTGATTTCCCTGCTCGTTGCCAGGTGAACTGCTGGATCTGGCTGTGTCCCTGTTGCGCAAGGCGAATGCGCAGGGGCTGATCCCGCACTAGCCGCACAATGTTTTTAGCCAGCGTTGCCGAATCTTTGATGGGACTGAGCAGCGCGGTCTGTTCATGCTGGGCATAGGCTTCGTGCCCGCCAATATTGGTAACAGCAAGCGCTGCGCCGCACATCTGAGCTTCGGCCGGCGGCAATGCCCATCCTTCCGCCCAACTGGGCGAGATGAAGATAGCCGCCTTATTGTAAAGCTCATTAAGCTTTTCCTGCGTGGGCTGATGGTAAAAATCAATGCCGTCCGGCAAATCGGCGGGACGTGGCGCAAGACTAAAAAGTGTCAGATGAAGGTCTGGAATCTCTTTCCGGGCAGAGGAAAATGCCGCCAGTCCTTCCGCGGAACCTTTCCAGTCAACGACGTGATAAAGCATGATCAGACGCTTGGGGTCGCGCTCCTCAATCGGCTTAACCAGCTTGAAACGCAAAAAGTCCAGGCCGTTCCAGATCAACTCACTGCTCTGCCCCTGCTCAGTTGCCAAGCGCTGCAACCAGGGTGCTATCACAATCTTTCTGAGTGGCGCGGTCCAGGTTGCAAAAACGCGCTGCTCAGGGCCCGTGAAAGTTTCAAGATGCTGAATCAAGTAGAACTTCTTGCCTTTGTTGGCGGAGTAGGTCTGAATCCACTCAGCAGTCTCCCAGGCGCTGGCGACAACTACATCTGCATCGGGAACATTTTTCTCATCGAGGGAGAAGACCCATCTGACATCAACCTCGGGGTGAACCCGGAACCAACTATCGGGGCGATACTGCCGGGTAGACCGCATCTTTACGTAACGTCTTATCGAACGCAGAATTGCCTTGGGCCCTAGCGAGGTGAGTGGCTTGTCCACGATCAGGCGGTTGGGATGCAGGACAGTGACCCGATGCCCTTGCGCCGCCATGAAATTCGCATACTCATAGATCACCTTGATTCCACCGCACGGCTTGTCGCCGGGGATCGGCAGCAGGAAGGTGATGCGAAGTTTGTGCGAACTTACGGAAGTGGTCATAGCGCTCTCTCCAGTTTGATACATTGGCGATTGCCTTCGGTCCTATCGCTTTTCTTTGTCAGGGAAGAAGTGCGCGACACGACGCCTCACCAACTCCGGCTCCATAGTGGGGTCATATCCAGAGACACCGCGCTTTTCAAGCAAGTCGAACCATGGCAATTCACGCGTATTGCGCACGCGCTTCTCGACTAGATCCTTAACCGTGCCAATCACCTTGGCTGGAACTCCGCCAACCACCGCGCCCTCGGGCACATCCTTGGTGACTACGGCACCCGCCGCCACAACCGCGTTGGGGCCAATGGTGACGCTGGGCATGATGATGGCATGGCGACCGATAAAGCAGTTGTCCTTGATGCGAATCGGCCCCACACCCTCGATGATTGCATTGTAGGCCCGATTGAGCATGGCATTGGAGCCATCGTGCCCGATCAGCGTGCAGGTTGCAAAGTGCACATTGTTGCCTAGAGCGACATACTGCGGATCGGTAAACTTGGTGGTCGGCAGAATGCTGCAAAAATCACCTTGCTCATGAAGGAAGTTGCGGGCACGCAGAAGGCGCGCGTATTCGGAGCCGCTCGGACGGCATATCCAGACATAGAGCGTCTTAAGCCGTCCCGTCTTGAAAGCGATCATGCGGAGAATCTTCTTGATCATGTTGTTTGGCTCACTATTCTTGAGGTTCTGAGCATGCGGTTACAGCCCCTTCGGGAATGACTCACTACTGCTTGCGAGAGGCTTTCCTTGATCCGGATGAAGCAGTTTGGCGAGTAATGCTGCGCGTTTGCGATGCATCTCCTCATGGGTCATGGAGCGCGCCTCGGAAAGACAACGTAATCCCATCTTGGCCAATTCGTCACGAGTTACGCTTTTTAGCAATTCCGCCAAGGAGTGAGCATCGTTGGGGGCGAAGAACCTTCCCGTCTCGCCCTCGCGCACACAGGAACGAAGTCCCGGAGTTGATGACGCCAGTACTGGGACAGCCTGAGAATAGGCATCGAAGACCAGCCGGGGCTGCTCATCGCTGATGCTGGGAATGACAACAGCATCGTAGCCTCGCACCTGCAGCAGAAACGGTTCGCCATAGGGTACGACACCGAGCGTGTTAATGCGGATCGACCTGCCGGTTAGCGCCTTGAGTTCATCGCAATCCTTGCGCTGTGGACCATCTCCCAGGATATCCAGGGCGATTTGAAAACCTTCTGCATTCAATTGCGCCATAGCATCGAGCAACACTTGCAGGCCTTTTTCCGCAACCAGGCGCCCGGCAAAGAGAATACGCAAGTGCGGGAGCAGGCGCTTGTTCTTCCATAGCGCGAGGGCAGCCAAATCATCGAGCACGTTCTCTTCGTCGATCCATGAAGCAGGGATGACATGGCCACGCGGTGAATTGCCGCCCATCATACTCCGTCGGTATTCGTCTTGAGTAAAGATCGTCAAAGAGGCATTGCGCACGAACCATCTGCCCAGCACCTCCTGGACGCCTGCGCGCAGCCGTTTGCGCCATCCCGCCGCAAGACCTGACTGCAGACGCCACGGCGCGGACTCGACGACAATGACCCGAAGTTTCCCGCGCACAATTGCAATAGGCAGCACTAACCAGCCCATCGGAAATGGCCATCCAGCGATGGTGCTATGCACAACTGTGGCGCGTCCCACGGCCAGCCATAGCTGGCGAAGAATTACGGGCAACTTCTTCAACCCGTCCTTGGCGCTGCGCTGTACGGGCATCTCAATCACTTCGAAGCGCAAGTGGTCCAACGAGACCGCATCGGTAGGAGGTTCGCGCAACAGGCATGGACAGGCAATCATCAGGTTGCCTAGATAGGCCAGATGCATGCGCAGATCTTTCTGCCATAGTTCATTGGCGAAGAGGCTTCCTGCGCTGTTGCGATAAAAAGGCAGCAACTGATCGATGACCAGCAGATAAGGTTCTTCAAACCTCTCCGTGGAATAACCTGATGATGATGCAGGTTCCAGCAACTGATCGACAACCGATATTGTGCTCGACACATCCATCGCTTTCGCCTCGCATCAAATCCGGTGAGTTGCCTGTGCGGTCGTTGAAAGGATCAGATCAAGCGCCGGACGAGGTATCCCGCGGCCAGAACGACTAAAAATACGCCAGTGGCGAGCGCATCCTGACGCCATAAGCTGACCTTCTCGCGGGCCGCGCCGATTTCCAGAACAATATAGAAAGGGAAATCGCCGGCGGCAACAGTGATCACTGCGCCAAGCAGTCCGCCATAGTGAAAGGCAATGGGCAGAGCCACAAACATGGTGACGCAAAAGCAGGCGGTGCCGATGGCGTTATACTTGGGCTTTTTCAACGAGAAAAGAATGTCACCCGTGGTGCTGTAAAGCAACGTGTGCCACAAGCCCAAGGCCAGAATGGGAACAATCCATTGCGCATTCTGATAGCGCTTGTCGTAGAGGACATGAACCAGCCAGCCGCCGCCATTGACAACCGTGCTGACTACAACAGCGCCGCCGCAGAGCACATAAAAGCGCAGCCTGAGCACCTGCTCGCGAAACTCGGGAAAGGGCAACTTGGTGAGCTTGGAGACAAATGGAAATGCGACGCGGTATGAGAATTGCTGGATCACCTGCCTGGGTATGTCGGCAATGGTGAAGGCAATGTTGTATACACCGAGAACCGTAAAAGGAACCAGTTTGCCCAGCATGATGCGGTCAGCCTGGGTGCCGAAGAAATACAGGCCGGTGCCTATAAAGATCCATTTGCCAAAGTGAATCAGGCTGTGAACAGCATCCTTGTCCCACGCCAATACGTTGCGTGAGCCTGGCAGGATTCTGGGAATGTGGCTGACGATGCTTTTAGCGCCGGCACTCGCCAATGTACCGGCAACCAGCGCCCAGACACTGGGAGAGAATTTGGCCCAGAGTACAGTAACGCACATGCCGAAGATCTGCGTGGAGAAATCAATTGCCAGCAGGCGGCGTACACCGATGTTGCGCACTGCCCGCATCAGATTTGTGCTGGCAAATCCGCTCACGATCATCGATAGGCTAAGCGCCGGTAACAGCCACAGAATGCGGTGATCATAAAAGCGGGAGAGTGGCCATGCCAGGCAGGTGGCGATGGTCCACAATGTCAAACCACGAATGATCTGGATGGTCCAGGCAGTGTTGAGGAACTTGGGATCGTCGCCGCGCGGAGAACTGACGATATTCGGCAGCAGGCCCACATCCGAGAGCAGGGTCATGCCCATGGTGAAAGTCGTGGTCAACGCCACTAGCCCGAAGTACTCTGGAAGAAGCAAATGGGTCAGGATGACGTTGTTCGCCATGCGCAACATCTGCGTGAGGCCATAGGCCAGCGCGGTGAGCAACGTTGCGTCCAGAGCCCGGCTCTGCAGTTTGCGGTGCTCTTTGCCAGTTACGTCATAGTGTTCCTGCGCTGGCTGAACCGATGCCGCCGTGGAGTCAGCATCGGTTTTGCAACTTGTGGTTTCCTGTAGTAATGCGCTGGACTCAGACAGAATGGCGGTCTCCGGGAATGGGTCATCTTCGACAAGGAGTTGCGTTAGCTGCTCCGGCACTTGCCTGGAAGCAACTTCCGGTGCGCTCGGCGACTTTATGCTGGCGCGCTGGGATGTTTTCCTGGCTCGTGTCACGCCGTCTCCTGTCCTTCATGGGCTCGCGCGGTGCGCTCAACAGTATTCCGTGCCGCATGATTCTGACGCGACCAGGCTTCGAGTAAAACCAACCTATCAGACCTGTGCGTATTCGCGGACACTTTGCAGAATCTCGTCTTCCGCCCGCTTTTCACGGATCTCCGAAAGAACTACTGCGACGCCCGCAATCTTGATGCGCTCCAAAACTCGCGCGGCACGGACCAACTGCTTCTTGGTGACTTTACCCGACTCGACTACCAGCACGGTAGCATCTGTATGACGCGCCAGATGCTCCGTATAGGCCGAAGCAAGGATGGGCTCGGCAGCAACCATGATAATGTCGAAGGCATCGCGATTGCGGCGAAGGATCTCGGTGATCTCGTGAGGAGATGCGGCGATCACCCGCAGTTCATCTGCGGCAGCGCTACGGCCAGCGGCCGGACCAACTCCGAACTCCTTGCGCTGGGCAAGCAATGAACTTCCAGCGGTAAGGCTGACATGAGCCGCTGCGGATGATTTCTTCTCCCAGCTTTCCACCGTACTCACCGCCGCATCGTCCTTGGCATTCGTGGTGCGCACCAGGATAACCAACGATGAAAGGCCATTCAATGCCAGTTCTTCGCCCAGGCCGATCACGATATCGCGAGGTCTTCCCTTGCCTGCCGAAGAAAACAGAAAGGTGCGCGCTCCGCTGCGATGCGCTTTATCGATGCCGCCCATCAGGCGCAACATCTGATCCTTACCAAAGGCCGTGGGAAAGTCCGCCTCATCAAGCAGCAGTCCGATAGGGGGGAAGCCAACGATGGTGCGAATGTCAGAGCTGCTATAGATGTTGGTCTCGGATATGGTAGCGAATGCCGCCGCGGCGAAACCCGCAAAGAGACTGAAGAAGACCAGACCAACGCCCAGGATCGCTGTCTTCTTGAGGCTAGGTGCTCCAGGAGGCAGCGCCCAGGTGACAATGTGTTCAGAACCGGGCGATGCATTGTCGAGCATCAGGTTCTTGATGCGTGTATCAATCGCGTCATATTCGCCCTGAAGGCGGGTAATCTCGTCGCTGAGGGTTTCGGCGCGCTGCAACTTGGGCGTCGCGGATACTGCGGCAGCCTGAGTGTGAGACATCGTGCTATTCAGTTGTGCTTCCAGTTCCTGCGCCTGCTGACGATCGGCCAGCATCTTCTGGCGAAGGTGGTTGGCAAGAGTATCCGAGGAGCTCTTTTGCAACTCATCGAGTTTTTGATCGATAAAGTTGAGTTCCTTCTGAGACTGCTGATAAAGCGGATTCTCTGTGGTCAACCCGTTCATTTGAAGCACCAACTGCTCGCGGCGCGTGGTCAACTGCGTCTTCATACTTGTGATACTGGGATCGAGGTTAACCTGCGTAGCAGCTACATCGTTGATGGCAGCCGTACCACCCTTGGTCCTGGCATCATTAAAAGCGTGAACCTGAGCATTGGCTTCAGCCAGCTTTTCCTGAGCTTCCGATAGTTGCTCGCGCAACTTGTTTAACTTCTCATCATAGGGGTTCGCGTCAGTCTTGGGGTTAAAGCTCACCATCCCAAGATTGCTCATCAACCCGCTCTGCTCATTCAGGTCCTGTGCTAACTGTGCGGAGATCGTCTTTTGCGCGGCGGTCAAGGTCGTAATGCGGTCCTGGATACCATAGAGTTCATTGTTGCGCGCGCTTTCAAGATAGCCGCGTGTGATGTCATTGACAAACTCGGGAAGCCCTTTGGGGTTCTTGGATTGCAGAGTAATCGTAAGCTGGTAGCTGTGCCCAACCTGCGCCACCTTAAGTTGTTTTTGCAAGCGAACAACAGCATTGTCAATGTTCTCCTGCGGTAGCATCCAGAAACTTTGGTTCTTCTGAATTGTCTCCTTGAGCGCATCGTAGCGAGTAGCCTCAACGGTCTGTTGCTCGATGAAGGCATCGTAGCTGCGATCGTATTCGCGGTCCTCGGTATTCAGTTCATGCGGAAAGACAGGCGAAACATAAACCACGCTCGAGGCGGAATAGATGGGCGTCAACATGCCGCTCAGCTTGAGCGCGGCAGTTCCCAACAGAAGTGTAGCCAGGGCGACCGCAATGGCCAGCTTGGGATGACGGCGCAGATATAGCGCAGGCTGAAATGCCGATTCCTGCTCAGAGAGAGTAGGAGAGGCGGTCACGGGCAACGGTCGTTCGATGATCGCGGTCATTTCGCTGGCAGTATTTGACATATTCCTCATCCTTTTCTGGTTCGTGGTCAGGCTCTGTTCAGGAAGAGAATCATGAGCCTAAATCAAGGTCTACAGAGCCAGGTGTTCGATCTCTTTTGCCGGAGTCCAAGTTGTTCAGGCGTTCAAGAAAGCGCGCAGCGTTAACGAGTTGCCGCTAAAACGCCCACCGTACCGATTTGAGCCATCGGCGCAAGCTGCTGCATGACATATCCAAAACGAGCCAGGCCACTGCGTGGCACGTAGACGATGTCTCCCGGAACAAGGTTTACTTCACTGCCCTTCGGCCGGATCAAATCCTTGAAGTGTACATACGCAACGGTCCCTTTGTTTGGGTTGAAGATATGAATCTCCGGATTGCCCGCCTGTTCGGTGATGCCGCCTGCATCCGCAAGCAGAGTGACCAATGTGGAATCTTCCTTGAGAACCACAGGACCTGGATTCTTCACCTCTCCCAGTATCGAGATGAGCCGCTCGTTATCCCCTGGGACATAGATGGTGTCATTGCGGCGCAAGCGAATGTCGCCAGACTGAGCAACCTGCTTCAAGTTGATCTCGCCAATCTGGTTATTGCCGCGATAGATGTAGCACATCGTCGGCATGCGCTTGTTCTTGTCGCCCGACAGCAGTGCCCCGCCTCGGGTCACCGCCTCAAGCAAAGTAGGTGATCCATCGAAGTACTGCGGTCCGGGATGCTCAATATCGCCCAAAAGCAGGATGCGGTTCGATCCGTACTTAGTCACCGTAATGGTAGCCGCGGGCGTCTCATAGTATTTACTCAGAGACTTCACAATGGCATCGGAGGCATCGTCCCGAGACAGCCCACCCACAGTCACACTGCCGGCAATGGGCAGCGTGATGCGGCCATCAGGACCAATGGTGTGCAGTCCAGAGAGTTCGGGCCGTCCAATCACGGTCAGCGTAATCTCATCGCCAGAGCCCAGTTCGTATTGGTCGCCATCTTTTGGCTGTGTCGAGGCCAGTTCACGTAGCGGAGTCATTTTGAGTGTAGGCGACGGAGTTTCTGTTTGGCCCTGCGCGGCAAGGCCGCAGATGGCCATCATGCCCGTCATGGCCATGACTACGAGATGCGACGCTTGCATCTTAGTGCAGACAGGTATTGATAACCTCAAGAAACATACCTCCGGGGAAGATTCAAAAGACTTGCCCAGCTTGAGAATACTAGGAAAGCGCTGTAAAACCTATGGGAGAAACCTGCCATCTGGTCAAACAATATGGCGGTCTTTATTGCCTTTCGCTACTCTTGTTTATTTCGACTCTTTCAGTCCGTATCCAGGCTGCCCTGCCTCCCGCCATACGCAAAGTCGAAGGCATCATTAGAATCTTTTTTACCACATAAAATGGAGCATAAAGCAGGGACATGGCATCGCCCGTGGGGTCCGGACTCATCCCAATGACGACCGCCAGATGCAGCATAATGATAGCGGCGGCAGCAGCGAGATACAGATGCAGCCAGAGAGACCAGAGCGGAATCAGCAGGCAGAGAAGGGCTACCTCGAAGGCAATTGGTATTCCCGCCAGGTCCAGGAGCGGCTCGATGAGGCGCAGATCGCCGCGTAGCACTCTGCCGGCCATGCGAGGCGCTACTGCAATCAACATGCGCAACCTGCCGCCCTCCCAACGAGCCGTCTGTGTAGCCAATGCGCCACTCGAGCGCGGCGCTTCGGAACTCACCAACGCCGATGCAACATAAGCCACGCGGATTCCGGCAATTAACAGGGCGAGGTGAAATTCGAGATCTTCGACGATCGATTTGGCGCGATAAGGCACTTGTTGCAGTACCTCGCTGCGGAAAGCAAACCCATTTCCCAAAATGCCCGACGACAGACCAAGGCGCGAACGCCCCAAGGGCCTGATGCCATTCATGCAAAAGAAGGCCACTGCGCGAAGCCTCGATTCGGCGCGAGTATCCAGTCGACGGAACTCATAACGGCACTGCACGACAGACGCATTGCGCAAGGCCATACATGCTTCCCGCACCAGGCTCAAGGATACTTCGGAGTCCGCATCAACGACCAGAAACGAATCCGCTCCCAATTCCTTGGCCGCGTACTGAAAGCCCTCTTGTAGAGCTTCCCCCTTACCGCGCCTCGCCGGATCATCCAACTGCAAAACACGCGCCCCGGCCTGCCGAGCGCATGATGCAGTGGCATCCATGCAATTGTGGGCAATCACAAGAATGTCGATGATTGGCCTGTCTGCTTCCTTATATCTTTCGGCAGAGACTCTGAGACTTTCTACACATTTCGCAACCAGCAATTCCTCATTATGCGAAGGCACGATAATTGCCAGATGCCGTATAGCTGGCAGACTTGCCCGGACACTGCTTCTTCCGCGCAGCACCATCACCGCCACAGTCACCAGAAGCAGCTCCAGCAGTAGTGGTAGGGTCACCAGAACAACCAAGAATCCGGCGGCAAGCAGTAAGGCGGATGCGGGCAGTAGTGGCATATTATCTTTCTTGACTCCTTCAGTCGATCAAAGTACAGTCTCGTCTCAAAACCAGCGGGCCGATGACCTGAATTGACCTGCTTTCTGGAATCTGCAATGAAAGTCCAATTTGTCCCTTCTACTACCGATGCTCTACTTGAGGCGATTGATTCTAAACCATGTCCAGGCTAGCCAACTTTCGTAGGCACTTATTTAAGGTATCACTCGCCAGCACGATAGATGGCGCCAGCCACTCAGAGCACTACCTCCTCGGATCCACACAGATAAATGCCGTGAACAGGCCATTAAAGATAGGAAAGCGACCTATTGATCGATACAATCATCCTCACAAGCAGCAAGCAACCCCAGTCTGCGCAATTGCTATACAGCCCTTTGCGGTGCTGACTATACATAGACTCGTCCCAGTTGAAATGGCGTCACCCTCTCAGGAGCAACCAACACAGTCTCCGTTGCTTCAGCTCCCGGACGCAGCGACTCGGACCAGCCGATGATCATAAAGAGCAATTGCATGAGTGGCTGGCCGAGAAAGACAGTCGAAAGCGTAGCCGCGGAGGCGATCACCGCTCCAATCAGACAATAGGCAAGAACGATGTCCTCGCGACGCTTGAATCGCATTGCATTTCGAGTTAGGCCTACCACCGTGCCGACAATCATGGTCAAGAAGATAACCAGTCCAAAATACCCCTGGGCGATCGTCAGACGTATATACTCGTTATCGATAGAAGCCTGAGTCTTCCCATACCCCCAGCTATCGACAGATACGGAGATTGGCGAGCCCCATCCCCAGATACCACCAGCCTTGATCATAGGGATATAGGTGTCGATCAGTTCCCTGCGATAGACAGCGTTGCGCTGGTCTACATCGGCATTCAGATCTTTGGTTTTTTCCGCGCTCGTATCCGTGTACTTGTACAGCACCGCTCCAGTCAGCGCGGCAAAGAGCAAAGCAATCGTCAACATGCGAGCCGCAACGCGTTTGCGGTTATTGGCCAAGCCGATGATTGCAACCATCCCGCCCAGTGCGCATCCAATCCACGGGCCTCGGGACTGTGCGATGAAAACGCCCAGAAGCGTAGCCAATAAGATGTAGATCTGCTTGCGTTCAGGCTTGGCGCGAAGCCCATTGACTCCTTGCTCAGACCGGCGGCGATCAAGCAGCCAAAGCTGAAACATGATGCCGATTGTGAAGACCATTCCCGCAACGATGGCATGACCATAGGGCCCAGCCACGCGCCCGAAACCCCACCGCATCTGCCGTCCCCATCCCACCGAAGCATGCGTGATCGCGGTTACAAAATTCTGGAAAGGGTTTGAAGTCATGCGGAATTCCCAGAGGCTGAAGATGGCCACGGCCGCCAGCGGATAGACTACGCTCTTGGCAAAACGGACTCTCATGCCAGTTTGCTCTATCAGCGTACGTCCAATGTAATAGGGGCAGAAGATGGCAAACGCCGTCTGCAACGTGGCGTAAACAGCCCACGTAAACGGGTGATGCACGATATCGGCGATGAAGGCGCTGACGAGGTTGGCGAAGATGCAAAAGTCCAGAAGCGTAAAGCGCAAGGTGCGGTACTGAGTGATTATGCCCGCCGCGGCCAGTATTACTGCAACCAACGTCGATGCATCCAGCGATATGCCGCTTACCCATATGCGCCAATACAAAGGCGCCAGCATCAGGCAGGGCATATATACCTTCATCAATACCGTGGCTGGCTTTTGCGTAAAGAGCATCGCAAGGGCAATCAGCGCGGGGATGAAGAGGATGAAATTGATCATGTGTTCCGCCTATTGCTGTCTGATTCATTCACTGCATGCGTCGATCAGGATCGAAGCTCGTGCCACGGTATGCCATCCGCGGAATACTAGTCGGCGGCAGGATTTAGTGCCGCCGCGCCAGGCAGATAATTGGGTACGATGCGCAGATTACGGTCAAGCAGCGTTGCTGTCAATACCCTTCGCACTGCTTTGCCTACTCCAGTCAGTGATAATTCCAGATCCTCGGACCGCAGACGCGCATTCACGCTGATCAAGGAGCCCATCGCTTCAAGCCCCAACGAACTTGTGGCTGAAAGATCAAGAATCACTGAAGATCCAACCGAAGCTGCATCCCTGGCCATGATTTCAAACTCATGAACCATCGCGCCCGTAAAATGCCCAACAGGCTTGACCACTAATGAAGTTCCATGATGAAAGCTGGATAGATGCTGTGGGCCAACAGTACTCGGCTGAGCAAGAACCGCCACAATCTGAGCCGGCAGAAACAACATCGCGCCGATCAGATTAGAAAGATAGCGCCCACCCAGTCGCCGCGGCTCCTTATAGAATCTGTAGAGCCACTCAGCGCCAATCTTCTGTACCCAACCGGGTGCCCTGCTTACGCTGCCGGCAAGAAAGTCCAAACATGCACCAACCCCTATCGCGACGGGAACTTTCAAGCGATTACCGTGCATTGAAAGCCACTTTTCTTGCTTGGGATTGCCAAAGGCCACCAGCAGGATGTCCGGATTGGCTTGCTCGATGCGCGCCAGAATCTCCTCGTGGTTCATGGTTTCAAGTGCGGCCGGAGGCGGCGAATAGCGGCCAACGATGCGAGCTCCGGGATAGTTATTCACTATCCACGCGGCTGCTCCGGACGAAGAGGCTTCCGAAGCTCCAAGCAGATAGATGCCGTATCCCTTTTCAGCCGACAGGCGCGCCAGTCGCGGCATCAAATCAATTCCGGTAACGCGCTCCTTCAGCGGCATGCCCATCAGCCGGGTGGCCCACACAAGGGGCATGCCATCAGCAACTACCAAAGAACAGCTCTGCAAGATCGACATCAGATGGTTGTCTTTTCCAGCCTTGATCAGAAAGTCCAGGTTGGCGGTTGCTACCTGATGAAAGCCTTTGCGCTGAATCATCAGATCCAGTCTCTCAACCGCGGCATCCATGGTTACATTGTCGATGGGCACTCCGAGAAGAGCCAGTCTGCGATACGGATTGGTCATCGAAATCCTCCACCTAACTCGTCATATGGACATCCATTGTCCTTTTTAGTTGCAGAGAGCGCTTCGCCATTCATTGCGTAAAGCAGATGAAGTGTGTACGCACAGGGATCTCGGCTATTATCTTTGAGAGTTTCCCTCATGATAGCGAGATATCCGCTCCTTGCAAATGGCAGGAAGAAGGGCAGTCAGGCAGAGAAGTAACTTATTGGGGAGATTACTAAAAGAATTGGCAGGGGCTATCAGCTTGCCTCATCCGGCACTCGTCTGAACTTCAGCAGTGATGTCATATCCGCCTTGAATTGCGCATACAAACTGTCGCGGCGCGCCAATTGCATTAATCGACGAGAGAGTTGGGGGTCCTCTTGAGGAGCGTCATGTGCAGGAGAATCGAGCATGGGGTGCGTCGGATCAGCCTGCCAACACTGGGGAAAATATATTACAGCTCTGTCCTGGTGCAGTGCTGCCTGCGCTCGGGGTGAAATACCCCTCCAACGGCGGTAGTATGCAGCAACAAGATCATGTTCTGGTCCTGCGTTGAGGTGGCACGGAGGAGCACAGCGGGAGTTGATCTCGATCAACGACGCGTCGCCGCTTTCTTCATCAAGAACAAAATCGAAGCCATGAAAGCCGGAGAGTCCCAACTTGTGCACCACACGGCGCACCGTCTCTTCCATCTGTTTGCTTTCAAAGATGCGCACAGATGCCGCCGGTCCGGTCAGTCCGGTCGTGTTGAGTACCTGAACCGAGATCAGAGCCAGCACTTCCCCCTCCCAGCATGAGACCACTGTATTTGCTGGCTGGCCGGGGGCAATGCGTTGTACCGATATCGCACTTCTGGGCTGTCGAATAAGGTCACGCAACCAGAAGCGATTGCCGTTGACAAACAGTTGCTTGAGCGAAGAAGGAAGATTGCGCCAAACTCCGGCCCGTTGCATAAAGCTGCGAGCTTCCCTGACGGAGCTGACCAGCGATACGCCTACGCCACCCCAACTGTGATCTGTCTTCACCATCCAGGGAAAGGAGGTGCTGTTTGCCAGTAGATCAAAGTCCTCCAGCTTTTCAATTGCAGCGGACTCCGCAGCACTCAGCCCCTCGGCACGAGCGGCACATTGCACCGCATGGCGTGACGCAAGAATGGGGAAGGATCGAGGATCACCTAGCGAACGCTCGATGATCTTCGCTGCCACATCGCCATCCTTTCTTTTTGTCAACTCCGCGTAGAGACCATGCATCTGGTCCAGGGCGCCATCGTCACAAGGAAGCACAATCTGTGCGCCACTCGCCCTTATAGCGCGTAAAAGCGCTTTTTGCGGACGGAAGAGACTGAAGCGATAGTGAGCGGATACTGATTGAGTAACTGCGAGCGGATGCGCATTCGAAGGATATATCGCTGCCACGCGGCATCCTGCCTGTGCAAAGCGAATCGCCATACGCGAGGCTACAGGCCAGTTGATGGTGCTGGCCAATAGAATGGTATGTGCGACATCCGCCACCTTGGCGTCTGGCATGAAACGCACTCCTCGGTTCTGCAGTGGTGATACTGTAGTCTGAATACCGGAACGGTGCCGTCCAGGCGCTTATGAATAGGGGCCATTACCACCATAGTATCTTCCCAGTCGTTTGTCGACTGATATTGTCCAATAACCTTTATCAGATATAGATAGGTCTAGTAGCCCGAAGGAACCGCGCCTCCAGGCCCTCACGCATTTGTTGTGAAAATTAGAGAAGGGGGTGGGGGCATCGTTGGTACAGACCGGGGGCTTTACTGACAGAACAGTTTTTGGTCGATGGAAAGTGCGAACATTGCGGCCTCCTGATCCCAGTCTGACTCAAGGGGAGGCAATTTTGTGCAAACTGGGCGTGCAGCACGGGGAGAGAAATTGTCGGAGCGATGCAGAAAGGGAACACCCGCTGGCGCGGGTTGTGAGGTTGATCCGGCCCGCAAAGAGGGTGACGGCCTCCCACCCATTTCGCGATCAAGCCTGCGCAATGGATGGGGCACCCAGCAGCCAGTCAATCCTCCCTTCAAATAAGAACACCCTGCAAAAGAAAGGGCAGGAAGCAGGGGCTGTTGAAGCCGCCCCTGTTTCCTGCCCTTTGTTGTCTGAGCTACTCGTTACCGAGTCTCTACTGCACGCCAGGTACTGCTACCCAGCTTCCTGAGTCATGCTGATAGACCTTGCATCCCTGGTTATAGCAGGTGATGTTGGTGTTGGCGGAGTTGCTGTTGGTCAGCGACCACACGTAGGAGGTCCCGGTAACGACCCAGTTGCTGGCCGCATCGAGTGTCAGGTTTACCTTGCCGCCGGTTACATTGCCGCCATCGATGGTGCCTGTCAGCGCAGTGCCTACCGAGGAAGTATCGGCTTTCAGGAGCAGGTTTACCGTGCTGGTGGCGTCCACAATGACATCTCCGGCCAGCGTTTCACCTTTGGCGGTGAAGGTAACCGTGGCGCCGGCGGAGGGTGAGCTGCAGGTGCCTTCGTTGGCGTTGGAACCGGTGGCGCAGAGGCCACTGATCGCCGAGGCGGTCAGCAGGACTCCGTTGGCGTTCGCATTGGTGGGCGTGAAGTTGGTGACCTGCACATCGGTCAATGCGATGGTGGCCGTGGTGTTGGCGACCGCGAAGAGCGTCGGCAGGCTGCTTTCATAGCCGGTCGGCGAGGACGGGGCGCAAACTGCCGCGTACGCGGTTGCATCGCAGCTGTAGCTGAGCGAACCGCCGGTCATGGAGAAGGCGCTGGTTCCGACCACCGCATCTCCCGGAGTGGAATCGTAGTACAGGAAGATACCATGGGCATCGCCCATCGTACCGGTGAGCGTGGCAGGAGCATTTTCAGTGTTCGTGCTGTTGATTGTCACCGTGCTCTTGCCATTCACCTCTACGATCGAGGCATTCTGTGTCGTGATGGTGTCGCCGCTGAGGGTAATCAAGCTACCTGTGCCGCCGGTTGCGCCAGCGGCGTGAACGCCCGCTGATTCAAGACCTTCGGTGAGGCTTGAGGGAACACCACTGGAGTAGAAGTTGGCGGTTGAGGTCACCGTGCCGCCGCCCAATCCCGTCGCGAGTACGGGGCTGTTGTTGCCGTCGGTGGAAGCATACACGGGGCCGTTACCAGCGCCGCCTTCGCTGCTCCAATTGGAGATTGTCAGCGTGCCCTGATTGGTCGCCATGAGTGCCGGCGCGTAATTTCCCGTGCCGCCTACACCCGTATAGACATTGGTGTTTGAGATGATGACCGTGCCGCCCTCGGATGCGGCAACTCCGGCGGTATAGTCGTTTTCGGTCAGAATGGAACCGGCATTGCCAGCACCGTCATCTTCGATGGTGATGGTGGCGCCAGCCCCCGCGGTGGTGTTGAGTCCGTAGGCCAGCACCGCGGCATTGGTGCCGTAGGCGCTGTAGTCAGCAGGAGCACCGACTTGCGCACCCGCGCTCGGGTTCCCTTCGGAGGTAATGGCGGGGCCTTGAACGGTGATTGCCGTGCCATCAGCAATCGTGCTGCTGACTGCGCAGATGGCGCTCACGTCTACGCCGGTGCTGGTAGCACTCGATACATCCAAAGAGGGATCGGCCACAGTGGCCCCGTTATTGGAGAAGTTGTAGACACTCAGGGCTGCGGCATAACTGTTGTTGACCGAATCCTGATGGCCGCATGCATTGACAGTGAGGTTCACATTCTGAGTGACGGTGGTGAAATCAGTGCTGTTGGTGTTGCCGTTGCCATCAGTGCCGGTGGGTGTGAAGGTCACACTCTGCCCGGTAGTGCCAACCGGAGGAGGCGAGCAGGTGTCGGGGCTGGCGGCGCAGCTCCAGGTAAAGGCGCCGGTCAGAGTTGTGACACCCGTCGTTTGGTCTAACACGGGCGGGACTCCAACGCCACCTGCAGTGATGCTCAGAGTGGAATTATCCTCTGTTTGCACCGCTGTGATCGGAGTCGCTGTTGGCCAGGTGCTGACCGTCGGTGTTGTCTGGCTCACAAACTCCTTTACGTTTGGATTGGCGAGCGGTCCGTAGTTCGTATTCGTGGGCGTGTAGGTCACACTCACGTTATTCGAACCCGCGACAAGACCATCATTGACGCTCGTGCAGCTGGTGGATGCACAGGTAAAGGCAAAGCCGGTGGTATTGGATAACGCACCCAATGTTTGGCCATAGTAGATGGGGGCGATCGTCGGCCAGCTACTGACCGTCGGAACAGCCTGGTCCACTTCCAGAGCTACACCGCCGCTACTGTTGTTGACGTAAGTGTTCGTCACCGAGCTGTAGTCTGCCGTATCGGTAGGCTTGAAGATCATGGTAAAGGCGGTAGGCTGAGAGCCGTTGCCAGTACCCACGTTCGCGTTGGGAGCAAAGCTGGGGCTGGCCCAGACGAAGGTGCCGACTACCGGGGTGCTGCTCAGCGAGGCCGATCCGCCGCTCAGTACCGAGTTGACAAGCTTCTGCCCATAGGTGATGGCGCCGGCCGTTGGCCATACGATGGTGTCCGGTATCGGCGCGGTGCCGGTAACGGTGATGTTGTGCGTAATCGTGTTGTAGCTCGCATTGGCAGGCGTGTAGGTCACGCTCAGGGAATTCGCGCCCTTGACGATGGTCGTGGGAGTGGTCCAGCTGAAAGTACCGCTGAGAGCAACAGACGTCGAGCTGCTGAGCGCCGGAGACACCGGGCCATTTGAGGTGGTCGTTCCAGCCGGGACGGAGAAGGCTGCCGGCCAAATCACACTCGGGTTTGCCATGGACACGTTGATGGTGATGCTGGCCGCACCCGTGAGCGTGTAGTAGTCCGTCGTATCGCTGGGGTTGAAGTTTACGCTCGGGGTGTCCGCGGATGGAGTGCCCGCGGCGGGAGCTACGGTCGGGCTGGCCCAGACGTAGTGGCCGGCAATGGCGGTGCCAAAGGGGCCGGTCGCGGTGCCGCCGGTCAGCGTGGAAGTGGACACTGGTCCATAGGTGATGGCCGAAGCGGTCGGCGCGGTGCCGAACGTCGGTGTCGCCTTGGTAATGACGAGCCCCGTTGAACCGTTGGTGTAGGTGATGTCGTAGTTGGCGCTCACCGCACCATAGCAGTAGGTGGTGTACGTTCCTGGGTGGTTGGTTACCGCTCCCGTGTAGGCCGAGGTGCAGGTGGGCGCGGTGGTCAACGCGGTGGGAGGAGTAGCGGAAGTCCCGCTATACGGTGCGTAAGTTGCCGTGATGGTCGGAGCCGCCGATCCATAGCTGAGCGTTCCGGGGCTGGAGGCCGTGATATTCAACGGCGCCGGATACACCTTGAAGGTCGCTACCACCGGAGTCGCCGCCGTGTAGTAGCTGTTCGAGACGATATTCGCCGTGACGGTAACCGTTCCCACACCGTTGGGGGTCAGGGTGCTTCCGACGAGCGTCGTTCCGCCAAGTGTCAACGTGCTGCCAGCAGCGGGAGAAACGCTGGTCAGCGTGTAGGAAACCGGATTGCCGTTGGTCGAATCGCTCGCAGACGAGGATACGGCCGACAGCGTAATCGGTGTCCCGAAGACTGTGGACCCGTTATAGAAATGGCTGATGGTCTGCGTGTTATCCACGACCACCTGCGAGGCATGGGAGAGGCTGGCGCCAAACGTCGCCGTACCGACAGCACTGTACACACCACTGTAGGAGGCGATGATGTAGTGCGTGCCGGGCGTCGTCAGGGTTGCAGCAGGAATGGTGTAAGTGGCAACTCCACCTGAGACCGATACTGCTGCTCCAAGCGGGGTGGTGCTGTCGTAGAAGGTTACATGCCCACTCGGAATTGCTACGCCATCCGCGGTGGTAACCGTCGCGGTGAGTGGAACGGTGCCGCTCGTCAGGTAGACGCTGGCAGTGGAGGGCGCCAGTGCAACCAATGTCGGGTTGGCAATGACGTTCACGGTCACAGCAGGTGTGTTGGCAGCAGGAGCGCCGCCGCCCGCATAAATTGCCTGGATGGAGTGGCTGAGAACCGACAGTCCGCTGTAGGTTTGGGCTGCGGTGCAGGTGCCGCCGCTGCTCAGGGTACAGGTTGCAATCGTGGTGGCTCCATCCGCCACGAAGCTCACCGAGTTTCCGACCGCTGCCGAGTTGAAGCCGCTCACGTTCAGCGACACACTGGCGCCATAGTAGAAGGTCGACGCCACCGGCAAAGACGCCACCGTCGGTGTGACCGACAGGATCGGCGTGGCATTCACCTGAATGCTGTTGGTGCCGTTGGGGACGGAGCCGAAGTTGCTGAAGTCCGTGGTGTTTGTCGTTTGGGTGAAGACCGCCGTCAGGGCATCGGTTCCCGCCGCCAATGCGGTAGTGGTGCAACTCGCTGATCCAGAACCCGTTTGCACTGCGCCGCATACGCCGATCGTGGTGCCATTGGATTGGAAGTTCACGGTGCCGTATGCCACCGTTGTGGGGGTTACAGTGGCAGTCAGGATAACGCTGGTGCCCTGAGCCACCGTGGCAGCGGTTGAATAGGTCAGCGCAACGCCAAGCGCAGCCTTGCTGGCCGTGACGTTTGTTCCCGTCGATGGGCTGGAGCTGTAGGTGACCCCTCCGCTGGTAATCCCCGCGTAGGAAGCCGTCAACACCGTGGGACTCCCCGGCGGCAGTGTGGTGGTGGTAGTTGAGCAAGAACCGCCGGCAGTGGTGCAAGTTCCCACATTGGTGCCGGTACCCGTGCCATTTGCCCAGAAGGTCACCAGGGCCGCCGGGGGCGTTCCTCCGCCTGCGGGGGTTGTTACAGCCGCCGCCATCGTGTAGGAAGTGCCATAGGTTGAGGTGGAAGCAGCGGTCAGCGTGGTGGTGGTGGGGTCGCTGACGGCTACGGACAATTGCGCGGAGGAGCTGGATTCATACACTGTACCTCCAGCGTAGACAGCCGTCACATAGACGGTGTTCCCCGGCGGCAGTGTGGTGGTGGTGGTGGTGCATGTGCCCGAGGTGCCGCTGATGGCGATGACTGCGGTGTTGCAGGTTCCTACCAGGGTGCCCAAAACACTCGAGGTGGTGCTGGCGTAGAAGTTGATTGCCGCTGCCGGCACTGCCGCTACTGCTGCAGGCGATAGCGCGACATCTCCCTTCAACGTGTAGGAGCTGCCATAGACCGCGGTGGTAGCCATGCTGCCGTCGGTGGTGGTGGTGGTGGTGCCTGTGGTGATGGTAAAGGGCATGGTGGTGTTGCCGGTCGGTCCCGAGGTCGGGGTATAGAGGGCATAGATGTTGGCCATCGCCGTCGACCCGGTCGGCACCGTGATGCCGCAGGTCGCCACTCCCGAAGTCAGGCTCTGCCCGGCAAGCGCACCGGTGCTGCAGGACAACTGGGTGGCGTTAGAGGTTCCGTTGTAGAACTTCACCGTTCCACCCAGGGTGGTGGGCGAAACAGCCGCGGACAGGGTCACCGCAGCGCCTCTTGCTCCGGAGCCGCTTCCGCCAGCCGGGTTTGCAGAGGTCAGGGTAACCACTGGGGCTATCGCGATGGACACCGCAGTCGAAGTGGCATTTGCATAAGTGGCTGTGTTCGAAGAATTTACAACTGCGGTCACGGAGTTGGCAGTGGCTACAGGCAGCGCCGTGGTCGCGCAGGTAGTCGTGGTGGCGCCTAAACTAACGGCCGTGCAGAGCGGAGTGCTGCCGACGTTAAAGGTAACGGTGCTCCCTCCCGGCCAAGTACTTCCTGCGGGCGTGGGGGTCGCGGTCAGCGTTACGCTGGTGCCATAGCTCGTTGAAGCGCTCGAGGTGGTCAGCGCAACAGAGGTGATGGTGACGCTTACCGCCGGACTGGTGCTGGCGGAAAATGCCGTCGATGAGGTTGGAGCGAAGATGGCCGTCAGTGAGTCGGTTCCACCCGTCGTCAATCCCGTAGTGGTAACAGTGCATGTGCCGCTGACAAGTGTGCATGTTCCCGACGTGGTGAGCGCGGCGGATCCGTTTTTGAAGCTCACGGTGCCTGCCGGGTCTGTGGCCCCCGAGGCCTGCGTTACGACCGCGGTCAGCGTCACGCTAGAGCCCGCGGCAAAGGATGCCGATGCTGCCGGAACAGTCAGTGCCGTTGTGGTTCCGATCGCCGTAGCGTGAGCGGTGCTCACGGCTGCCAGCAAGAAGAGCAGCAGGAAGGAAACACTGACGCTGCCATTGAGGACGCGGGAGGTGATCGCAAGGATACCTTTTCTCGTCGTTAATTCAGGTATGGATCGCATCTCAAACATTTTCAAATCCTCCGCCATGGAATGACTGGCCCTCCAGGAGTCAGTGTGCTGTAGAAATTGACAGGTGAAGACGATGCTCGCGGACAGCTTTTCCAGCAATTCAGGGAAATCGCTGTCGTGGCTCTGGCCCCAGGCCGAGTGGAACGCAGGATCGGCATCGCTGCTCGCGGTGTCGATCCTGCAGGGATTCCTTGGCTTTCATAGGATGGATTGCTACCGCTCTGTAGTTGGCATGCAAACCAAACGACTCCTGCGGCGTCCAATGCTGCAGTTTGTCCCTTGTCTTGTTCATGGCACTCTCCTTCTGCATCGCGGTATGACCGTACCTCTCAACAATGACTAACGTGCAGACTACACGCGACCTACATCTCCCTATGTCACGTCTGTCTTGCCTAATCACCGGACGCTATTCCGGTCTATCCTCTCCCTATATCGACCGCAAGCCTTCATTCATCAGTGTTATTCCGCTAAAACTGGGGTTTTGTACTGTTACTAAAATTAGAAAATTCTAATGATTCAAAAAGCTGCACTTATCCCTTCTATGGGGTAACTATAGGAACATGTGAAGCTCGCTCGCCCACCGGTAATTGAGATCACATTTTTTCGCATTCCCACTCATAGAAGCGTGCTCTTTTGTACTGCTTGCATTGCTCAGGAACTGTCATCCCGCGCAGAGTGGAGGGGCTTACTTTTGTTTTTTTGTGCGGGTGATTTTTAACGGAGTGGAGCAAAGAAGGACACTTTTTTTGAATGCGAATTTGGCTATAAAGAGTCCATTTCTGCAAACAGCGCAAAGCGCAGTTTGCACCAAAAAAGAACGGCCAGCTGGAGGGCTGGCCGTTCTTTTTTGCTGCCTGAAAACCGGATTATGGTTTGAAGCTCGCCTGCGTGGTGCTGGAGTTGCCATTGCTGTCCACCACCTTGATCGACCAGGTGTAGACCGCTCCACTGGTGAGGCTGGAGGGCGACGGGGTGTTGCCGGTGTTCCCGGTTGGATCGCTTCCCCAGGTGATATCGGTGATCGTGCTGTCAAACGTGCTCACCTGCGCGCTGCTGGACGGAATCTGCCAAACGACATTTCCGTTGCTGTCGCTGAGCGAGAACGAATACCGATAGTTGCTGGCGGTGCTGGGGGTGCTGGAGCTGCCGGGATCGGTCCAGCCAAAGTTGGGCGTGGTGCTGGTCCCCGACCGCTGCAAACCAGTGGCGGCAACCGTGGTTGGCGTACTGGAGCTGTAATTGCTTGCTCCCACGCCACTCACGGAGGCATACACGTTGGAATCCGTGCTTCCATCGCTGTAGGTCACCTGCAGCTGGAAGTCGTCTTTTGACGTCGGCACCGCGCTGGAAATGCTCGGCAGGTAATCGAACTGCTGACTGCCACAACTGGTGCAGGCGGAGAAGTCCACGGGCGCCAGCAGATAGGCATAGGAGACTCCAACGGCGGGCGCGCTCAGTTCCGCGGCCACCGGCAGCTTGACTCCTGCCTGCAACTGCAGGATCACCCCGTAGCTGGTCGTGGTGGTGCCACTAATATCCGTAGACTGTGTCATTTGCGTGGTAGCCGCGGCGGTACTGTTGCTCGCGGCCAGGGTGTAGTCTCCGAGGTCGGTGTCTTGGCTGATGGTGACCGGACTGCTGTAGGCGCTATTGAGGTTGGTGATGTCTCCGATGTCGATCAGGCCATTGTTGTTCTGATCGAGGATGGTGAAGAAGACGTAGTTCTCACCATTGGGGAGATAGAGGCTGTAGGAGGCTGGGCTGCTTAGGCTGGTGAAGCGATTCGCATAAACCGTGCCCGTGCTCTGGTCGTAGAGGCCAACGTAGAGTTGCCCTGCCCCCGTGATGCTGGAGGGCAGGTACACACGGCCATAGGCGTTGCTGGTAGTGCCGGTATAGCCCGCCGCGCCAATGGTGACGGAGGTGGGGTTGCTAAGGCCGCCATAGTAGGTCCAGGCCGTCTTGTTGCCGGCCAGCAGGCCACGGGCACGGAAGTAATAGGCGTTTCCGTTGGTGAGCGTTCCGGTCATGCCGTTAAGGCTGTTGTTCAGTATCCAAATGCCGCGATTGCCATTGGCCGCATAGTAGTAGCTGGAATTGCTCGTCGACGGGAAGGTGGAATCGGTGTTCCACTGCACCTGATAGGAGGTAACGGCCTCCACGCTGCTGGTGTTGGTGACCGGCGAGAAGTTGATGACCACGCCCTGGTCGGTGGGGCTGACGAGGTTGAGGCTGGGACCGGGGGTGGTGTTGGAGACCGCCGTCACCGTGGGGTCGGTCAGCGTTACCGCCGCGTTGCTGATCAGATCCTCTGTCAGCGACACGCCGGAGGTGCTGCCGGTGGGATTCACCACATTGGGAACCCCATTGGAGACGCCACTGGGAGTGCCACTGGTGAGGCCGTCGGGGATCACATTGGCCGAATTGTCCATCCAGGCCTGCAGCGTGTAGCTGCCCGGAGGCACGCCGTTGATGGTGTAGGTACTGCCGCTGGTGAAGGGGTAGGCGATACTGGTGCCCAGCGCCCCGTTACTGCCGCAGCTGGAATTGTTCAGCCGCAGATAAATCTGTCCGCTGGTCTGCGCTCCGCCGTAGGCCACAGTCCCGGAGACTGAGTAGCCCAGCGCCACGGTGAAGTTCTCCGCCGTCAGGTTGCTGGTGCTTACCGTCACGATTTTGGTCGCCGCCGGATAGAAGACCGAGGACGGCGTCGTGCCCGAGGATGGCGTGGTGACCACCGGTGTAATCGTGTAACTGTCCACCGGAACGTTGCTGAAGCTGTAATTTCCGGCGCTGTCGGTGTTGGCGGTGACGGGGATGAACCCGCTGCCGCTGGTGTTGCTGGACAGCGTCACCGCGATGGGCGGTACGATGGTCGCTCCGGCGCAGTTGTTGACCAGCGAGATCTGCCCGCTGATGGAAACCGGCGGGTTCACAATCTTTAGAGTGAGGCTGGCGCTGGCGGTCTTGATTACTGTTCCATCTGTATCCGTTACCGTCACCGACACCGAATTGCTGCCCGCTGTAGTGGGCGATCCGCTGAGCACACCGCTGCTGGAGAGCGTCAGCCCCGCCGGCAACGAACTGGTCACCGCGCTCCAGGAATAGTTCCCCGAACCGCCGCTGGCCGTCAGGGTCTGCGAGTAGGCAACGCCCACCGTGCCCGAAGGCAGCGTGGTGGTAGTAATCGCCAACACCGGAACCACGGTCAGCGAGAAGGTCGCCGAAGCCTGGTTTCCACCCGTGTCGTTCACCATGACGGTAAAGCTGTACGTCCCGACGGCAGTGGGAGTACCGGTAATGCTGCCTCCCGACGACAGGCTCATGCCCGTCGGCAGTGCTCCACTGCTCACCTTCCAGGTTCGCGTTCCCGAGCCGCCCGTCGCTGCCAGTCCCTTGACGTACGAGGAATTGACATAGTCGATGGGCAAAGGGTTGGCCGTGGTGATGCTGAAGCCGGCACTATCAATGTTGATGGTGAAGGTTACGGTTTTGCTGAGGCTGGCCGTCGCATCGGTCGCCGTCACCTGAACCAGATAGCTGCCCACCGCGCTCGGCGTGCCAGAGAGTACGCCGCTCGTGGAGAGGCCAATATTGGCCGGAAGCAACGAGCCACTCGCCGCTGCCCAGCTCCAGGTATAGCTGTTCGAGCCGCCAGTCGCGGCAAACTGGGTGCTGGTGTAGGCCGTGCCAACCGAGCCGACCGGCAGCGTCGTAGTGGTAATCGACAGTGGCGCGTAAGCGATGGCAATGGTTAAGGTTGCGCTTGAGGTAACGTTCAGCGTCGTATCCTTGACCGTAATCACCACCGAATAGTTGCCCTCTGCGGCGGGCGTTCCGGCCAGCACTCCAGCCGTGGAGAAGGTCATATTGGATGGCAGCGTCGAACTACCTGCCGCGGCCCAGCTCCAGGTGTAGGTGCCAGTGCCGCCGGTTGCGGCCAGTGTGGTGCTGGTGTAGGCCGTGTTGGCCGTACCGCCGGGCAATGTGGTGGTGGTAATCGACAACGGCGCATACACGGTCAGCGAGAAGGTCGTCGACGCCGTGTTCGAGGCCGTGTCGGTGGCTTTCACCACAATGCTGTAGGTGCCCGACGCGGTCGGTGTGCCGCTGATGGCGCCGGTAGATGAGTTGAGCGCCAGACCGGCAGGAAGTGACCCGCTGGCTGCAGCCCACGTCCAGCTATAGCTACCCGTGCCGCCGGTAGCCGCCATGGTTTCCCCTGCATACGCAGTGCCCTGAACGCCGGGGGTGAGCGGAGAGGCGGTGCTGATGGTGATGCCCGCGCCAATCGTGATCGTGAACTGCAGCTCGGCGCTGTTCGAGGCCGAATCCTGCACCTGTACTTTAAAGGTGGCCGTGCCCGTCGGTCCAGTGGGGGTACCGCTGATGACGCATGAGCTACCGGTGCATGCGCTGGAAAGATTCAGGCCTGTCGGCAGAGCTCCGCTGACCACGCCCCAAGTGAACGGTGAGGTGCCTCCCGCTACGGCCAGGGTGACCGGAGAGTAGACGGAGCCCACATAGCCGTTCGCCAGGGTGGGCGAGGTGGTGATGCTGAAGGCAACCACGGTCACCGTGCCGGGGACAAAGCTGAAAGCATAGTTGGAACTGACCGCGCCGCCGGAGCATGACGATGGATAGCTGCCCACCACACTGCTCGTGGTGTACGTCGTCGAACAGGTTGGCGCCGCTGTCACAACCGCCGCTGTATCGCCGCTCACAAAGCCGCTGTAGCTTGGAGTGATCGTCGGGACTGCCGTGCCAACGGCCAGGGTTGAGCTGGATGCCGTTACCGTCAGCGTTGCCTTGGCGACCGCCACACTGACCATACCGGTCACCGTGGTGTAGTCCGTCGTATCGCTGGGGGTAAACGTCACGCTGTAGGCCGCAGTACCCGCGCCCGGAACTGTGCTGGGCATCGTCCAGGTAAATTGACCGCCCGGCGTGTAGGTGCCCCCCGTAAAGGACGACGCTTGCAGCGTCTGACCATAAGTGATGCCTCCGGCAGTCGGCCATACAGAGACGGATGGCGTTGCCTGGGCCACGGTCACGTTCACCGTGCCAGTCACGATGGTGTAATCCGTCGTATCGTTGGGGGTAAACGTCACGCCGTAGGCCGCAGTACCCGCACCCGGAACTGTGCTGGGCGTCGTCCAGGTAAAGTGACCGCCAACCGAAGCAGTGCCGCCCGTCAACGTGGAAGATTGCAGTGTCTGACCGTAGGTAAGGCCAGTGGCGGTTGGCCAGGAACTGATAGTGGTTGCCGCCTGGGCTACCGTCACGCTCACCGTACCGGTCACGGTGGTGTAGTCCACCTTATCCGCCGGCGTGAAGAGCACGCTGTAACTCGTTGTGCCCGCACCCGGAACAGTGCTTGGCGTCGTCCAGGCAAAACTGCCAGCAGGCGTCGTGGAACCACCGCTGAAGGTGGAAGACGCCAGCGTTTGACCTAATACAAGACCGCTGGCCGAAGGCCACACCGATACAACGGACGTTGCCTGGGCTACTGAAATGCTGACCGTGCCGGTCACCGTGGCATAGTCCGTAGTGTTGGTCGGCTTAAAGGTATAGCCTTCTGTCTGCGTTCCGGCTGTGGGAACGGTGGTGGAAGCGGTCCATGTAAAGTTGCCACCAACCGAGATGCCACCCACCGAAGCCACTCCGCCCGTCAGATTCGAAACAGAGAGAGCGCTGCCGTAGGTAATGCCGCTGGCCGTCGGCGGGGTGGTAACGGTCGGAGTTGCCTTGCTGACCGTTACCGAACCCACTACATAATTGATGGCGTAGTTGCCATCCACCGCGCCGGAGCACGATGTCGGATAGCTGCCCGGATCTGATGTCACGGAGTAGGTGGTAGTGCAAGCGGGTTGCGTGCCCAGAGACGAAAAGCTGTCGCCGTTCACAAATCCCACGTAGCTGGGCGTAATGGTCGGAACCGCAGCGCTATAGCTGACTGAAGCACTCGATGCCGTGATTGTCAGAGCTACCTGGGCTACCGCGAAGCTCTGCGCCGTGCCGGTAGCTGCCACATAATCCGTTGTTGGTGCTGTACTTGCCGTCAAAGAGCAGCTGCCAGCACCGATATAACTGACCACGCTGCCACTAACCGTGCAGACGCCCGGGGAGTTCGAAGCAACCGAAGCCACACCGTTGCCGCTGTTGGCAAAAGTCGCCGTAAAGCTGCCGCCATAAACACCACTACTGGGCAGATTATTGATGCTGATCGTCGGCGTTGCCTGACTAATCGCGAAGCTCTGCGTTGCGCCTGTCGCCGCCACGTAATCTGTTGTAGCCGCAGTACTTGCCGTCAAAGCGCAACTGCCCACGCCCACATAGTTGACCGTACCGCTGGTGACTGTGCAGATGCTCGGAGAGGTCGAAGCAACCGAGGCCGCACCGTTGCCGCTATTGGCAAAGGTTGGTGTAAAGCTGCCACCATATACGCCGCTGCTGGGCAAATCGTTGATGCTGATCGTCGGCGTCGCCTGGGCGATGGTGATGCTCTGCGTCGCACCGGTCGCTGCCGCGTAATCCGTTGTAGCTGTGGTATTTGCAGTCAAATAGCAGCTTCCGGCGCCCACGTAGTTGACCACTCCGCTGGTAACCGTGCAGACGCTTGGCGAGCTCGAAGCTGCCGAAGCCGTGCCGTTGCCGCTGTTGGTGAAGGTCGGCGTAAAGCTGCCGCCATAGATGCCGCTGCTGGGCAGGTTGTTGATGCTGACCGTCGGCGTCGCCTGGGCAATGGCAACGATCTGCGCTGTGCCGGTCGCTGCCGCGTAATCCGTTGTAGGTGCTGTGCTTGCCGTCAAAGAGCAGTTGCCAACACCTACATAGTTGACCACGCCGCTGATGACCGTGCAGACAGAAGCCGAGTTGGAGGCTACCGAAGCCGCACCGTTGCCGCTGTTGGCAAAGGTGGGCGTAAAGCTGCCGCCATAAACACCGCTACTGGGCAGATTGTTGATGCTGATCGTAGGCGTCGCCTGACTGACCGAAAACATCTGCGCTGATCCGGCTACGGCCACATAATCCGCTGTGGCTGCCGCGCTTGCCGTCAATGAGCAGCTTCCCAAACCCACGTAGCTGACCACGCCGCTGATGACCGTGCAGACGCTTGGGGAGTTCGAAGCAACCGAAGCCACACCGTTGCCGCTGTTGGCATAGGTCGGCGTAAAGCTGCCACCATAAACGCCGCTGCTGGGCAGGTTGCTGATCGAGATCGTCGGCGTCGCCTGGGCGATGGAAAAGCTCTGCGCCGCGCCAGTTGCTGCCGCGTAGTCTGTTGTAGCCGCTGTGCTTGCCGTCAAAGAGCAGCTGCCCACGCCCACATAGTTGACCGCACCACTGGTGACCGTGCAGACAGAGGTCGAATTGGAAGCAACCGACGCGGTTCCGTTGCCGCTATTGGCAAAGGTGGGCGTGAAACTGCCGCCATAGATGCCACTGCTGGGCAGATCGTTGATGCTGATCGTCGGCGTCGCCTGGGCGATGGAGAAGCTCTGCGCCGTGCCGGTAGCCGCCGCATAATCCGTTGTAGCCGCCGTACTTGCCGTCAAAGAGCAGCTGCCTGCACTCACATAGTTGACCACGCCGCTGGTGACCGTGCAGATGCTGGTTGTGTTCGAAGCCACCGAAGCCACGCCGTTACCGCTGTTGGCATAGGTCGGCGTAAAGCTGCCGCCATAGACGGCGCTGCTGGGCAGATTATTGATGCTGATGGTGGGCGTAACCGCGGTTACCGAGAAAGTCTGCGCTGATCCGGTCACCGCCGCGTAATCGGTGCCCACCGTCGCCGAAGCCGTCAGCGAGCAGGTTCCCACACCCACATAGCTGACCGTAGTCCCGCTGACCGTGCAGATGCTCGTGGAGTTCGAGACCACTGACTTCGTCGTGCTGTCGCCGCTATAGCTGATGGTCGCGGTGAAACTGCCACCATAGGCTGCGCTGGATGGAATGTTGCTGATGGAGATTGTAGGCGTCGCCTGGGCGACCGTAACCGTATATGTTTTGATGGCGCTATCGCCATAGGCGTCCGCGGCCTGCACACTGAAACTGAATGGACCGACTCCCGTGGGCGTGCCTGTTACCGCGCCGGTGCTGCTGTTCGGGGAGCTTAGCCAGGTGGGCCATGTGCCGCTTTCGGTGTAGGTCAGAGCTCCCACGCCACCTGTTGCCGCCGCGCTGCCGCTGTAAGCGGTGTTATAGGTCGCCGTGGCGGGCATCGATCCGGTAAAGCTGATCGCCGGAGCCGCGGCAATCACCACGCTCAATTGCTGGCTGGCCGTTAAAGCTGTCGCACTACCGGAATCCGTCAGGGTAAAGGTTGGCGTCGTCGTGCCCGCGCAACTTGCCTGAATCGAGCCCGAAAGCACGCCCGACGTACTCAGCGTCAGACAGGCTGGCAGCCCCGTCGCCTTCCATGTATAAGGAGCAATGCCTCCGCTGCCGGCCAGCGTCACACTGTAGGCCGATCCCACGGAACTGGCCAGTTGTGTCGCCGTGGTGGTGATCGAGGGCGCTGCCGGAACCGTCAGCGTCTCACTCGCCAATTTAGTAGTATCCGCAACCGAGGTCGCCGTCACCGTAACCGTCAAAGCAGAGGACGATGCGGCCGGCGCCGTATAAACAGCGGAGCTTGTGGTTTGATTTGAAAGGGCTCCACCACCACTTACACTCCAGGTAACTCCTGCGGAATTCTTGTCGTTATCCACGGAAGCTGTGAGGGTGACCGAATCAGTAGCATCGACGGTACTGGCTGTCGTAGCCACAGTAACGCTCACCGACTGCACCATAGCGGGGCTGCCGCCGCCACATCCGGCCAGCATACCTACTCCGAGCAGTACAATTCCCAGAAACACACGACTCTTCCCAAGCACAGGAGCCCCCTTTGCAGATACATTCCAATGAAATTGTAAGCATTCTTCTAGCCAGATAATATGACAAGTTACCCCTGTATCCTTAGGAAGTTCTAATTAACAAGAATGATATTGATCTATTTCAATTCAGGAATGCTTGTAAACTACTTTGAAAAATTAATATCACGACAGGCTTTATCGTGCTGCGCGCTCGTGGACCCATGTTCCATGGAATTGGATGACAAACTGCAGGTTGTGTCCTGCGGCGGAACACGCTCTCATCCAGACAGAGAAGCTTCCATCTCTAGAACAACTTGCGCTGGGAGTGGCTGGGCAGCCACTCTTCCATCGTGGGAAAGCTCATCTGTTCGCGCACTTCCCTGCGCAGCGCGTACTCGCCAACTATGCGCCGCTGTTCGGTGGGAATCTTGCGGAAGTCCGCATTGGTCTTCTGATTGCGCGCTATGATCTCGTCGATGGCCTTTTCCCGTTCCGCAGCCGGATAGCGGCGCTCGATCTCACGCAGAATCTGCTCGTCCCGCCAGGTGTCGTAGGCCACCTGCATCTCATATTGCTGCTGCGCTTCCACTTCGCTGCGCCGTTTCAGCTTCTCCGCCGAGCGGCGTTTGCGCGAAGTCTCGAACTCTGCCGGAATCGGCATATCTTCGTTCAGCCAGTAAATCAGCAAAGCAGCCAGGCTGCGGATCTTCCGGTCGGTATCGCGGTCCCG